>TARA_R110000765_G_scaffold376937_7_pt1 | contig 10331 bp, 7 predicted proteins | sample TARA_R110000765 | Tara Oceans TARA_R110000765 (sample SAMEA4398168) | marine metagenome | biome: Polar Biome; feature: [MES] marine water layer (ENVO:01000295) within the mesopelagic zone...; material: water (ENVO:00002006), including particulate matter (ENVO:01000060) such as......
GACCTGTGGATCAACATCGCCAAACCTGAACTCACCAGCTTGCTGAGCAAAGTCGATGGCTTGGTGCTCAACTTTGATGAAGCGGAACTCTACACCGGTCATCGCAACCCTGTCTCTGCAGGCAGGCACCTCCTCGAACTCGGACCTCGCTTCGTCGTCATTAAGAAGGGCGAACACGGCTGCATCCTTGTCCACAAAGACGGCATCTGCGCCCTCCCCGCATACCCAACCGAAGATGTCGTCGATCCAACCGGCGCGGGCGATTCGTTCGCGGGTGGTCTGATGGGACGGCTCGCCGCACGCGGTGGTCATGATCTTGGATCATTCGAATCCATCCGCGACGCGCTCGCCCACGGCACAATCATCGCGTCCTTCAATGTCGAGTCCTTCTCGCTCGAGCGCATGCAGTCGATCAGCCGCAAGGACATCAACGACCGCTTCGACCACTACGCATCGATGATGCGGTTCGGCGAATAACCATGACCTCCGACAGCTCGTATCTCGATCCATACCGCAAAGCCGTCGCTGAGATGGGCGCGGGATTCGAAGCCCAGCTCTGGCTCTCGAAGGACGCCCAGCGGACCCGCTTTGAAGTGATCGCCGATGCGCTCGGACCCGAACCCGGGATCATCGCGGATCTCGGATGCGGTCAAGGTGATCTCTTGATGCACCTCAACGACACCAATCACCTCCCCAAGCACTTCATCGGCGTCGAAGGCGTCGAAGAAATGACCCTCCACGCGCAGCAGCGCGCGGATGATGCAGGCATCGAGCGTGCCGTATTCCAGACGCACGATTTCGTTTCAAGCGATTGGCTCCCGACCCAACTGGTGCGGGACGCGAAGGTCAAGTGCTTCGTATTCTCCGGATCGCTCAACACGCTCCCGATGCTCCAAGCCCAGGCTGTGCTCGGATCGTTCTTTGATGCTCTGGTCAAAGCGGGACGCGGGAAACTGATCTTCAACTTCCTGTCCAACCGGCACGACAAAGCCCGCACCCCCGCCCAGCCTCCTGCTGTGCGGTTCGATCCCGTCGAGATGCTCGAATGGGCATTGGGTCGGACGACGCTGGTGCAACTCCGCCATGAGTATCTTGCGGGTCACGACGCGACGATCGTGATGGAAGTTGTTTCCTGATTAAATGCGTTGTTGATTCGTCACGGTCCGTTCGGTGATGTGCTCGCCGGTGTGCTTGGTCTGCGCTGGTTCAAACAGCAGCACCGACGCACCGCTCCCCGCGACCGGGTTGTGCTCTACGCCGCGTGGAACAATGTACATTTCACCCTTCTTAAGATGAACTTCTCGGTCACGCATCTGGATGGTCAGCTCGCCATCGAGGACGAGGAACAGTTCGTCCTCATCCGCGTGCGCGTGCCACATGAGTTCGCCCTGAAGTTTGGCGAGTTTGACCTGCTGCCCGTTGAGCTCGCCGATGATTCTGGGTGACCAGGTTTCGGTGAACATCGCGAGCTTGGATTGGATGTTGACGATTTCAGTCATGACGAACGCTCCCTATCGCGTCAGTTGGTTTATTCATGCGAAGATACACCAATCGCACGATCACAATGATCGCAACTGCTACAGGGAAGGTCAACATCGTCGCAAACGAGGTCTTGTTCAAATCAAGCAGCATCCAGACACCTGCATACAAGAGTCCTGCGAGGACAAAGATCCATCCCATGAATCGTTGAAGTGAAGCTGACTTTCGAGTGCCGCATCCGCACGATCCTGATTGCTGCGTCAGTTTCTTAGGCATGTAGTTGCCCATGCAGATCAGCATCACGCCGATCAGGACCCCTGCGATCCGCTTGGTCATGTCCTGATCGATCAGTTCGAGTTCTTTGAACAGCGTGGCGCTGATTGAACCAAGCAAGAGCATGCTCGCGAGAATGATCCCAAAGAGAATCTCGCGGCGTGAAGTGCTGCTCATCCAGTCTTTCCCGCATCGGAGATGAAGCATCCGCACGATGAACCAGACCGATGAGAACACCGCAACACCACCAAGCACGATCAGCGAAGCCTGCTGCTTGTACGGCCAAACAATCATCGCCGCAACGACGATCATCAACATAAGCGTGATCGCAACTTTGGACTGCGTCTTTGGTTTCATCATTGGAGTTCCTCCTTCTGACTGGTCCCCTTGAGACCGTGCTGTGTATTTGTATCTTCCATCGACTTCATTTCGAGTCCGAACACCTGAGCGAATCCGAACATCGCTTCTTCGAGCACGGACATCATCAGGTGGTAGGTGATCACCCGCCCCTTCTTGACAGGCTCAACCAATCCCGCTTCCCGAAGCACCGCAAAGTGCGCCGACATCGTCGGCTTGGACACCTCGAACTGCTCCGCGAGTTCCCCCGCCGTCATCGGACGCTCGCGGAGCAACTGCAGCACCCGCCTTCGGGTTGGGTCGGACAAAGCTTTGAAGACGGTGTTCATATTCGTAATTTAGCCAAACATCGAACAATAGGCAAGAGGAATGAACTCATAATACAAAAAACGCCGTCTCTGGATCAGAAACGGCGTAAATTTGATGAATGACTCAAACTCAGGAGTGCTTAGTTCTCCCAGATGTCCATGAAACGGTCCGAACCCTGTCGCCGAATCGAGTTGTCTTCGAGGACTTCTTCCGTTGAATCCATCAGTTCATCAGCGTTGAAAATCAGCGACTCTTGGCTGCGATCGAAGAACTTGAACTGCAGCGTTTCTTCATCGTTGTCACGAAGCACCTCGACGAGGTGCGAGACGGATGTGATCTCGATGCCGTTGACGCTCTTGAGTGTTGGATTCCCGAACACTTCGTAGCCCTTGGTGATCGCGTGCGGGAGGAAGGTCGCCGCGAGGACCACATATTCTTGCCCCGGCGTTTCGCGTTCGTCGTTGATGTGCAGTCCGATCGGCGAACCATCGACAATCCCGTACCCAAGATACAAGTTGTAGAAGTGCTCGCGCCGCACCGGTGTGAAAATCATCGGGCCACAGATGAAGTACTCGGGATAGTCATTCCCAATGAACGGCACCAACTCGTCACGCTTATTGGTCACCTTGAGATTGATCCCAACCGACTCCCCATCACGGATGACCGTGACAGGCACCGATCCATTGTCCGAAAGCTCGCGCATAAAGTAGCGCCAGTGCAAACGCAGATTATCATCACGGGTGACCATTCCCGCGTTGTCGATGTCATAGTCCCCGACCATATCGAGCACATCCCATTCTTCCAACGGCTGCTCCGAATCTTCAATCGGGCGCGAGTACACAATTCCGGTTTGGTCCTTGCTCAAACCAAGGAAGTCACGGAGCGCATCGTTCTCGCAGGTCTGGAATCGTGCGTCGTACAAGCGTTCTGGACCGTTGTATTCCCCGTCGCTGATGTCAGACAAGAACAGGTGGACCTCTTCCGCAGGGATGACATACCCGATGTTTTCCGCGTATTCGACTCCTGAGAAGACGACGCCGCAGACTTTGCCATCGAGCACCACAGGCCCACCGGAGTTCCCGTGGTTGAGCGCCGCATCGACCTGGATTCTCAGCCCCTGTGCCTCCATGTTGTATTCGGTATATTCGATTCGCGAGACAACACCCTCCGTGATCGAGACCTGCTCGCCCCCCATCGGGTACCCGATCGCTTGGACGGTTGATCCGATTGTTGGGAGGGCGTCGCTGAGTTCAAGGATGGGATGGTTCGAATGAAAGTCTTCGCGTTCGTCGTCTTTCTTGATCTCGATCACCGCAAGGTCCATCTCCAGCGAGATCCCAACGACCTCGGCACGCAGCTTGTCTGCACTGTTTGGGGGTTGCACATAAATCCGAGTCGCTTGCTCGACAACATGCGCGTTGGTTAGGATGCGATTGCCATCAATGACAAAGCCGGTCCCGGAGAGTTCTTGCGGTGCTTGCTTGGTCCAAGGACGGGCGAAGTCAGGTCCTCGATAAGTCGCAAAGATTTTGACCACCGATTCGCGGACCTCGCTGGTGGTGGTTGTCGAAGCTGTTTCCGAGCTTGCCAAACCGGTCAGACTCGCAAGGCAAATCAATCCAATCATCATCAATACACGCATCATCTTCTCCTGATCGACTCGGAATGTGCCCGGATCGTCCGGAGCATACATAGGTTTGAGGCCGAACCCATCATAGTGCCCAAACCGCGACCAAACGAACGCCGCTAGAATCAAGCACATGGGCACCACACTCAACATCCAAACCCCACCAGACTTCAACCTCTCCCGCGATGTCTGCTCCTACGGCTACTTCCTCCTTGCGCCCAACCACTGGGATGTCGACAAGCAACACATGCTCCGCGTGCTGGATTTCGAAGGCGGACCAACACTCTGCATCATCGACCAACCCAAAGACCGCGTCCGCGCACGCTTCGATCGCACACTCGACAAAGCGGATCAATCCCAAGCACGCGAACAGATCACGCGGATGCTTTGCCTCGACACCACCCACGACGAGATCAAGTCTTTCCACAAAGCCGATCCACGATGGAAGAAATCAGGCGTCGGACGCTTGTTCCGATCACCAACCTTATTCGAAGATGTCATCAAAACCGTCACCAGTTGCAATGTCACCTGGCCCAGCACCGTCAACATGAACCGAAGACTCTGCGAAGTCTGCGGCACCAAATCCCCCAGCGGAGTCCCCTCGTTCCCCTCCGCAAAGAAACTCGCGCGAACCCGCATCGGAACACTCCGAGGACGCTGCCGAGTCGGATACCGCGACCAACGCATCATCGATCTTGCCAAGCTCTTCACCAAAGGCCACATCGATCACGAATGGGTCGAGCGAAACGGGTCCGACGACGAGGTCTTCAAGTTCCTCACGACCCTCCCCGGCATCGGTCCATACGCCGCGGGAAACATCATGCAACTCATGGGGCGCTACTCGCGCCTCGCACTCGACACCGAATCCATCCGCCACGGCAAAACCGTCCTCGGCATGACCGGCACCGATAACCAGATGATGAAACAACTCAAAGACCACTACGAACCCTTCGGCGAACACAAGTTCCGCTCCTACTGGTTCGAGATCTGGCGTTTCTACGAATCCAAAGCAGGACCCGCAACCACCTGGCGCCGCGAAGCAACCTCAACGATGTTCACCGCCGCGAATCTCAACAAGTAACACGCAGCGCGTTTGGCGCAGGATAGTTCCAATAAACATAGTTCCAATAAAAAAACACCGGCAACCCACGAGGGCCGCCGGTGCATATGTGAACTGCGCCGTCTCCAGAGATGGCGCAGAGCAGATGCCCCAAAGTCCAACAAGCTGACCGAGCCCTGAAAGCAGGGTCAATATATAGAGTACAGAGTGCGGGAACAAAATCAATCAGAAAGTCAGTGATCTAATGGGAATTCAGTTCCACGCTCAATCCGCCGAGGTCTTGGAGCGCGTGAACGCCCCAGAATCCCGCCCGCAGCGCTTCGATCGCGTGCACCGCTTGCCCCGCCGCGGTCGCGGTGGTGATCATCGGAATCCCCAAACGAACCGCCGTGGCGCGGATGCGTCCCTCGTCGGTTTGCCATCCGGTTCGTGTTGGGGTGTTGATAACAAGCTGGATCTCGCCGTTCTGCATCAGGTCGATCACATTGGGACGAGCGCCCGCTTGGATTTTCTGCAAGACCTTGGGTCGCAGTCCGTGACGAGCGAGTTCATCCGCGGTGCCCTGGGTGGTGCACACGGTGAATCCCATCGCCATCAACGAACGCACGACGGGGATCATCTCCTGCTTATCTTCCTGACGAACGGACACAAACACGCCGCCTTCTTTCGGGAATGAAACCCCTGCGGATTCCATCGCTTTGAGGTACGCGGTCGGGAGCGACACATCGACGCCCATCACTTCGCCGGTCGATCGCATCTCAGGCCCAAGCACAAAGTCCACGCCTGGGAACTTGCGGAACGGGAACACCGGCGCTTTGACCGCGAAGAACCCCGCATCGGGAATCTCTTTGGTGCCCTGCTCGCTCAGCGAGAGTCCCATCATCGCTTTGGCCGCGACCGACGCCCACGCGACACCCTTCGCCTTCCCAGCGTACGGCACCGTCCGCGACGCACGCGGATTGACTTCGATGATGTACACCGTGTCGTTCTTGATCGCCATCTGCACATTCATCAAGCCGCAGACTTTGAGTTCTTTCGCGAGCTTGCGAGCGGTGTCCTTCACCTGCTCAAGCACCGCTGGTCGGATCGTCGTCGTCGGGATCATGCAGGTCGAATCACCCGAGTGCACCCCAGCTTGCTCGATATGCTCCATGACCGCCGCGACGAATGCATTGCCGTTCCCATCTTGATCAAAGTCCGCGACGACATCAACATCAAGTTCCGTCGCGCTGTCGAGGAACTGGTCAATGAGGATCGGCGCATCGTCCAATCCCGATACATCCACCGCGGTCGTCATGTAATGCCGAAGGGATTTCTCGTCGGAACAAATCTCCATCCCGCGCCCACCCAGCACATAACTCGGACGCACCAGCACCGGATACCCGATCCGCCCCGCGATCTCGATGGATTCGTTGATCGAGCGAGCAATCCCAGACGCAGGACGCTTGAGATCGAGCTTGGTCAACAGTTGGTCAAACTGATCACGATCCTCCGCGCGATCAATCGCTTCCAGTGCCGTCCCGAGCATCGGGACGCCCGCGAGATTGAGCCCGTGCGCCAGATTGAGCGGTGTTTGCCCGCCGTATTGAACCACCGTACCCTTAAGTAATTGGATTGAGTTTGACAACCAATTGTCTACACCGGTGCAGTACTCGGGCTCAATGTCAATGCGTTCGTCATCCCATTTCGGATGCGGGCTTGTAGCAGTATGTTGAGTCTGAATGAGTTCGGGGTTGTTAGGAACTATTGAGAAGTACCATACTTGGCCGCACTCATCAAGCACTTCAATTGAAACAATGGCCTGTCCTTTAGATATGGCACCTCCTGCAGAAATGACTGCAGCCCGATGAATCCCGTTTATCTTACAGAGTTTTGTAAGTTGCTGAACGGTATCTAAAGGTAGCTTTGGAGGTGGGGGACCCGCGTAACCGGCAAACTGACAAGCCGGTGAATCGATGAATGAACTAATGTTTTCATCGGAGAGTTGAGTATCACCATCCCACACGGTCATTGACAGATCTGTGATGTATGGTGTTGAGAGCTTCTCCGTCACGTTGAGCACATCCTCAAGCGTCAACGGCTCAAAGAACAACAAATCACTCGTGTCGTAATCCGTCGAGACCGTTTCCGGATTCGAGTTGATCATCACCGCGTCGTACCCAAGTTCCTGCGCTGCGTATGCCGCGTGGACACAGCAGTAATCAAACTCGATCCCCTGCCCGATCCGGTTGGGACCGCCGCCGAGGATGATGACCTTCTGCTTTGGATTCGTTTCTGCCAGCAACCGATCCCGCAGCTCGCACTGCGGCGGGACTTCTTGGACGCTCCCGTCTTCAAGCACCTTGCGCGATCCACTCTGGTAAGTCGAGTAGTAATATGGCGTCACCGCTTCAAACTCCGCAGCACAAGTATCCACGCACTTAAACACCGCCTCAACGCCAAGCGACTTGCGATGCGCCCGCACCTGCAAGATCGATTCAGGACTGATGCTCCCGAGATACAGATACGAAAGCTGCGCATCTGAATACCCGAGTTCCTTGGCGCGTTGCATGAGCGAGCGATCCACAGCATCAAGCGAATCCACAGCGGTCAGCTCGTCTTCAAAGTCAACCAGCTCCTTGAACTGGTTGAGGAAGAACGGATCGATGTTGGTCAACCCATTGATGCGATCAATGCTCCACCCCATCTTCATCGCGTAGCGGATGAAGTAGAACCGTCCCTGCGAAGGGACCGAGAGCTTCCGCGTCAATCGGTCCTCGTTGATGGGCCACTCCACCAAACTCCCATCGGGTTTCTTGCCATCGACGGCACGCTGAGCCGCGAGCCAGTTGTCGTTCTTGTCGAGTCCCAGCCCGAACCGCTTCACTTCCATCGAACGGATGACTTTCTGGAGCGATTCTTTGAAGGTGCGTCCGATCGCCATCGCTTCGCCGACGGATTTCATCTGCGTGGTGAGCGTTTCGTCCGCTTCCGGGAATTTCTCGAAGGTCCAGCGGGGCATCTTCGTGACGACATAATCAATCGTCGGCTCAAAGCACGCGCTCGTCGTTCCTGTAATGTCGTTGCGCAGCTCATCGAGCGTGTACCCCACCGCGAGCTTCGCCGCGATCTTTGCGATCGGGAACCCGGTCGCTTTGGACGCGAGCGCCGACGACCGCGATACTCGCGGGTTCATCTCAATCACCACAAACTCAAACGGCGGCTCGCTCCCATCAGCGGTGGGAGCCGGGTTCGGATTGATCGCAAACTGCACATTCGATCCACCCGTCTCCACGCCGACGGCTCGCATGACCTTGAGCGACGCATCACGCAGCACTTGGTATTCCTTGTCCGTCAGTGTCAGCGAAGGCGCGACCGTGACCGAGTCCCCGGTATGCACACCCATCGCGTCGATGTTCTCGATCGAACACACGACCACGCAGTTGTCCTTCTTGTCGCGGACGACCTCGAGCTCGTATTCCTTCCACCCGATCAGCGACTTGTCGATCTGGATCTGTCCGATCATCGACGCGTTGAGCCCGCGCGTAACCAGTTCTTCAAACTCCGCACGGTTGTACGCGATCCCGCCGCCCCATCCGCCGAGGGTGAACGCAGGGCGCACGATCGCGGGGAGACCAATCTCCTCAGCAAACCCGAGTGCCTGTTGGAGCGACTCGACCGTTTTGGATTCGGGAGTCGCCAGACCAATCTCATCACAGATGTCGTTGAACACCTGACGATCCTCGGCACGATGGATGATCTTCCGGTCCGCGCCGATCATCTCGATCCCGAACTCCGTAAACACGCCTTGGTCCGACATCTCGCACGCGCAGTTGAGCGCGGTCTGTCCACCAAGCGTCGGGAGCACCGCGTCGATCGGAAAGCCCAGCTCGATTTCTTTCTCAATGATCTTCCGCACCGACTCGGGCGTGATCGGTTCGATGTAGGTCCGGTCCGCGAACGCGGGATCGGTCATGATCGTCGCGGGATTGGAGTTGACGAGCACCACCCTGTACCCCTCGTCCTTGAGCGACTTGCACGCCTGTGTTCCCGAGTAGTCAAACTCGCACCCCTGCCCAATGACAATGGGTCCAGATCCAATCAGCAGAATCGTGTGGAGATCATCGCGTCTGGGCATTCAGTGGTTTCCAGGGGTTGAGATGGTGGGGGAAGGTCCGGAAATATCGTGATCGCGGCGCAAACTGGACAAGTCTAGCCCTCCCATCGCGTCCAGATTGGGATCGGTCATAACGATCATCCGCGTCCGATTCTCAGAACTCAGCCCCGCTTGGCTCGTACCATACCCAACCGCCTCTGTTTTGGACGATGCTCGCGTATCGCCGAGTACCCATCGAGGCCTTCACAGGAGAATCGCCTATGTGCGGCATCGTCGCCTACATCGGAAACAAACCCGCCCAGCCCCTCCTACTCGAAGGGCTCAAACGACTCGAATACCGCGGCTACGACTCCGCAGGCATCGCAACCATCAACCTCGATGGGAACCTGCAGATCGCCAAAGCGGTCGGGCGCGTCGCCAACCTCGAAGCCGAACTGGTGTCCATCGGAGGAATCCAAGGCACCCTCGGCATCGCCCACACCCGATGGGCGACCCACGGCGCGGTCAACCAGCTCAACGCACACCCGCACCGCGACCGCGACCACGGCATCTCGCTCATCCACAACGGGATCATCGAGAACTACGCCTCGCTCCGAAAACTGCTCGAAACCAAAGGCCAGGTCTTCGAAACCGAAACCGACACCGAAGTCCTGGGCATGCTCATCTCCCACTTCTATGACCTCGAATCGGGCATGGACCTCGAAAAGTCCGTTCAAGCCGCACTCCGCGAGGTCCGCGGTGCCTACGCCATCGCCGTCATCTGCCAAGAAGAACCCGATGTCATGGTCTGCGCCCGCAAGGGATCGCCCCTCCTCATCGGGATCGGCAACGGCGAGTACATCGTCGCCTCCGACCCCAGCGCGATCATCTCCCATGCATCGACCGCGATCACCCTCGACGACTACTCCGTCGCTCGCTTGACCCGCGACGGATTCCGCACCACAACCGTGGACAATGTCGAGCTTTCCCCCAAGATCATGCAGCTTGAAATGGACCTCGAAGAAATCGAGCTGGGGACCTTCGAGCACTACATGCTCAAGGAGATCTACGAGCAGCCCGACGCGCTCCGCCGCTGTCTCAAGGGACGGCTCGACAAAAACGAGGGCAAGGTCGTCCTCGGCGGTCTCAAC
>TARA_R110000765_G_scaffold122384_1_pt1 | contig 10328 bp, 6 predicted proteins | sample TARA_R110000765 | Tara Oceans TARA_R110000765 (sample SAMEA4398168) | marine metagenome | biome: Polar Biome; feature: [MES] marine water layer (ENVO:01000295) within the mesopelagic zone...; material: water (ENVO:00002006), including particulate matter (ENVO:01000060) such as......
AACACAACGCAGTTAAATTTTGATAAGAATTAGACATAGTAATAAATTTACTACTACAACCATTATTTTTATCTGGATGATATTTTAATGCTAATTTATAATATTGTTTTTTTATCTCTTGTAGTGTTTTTGGTGGAATTAATCCCATATTAGTCCAATCACTATCTGTTGTTGATATAATTGGTGTTTGTGTGTTTTTTGTTTCTCTATTTGGTGTATCATATGTTGTTGTTTTATTTATCCAACATTCTCTTGAACACCAACGAGTACTACTTATTGGACATTTACATTTTAAACAAATTGGATAATAATGTTCTGGATTCCAATAATCATCATTTGACATAATATATATATAGAGAGAATTTTTTTAATGTTTTCAAATTTATATTTATTAATCATAATTATTTATTTGCTTTCATCACTTGTTCTAATATTGAACTATTACTTTGTTTTTGTTTTACTATTTTATATAATACTGAACTATTCTCTGATAGATTACTTATTTCACCAGATGGATCTGTAATTATTGTTGTAACCTTAGTTATTGTTCTAGGATGAGTAACTGTAAATACTGTATTGTCTGTAGCATAATAGTAATCTCCATATTGACTTTCTTTTGGTATAACAGATAATACTGGAGCAATTGATGGTTCATTTTGACCACCAACAAAATAACTATCACTTATAATATCACTTCTAATAATAAAATATGGTCTTAATGTTTTAGTAGGTAGATTTGTTGCTTCTATTTTTGCTGATTCACATTTAACTTCCATTGGAGGATTAGAAACCGCATAATTAACATTAGCATTAACTAGATTAAACATAGTTGGTTTAGGAATACAATATTTTTGTGCTGGAACACCAGTCGCCTCTCCATTCCAATCTAATATATCAGCATTATTTACTTCAGCATTCGTTGTTATTTCTGCTATATCTTGTAAAACACCACTTGATATTCTAACATTAATATTACCAGTATTTATATTATTTAAATTATCATAAGTAAAACCACATATATTCCAAAATGATTGATTCCAATTTTTTTCTAGAATATTTATATCTTCTATAAATATACCACTATTACTATCTATAATAGCACCCTTTTTAATTATTTGATTAACATATGGAAATCCAAATAAATCATTCGTAGTTGTTCCATCTATATCTATACCTATCTCATTTATATATGGAGTTAAAGTAGGACAAAAATTACGTCTATCAAATACTTTATTTAATTTAAATACTTCTATTCCATTATTATCTGGAATTGGTATAACTTGACCTTCTGATAAAGAACCAGATTTTCCAGATGTTCCAGTTTTTACTAATGAAGCATCATATTTAGCAGTTATTCGTTCTGGTGAATGTAATGATGATAAAGCAAATCTACTTGTAATTGTATCAAATGATAATTCTGGTTCAATTGCTCCAATATATACCTTATTTATCCAAGCATCCGCATAACTAGGAACTGGTTCATCTGCTAAAGTTAATGAAGTATTTGTGGGATCATAATATGTATTTGGATTTCTTGTATCTACTGCTGTAACATATTCTTTATCTGGACTAAAACCTAAAGTTGTACAAGTTCCATTATATAATCCTATATAAGCATTTCCATAAGCATTTGGATGACTATCAAAACCAAGTTTAATTGTATCACTATCTGTTAAATTAAATGTTTTTGCTCCAGCACCACCATATATTGCTGGATCTAATAATTTTTCATACCATTCTATATATCCCATTGTATATAATTGATGTGTCTGTATTGTTGGTGATACTGCGCCTTGTGCTGTATGAAATGTTTTAAGGTCTTTTTTGATTAAATATGGTTTAGGAACAACCGCTAAAAATGATATAGTATCACTAAAAGTTGTTGGTGATATATCTATAGCATTTCCTTTTGATTCTAATGTCATCGCTGTTCCACTATCTCTAACAACTAATGATGGAGGACTTCTTACAGCAAATCCACCATAAACTGTACTATCAAGAAAATCTCTATTAAAATATGGAAAATCTTCTAATTTATTTGGTTTGTTATTTCTTTGTGCTTCATAAAAATTAATAAAAAATGGTAATGATGAAAAGTCCGTTCCACTAGTATTTACTCCACTACCACTCCCATCAACCGCTCCATATTTATCACCATAACCACTAAATATACTCGGTATATTATCATATCCAAATGATACTTCTAAAGCATTAATTGTATCATCATCTTCAACTTTTAATACTCTTGCCATTTGAGAACTTCTTTTACCATTCATATGTAAAAATCTATTATCACTAGCATTTATTTCTTTACCAGCATATACACTCGCATTATATATATTTTTATTATAATATAATTCATTACCATCAGCATTCATATCAAATAATTCTGGATATCTCTCTTGTGATTGAAATAGTTTTTCAAATAAATCTAAATTTTCTTGAGTAAATGGAATATTAGTATGGATTAATGATAATGTTTCAGTATCATCTTCTCCTACTATACCAAATGGTAATTCATTTACATAATTATAATTAGCAACATTAATATTATCTAATGCTCCATTTAGTATTTCATTATCGTTTTCTACTATAAAATTAATTAGTATATCTTTTACAGATGTTGAATTATATGCTTCAAATAATAATTTACAATCTTCTGAACCTAATCTATCTTTACCACTATTAATTGTTAAATATATTTGTTTTGTATCTATACCAGTTTCATATATTTCTGGTCGTTTTATTCCTATATATTGATATGCTGTTTCATAATCAAATACACCTTGAGTATTTTTTGGAACTGTTTTAACACCAAATGATGTTCCAAAAAAATCAGTTGCTGGGTCAATATTTAAATTACTAAATGTAGCACAACTAAATAATTTATTAGTATTTGTTTGATTTTTATTTCCAGTAACCTTTTTAACTAATCTACTAGCATTATAAAAATTAACTGTATTTGGTGTAATATCTGTTTGTTTTTGAAATCCACTTGTAATTACATTTGCTACTTGACTTGGTGAATTAAATCCTACTGGTGCTTCAATTTGTAATAAATCTCTTATTCTTATATATTTAATATCTCTATAAAATAAATCTCTAACTTCTATATGACTATCTATATCAGTTCCAATTAATTTTGTATAATTTGTTTGAGGTCGTCCAAATATCATAAATCTACTTCCATCAACACATAATTGAATTGTTTCTTCATTTGTATCATATGTATAATCTGGAGCAAATCTATGAGAAGCACTTGGCGCTCTTGCCGAACCAGTAGATTCTATTTTATGATCTCTAATTTTGCCCCAACTTTCTAGCATATTTGATGATGTTTTTGTTGTTGGAACAGCATATTTTATAGGTAAATGATACATATATTCACCATTATTTGATTTATAATATGATATTAAAACATTTAAATCTGTATCTTTAATATTTCTTATAACTATTTTACTTGCTGATATATCACTCCTTAAAAATCCTCTTGGATTTGTTTGAGATGTATTATTTACTACACTATCAAATGTTATAGTTGGAACGTCAGTTACATTTGTAACTAAAAATTCTTGTGTTTCTTGAATAATACTACCCTTAAATTCAATTGTACTATCCTCTGCCCCTAAATCACTTACAAACGCACTATGTAATGATACTTCATCACCAATATCTAATTTAATTCCATTATTTACATTATTTGTCCATATAGCAGTTTCTTTACTATTTTGATATTGGGGACTATGTAATCTATTTGCTTCTAGTATATGAGTATTTGTATAATTAGACATAATCGTTTCTATATTATAGATATATATAATATTATAGTTTAAATATTTTATAAAAATAAATTAGTAGAGTTTGATTGCTTTAAAATACTACGCATAATACGTTTGTAGGATACCATCAGATAAAGTGGCATATTTAACTGTTTCCAACCAAGTCCGCATAGTAAATGCTAATGTTGGTAGTTTATCCCAAGTTTGGTATATTTCAATACCTCTTGAATTCACCCTTTCATTTCTATTAAGGCGGTCTTCAATCCAAAAATTAGCACCACTAGTAGCACCTTGAAGATCATATCCAAATACTGGAATATCAGAAATTAATTTTAATTCATCAACATATTCATCTTTAGAAATAAATGGAACACTTCCTTCTGCTTGTTGAATATTATGGAACAACCGAGTATTATTTTTAATATCAATAGGATATAAAAATTGATCATTGTAACGTAAATTATGAGATATACCACTTAATTCACCAGCAGCAGTTGTTCTTGGAGCAGCAGATTCATAAAGGTTCATCAAAAATCTATCTGGATTAGCAGTTGTATCTGGAGGAGCAAGACCAAAAAATACTTTATTAACAACTCGTCCAGCACCTCCAACATTTAGAATGATTTTTTGTGCTGCGCCACCAGTAGCATCTACCGTATGTTTTACGAGGCGATAATCAACATAAGTAAAACTCATATTACTATTAGCATTCTGGTATGCTGTCATAATCTCTTGAGGATAATAAATATAATCAGCAATTAATCTACAATCACTCCTTACTAATTTACAACTAAATACAGCAGCAGAATTTGTTCCAATAGTAACTGCTCGTTTCTTTTCTGCTGTAAAAAATAGTTCAATATCAATCTCTTCTTTCATCATATATAGGGGCAGTTGGTTCATTTTAAGGAAAGGAAATAGATCATTAATAGTAATTTGGTAATCACTAGTTCCAGTTCCAGATTCTCTGGACGCAATAGCATTCAATAAACTATATTGATGAACGTCATAATTATAACTGGCGCTTAGTGATGTATTCAAACTAGAGATTTCAAAACCAGTATCAAGTGTATATTTAGAAGCAAGGTTAATACTATCAATTCTTCCAGAAGCACTTACGTGTCCCTCTTCACCTAAATCATAATCCCATTTACGACACATCATACGAGAAGATGTAACACTTTCTCTTTGTTTATTATGTTGAGGATTTACAAAAGATGAACGAAAATTCATAAAATGATTAAATCCATCTGTTTCACAGATAGTTTTTGTACCAACTTTAAGAACCGCCCTATCAATAATAGAATGAATACCAATATTAGGTGGTAGAATAGTGTTAGCATTTGTACCACCAGAAACATCTAGTCCAAATGTTAATTTTGAATTACTATGAAGAATGCCTTTATTCTGGAGACGATACCGACAAAATGTTTCAGAGAATACAATTGGATCTAAAATATCAGTTTCAACTTCCATTTGAGTATTAATAGGCATAGCACCAATTTTCATTAAATCTGGGACATTTGCTGCGGCAGTTGGAGGCGCACTTGATACATCAAGTGGTTTAGAACTTTCCGTAGTGGGAGGGGTATAGGAATCATTTACGGACATATTGTATTGTTATACTTAATACTATAATATAATTTGAAAAATATAATTTTAAAAAAATAAGTTAAGAAAATTATATGGATAGAAAATCATATATGAATGAATATAGTAAAACAACAAATGGAAAAAAAGCAAACTTAAAAAATCAGTGGAAACGCACTGGTTTATTAGGGGATTATGATATAATATGGAATGAATATATCAATACAAATAATTGTAATCAATGTAATTGTGAATTTACACAAAAAAATAAAAAATGTATGGAACATAGTCATAATACTGGAGAGTTTAGAGGAATTGTTTGTAATAGTTGTAATACAAATATGATTGATGTAAAAAGATATAGTTGTAATACAAGTGGTATTAAAAATATAAATGTTAGAGAAGGGATATGGAGATATTGTAAAACATATAAAAAAACAAATTATACAGAATATTCAAAAAATAAGCAATTAATTTTATGGATTAAATTTACTCATTATTTAAAATTATATAAAATATTATAATAGCATATGGTTGGAAGTCATACCTATGAGTTTATTTTTTATAATTTTGCTTATCCAAAGGATACCTCCGCTTAATTAATAATTTGGATTCCATTAGAATTAAATACGAGGGTATTTTTGGATTTAACAAAGAGATAAACGGACTGGGGATTATCATCAAATAGTTCAGTATCCATATTTAGACCAAAATTGGTAGTTCTAAAATCAACACCTTGAGATGAAATTGTATCAAAAGCAACACCTACACCTACATTTGCTCCTCCATCAATAAATTTATTGTAAGATTGAGATGGTGTTTTAGCAGTTAATTCTATAATACTATTTTCTAGAGAAATTGTATTGCGCATATTTTTCGAAAAAGATTGAATACTATTAACATAATTGCGGTAAATTTGACTATCACCAGTATTATTTTCTGGACTATCCCTCTGTACCGTATCAATATTGTAGTCAAGTGGTAGGCGCTCTCCTCCCCTAGTAAAAACTACTTGTAAGATTTTAGCAACTTGATTATCACCTCTCATAGGATAATATGTAGTCATACCATTAAAACTGCGATTGTTAAGATGAGTTGATGTAACAAAATTACAAAATACAGATAATACTCTACTAAGACCAAGTGAGAAATTAATAATAGCATTAGTAGAATTAAACGTTGTATAATAACTGGAGATACTATTATATTCAAACGTTTGACCACCACTAGATTTCTGTAGAGACATTAGTGCTTCAGAACTAGGACTTTGGACTTCACAGCATAACGATACATTTTGGAATTGGTAAAAGGCATTAGCAATATTAGTTCCAGTTCCAGTTTTATCAAATAATACATTATTATCTGGGGCAAGGTGAATTTCAATAATTAATCCACCAACACCCCATTGCCTAGCAAGAGGGATTGGAGGAGAACCATTTAATAAACCACAAGGAAGTGCTAGAGCAAATGACATCGCTTTACTATCTAGAGAAAAGGCATTATCAACAACACCATCCTTAATTGCTTCACTATTCAATACTTGGAGATTGGCATTATTATTAAAAGATAAACCATCATTCAAATCATTTGTAGTGCCTAAATAACTTGACATAAATCTGTTGTAGTCTTTTATTACTTCTATAGTTTGATTTGTGGATTGACTTTTAATTACAAGTTGGTCAATGGTAGAGTATAACGAAGTTCTGCCATCCATAGTAAGATTAGCATTTGCTGAACCAAGTTCTCCAACACCATTCAATACACTAAATTCACCAACAAGACGAACAGTATCACCAAGTAAATAACGGTCTTGTTCTCCAATAATAAATTGGATTACTGGTTGTCCATTTTTAAAAGATAGTTTGCCATCACTAGTTACATTAGAGGGTACAATTTCAATATGAGAATTTTTTTCTTGAGACATTTATACATTAGTATATATAAATATATTTATAGATTTATTTTAAAAAATTAAATTAAGTTTAAATGTCATATTTTACATTATTTATAGTTATAGAAATATCATCATCATCAGATTTTTTAGAAACTGTGCTTATATCTATTTTTGCTACTTTTTCTAAAAAATATTTATGTCTATTTTCTAATCCACTATATAATAAACAATATGTTCCCATACGATTGGTTTTATGTATTAAATATCTTGCTTGTGCTATTGACCAAACTTTATCTCGATAATATATATACGCATCATCGCTTTTAATTATTCCAATATCATCATATTGTGGATATACAGATAGTTTCTCAAATCTATAAATCTTTTCTTTAGTGTCCCAATTTTTTTTTGTATTTTCAATTCTTTTAATTTGACCACTAGTTGATCTATAATGACAAGTATTATCATAATCTCTATTTTGACATATTTCAATTACTTTTTCATAATTAAATCCTCTATTTGTATAATATCTAAATGTACTATATTGTTGTGTTTGTCTTTTACCAGCACCAGTATATTTATATGGATTACCAAACATATTTACTTTTTATAAAATTATATATTAAACTTTAAATTAAATTAGGCAGATGCGTAGCACCCAACGGAAGCATATCTTCGATTATACTTGAAGAGAAATACCATTTGCTGTAAATTCAATACGTCTAATATGACTTACAAAATTCATCCATAATTTATTCTTGGTAGGTAGTCCGCCAGTATATTCAACTTGTAAATTGAAATCTTTGCCTCTAGTATCATATACACCATTGTGTAGTGATAATGCTCGTCCAATTACAAAATTTTCATTAAATCCTAAGAAAGAATAGGGAACAATTTCAGAAACCGCTAGTGCCTTCTCTAATTCAATTAAACCATTTTGGGATATACCAGTTTGTGTAGCAGTTTTAGAAACATCAACTTTACGAGAGGGATTAAGTTTTCCATCATAAAAGAATTGATAATCTTGTAGGCGATCTACAATACCAACAAGACCAGATTTATCACTATTCAATATATTATCAGCAGTTCCAGCAACACTAAAATATTGATAAGTAGTTGCCGCATAAATACGTTCAGCATTACCATATACAGTAGCATCAGTAGGAACACATAAAATTGCTTTTGCTCTTGACATATTAAGAGGCAAACGAATATTACTAACAACATCAGTAGCAAGTTGAGAATGTTTGTAATTAGTAAATGATAAGAAATCATAATTCATACTACCACCTTCTTTCATCATACTCATCATTTTGGATTTATAACCTTGAGGCATCTCTAATTGCTGTAATATCATTTGACAATCACTTACAACATAAGTTGCCGCATAACCATTAGCGGTTTGTTTTGTAACAGAGCGAGATGATAAACCAAATAGTCCTCCAGCATCAATTTGAGTAACAGTTCCACCAGCACCACTAAATCCGAGTTCTACTAAACCATTAGTTCCAGATACACTAATACTATTAATAACAAATGGAACAGTAGGAACAGAAGCAACGGCATCAGATAGTTTAACAAATTCAATTTCTTCACCAACACAAAATGGTACATTTGCTACAGAATTAATCATATTATCATTTGATAAGAATAATGATGTAGTTGGAGTTGCCGCTGGAAGATTACTTGGCGCATTTAGAGAACCATTAATACTATGGAAAATAGGACAAAAATCTTTTCTGTTAAACGGCATTACTTGATCTAATTGGCGCATTACATTAGCATTGTCTTCTAGGATAATATCAATTTCCAAACCTTCAGTCATCATAACTGGGAATACTTTAGAGTTAGAAAATATACCAGTATTTAATGGCAGACAACATTTTACTTTTAGAAAATCAGTATCATCAAATACATCAGTAGTTGTAACTGTTTTAGGTTTGAAATAAGGATTATCACTTACCATATTTTTATGTGATTCAGTAGTTCCACAAGTTCCCCTAGTTTTAACAGAGTGATAAGTAGATCCTTCAGTCATAGAACGTTTTTTACGTAATACATCATTCGTTTCATAAGTATATTTTACATTAGTCAAAACATTGTAATCTTGATATTCTTCAAGTAAAATTTTACCAGCACCGCCAGAATATATGCGAAGGTCTTTGATTAAAGATTGCGCACCTAAACATTCATCAAGTTGAAGTTTAGTAGGTTCTTTTCCAGCAGGGAGTTTAAGTTGAACATCCCATTTTAAATAACATTCTTTAGGTTGAATAAATTCAACACTTGCTGGAATATGAAATATAACTCTCTGTCCTCCAGAATATTCTAAACCATTCAAAGATGGAATAGATATGGATTTTTGATTAATAGGGATTTTATCTTCGCTTCTCCAAAATGACATTTTATAATACTACAGATATAAAAATTTAAAAAAAAAAATTATTAAAAATTTAGAATGTTGAACTACCAGTAATTAGTTTTTTAGTATCACTTTGTGCCGATGCTAAAAATCCAGTTCCAGCAAGAGATGGAGGGACTTCATAATTAACTAAATTAGATTCATATTTTCCTTTATCATTTGTAGTTTGTGTATCACTATCTTTTATTGCGGTATATGTTCCAATCGCAGCGCCCCCCAATTGAACTGCCGCAGCAAGAGGAGCAAGAAAAGGTAATGCCATAGATGCTACATCTAATGCTGTTCCACCAACAGTTAATACATTACCAATTTCATCAGTGGTTGATGAACCAGTCCCACCAAAAAATCCACCCTTCTTTCCTATATTATCAAAATCCTTATATAAATCTATTGCTCCACCAACATTACCAGCAACTTTACTCAATCCTTCTGCCGCAACACCTTCTGCCGCAATTGTTCCACCACTTAATTTTGATATAACTTTACCAGTTAATGTTCCACCACCACTTTCTGTTGCTTCTGTTGCCTCTCCAATATCATTTGCTGTATTTCCACCAGTTGTTGCTGTACTAGTTGGTGGCGCATCTGTATCTGGTGTAGGTGCTGTATCTGTAGTAGGTGTAGGAGCAGTTGTTTCTGGTGT
>TARA_R110000765_G_scaffold78397_4_pt1 | contig 10318 bp, 11 predicted proteins | sample TARA_R110000765 | Tara Oceans TARA_R110000765 (sample SAMEA4398168) | marine metagenome | biome: Polar Biome; feature: [MES] marine water layer (ENVO:01000295) within the mesopelagic zone...; material: water (ENVO:00002006), including particulate matter (ENVO:01000060) such as......
GAAGATAGTGGGACAATCTATAACGTCTAGATTAAGAGAATTAAAAACCATAGAGGAATTACCTATCGCGTATATGAGAGGAATTAACTTAGATAGGTCTATTATTATCATAGATGAGGCTCAAAATATTTCACAAGAAAATATGAGGACTATATTAACTAGGTTAGGTAAAGATTCTAAGATGATATTTTTGGGTGATGAAAGACAGCAAGACTCTAAGGGTGGTAATGGTTTAACATTTTTAATGGACAACTTTAAAGATATAGAGGAGATTGGGTGTGTTCAGTTTAACAAATCTGACGTTGTTAGGAACCCGTTAATCGCCAAAATAGAAAGGGTCTTTGATTCTTTACAAAAAAATAATAAATAACTATCCTTAATTATGGTAATAAGTGTAAGTGTAAATGAGGTAATTAGAGCTGTCCTGGATAAATTCCAATCTGTATATGAAAAATATTACGACTTGGAAGTGGTCTCGCCGGTAACCACACCAAATCTACTATCCCATGTTCATTTTGAAACAGATGACGAACTTTTAGATTTTCTATATTCAGAGGCTTCTATGGAGGTATTTGGTCACGCTAAAGAAACTAGTAATAACGTTATTTCACATCTAGTAGAACTTTACAAATCTATGCCTAGTGACTATAAATTAAGAATAGTTAGTGATGATTTAGGGAAAGCTAAACCAGCAACTTTATGGTTTCTATCAAAATATGGGTGTTCAATGGACGAATTAATATTTTACACGACAGAAACGATAGACTATGTGTGGGATACCACTGACATATTCATTACGTCAGATATGGATGTTATTTCTGCAAAGCCCGAAAATAAAAAACTGGTTACCGTATCTAAGGAATACAATACCAATACAGTTTCTAACCTAACAATTAACAGTATAATGGAAATAGAATCATTTAAAAATCTTTTCAATGACTAGAATTAACAATAGTAACTTAAAACTTAAGGTAGGTTCAGAACATCTTTATTTTGATGTTGATGAATTTATGCAAAATATAGAAATCTTATCTGAGGATAAGAAAACTGTAGAGGTAAATGTACCTAAATTTGAATTCTTTAAGGTTATGTTGGATACTGTCTGTGGAATCGTAGAGGATGTGGATGAAAATTTAGGGGTAGTTTCTATGAATAAACTTTCGGTACCCTATAAATTAAGCTTAAACACATTAATAAAATATAATATAATAAAAAAACTATAATTATGGAAAAACAACTATCCCAGTTAGAAGCTGGTCTAAAAAAACTAGAAAATAAAGAAAGTAAGATTTATTTTTTAACTCAAGATACAGAAGGTAGAGCTGCTGCCTCGGTATCTATGAATTATCAATTTGTAAAACATTTAGTTGATGCTGGATATAACGCTTATGTACTTTATGAGAAAACGGAATATCAAAATGTTAGTGAGTGGTTAGGTGAAGAATATTCGTCTTTGCCACATTCTAATATAGAAGGTGGAGATTTAAAAGTAGGTCCACAAGATTTTGTGGTAGTTCCAGAACTGTATGGTCATGTGTTAGAACAAATTAATAAGATGCCATGTACAAAAATAATTTTTTGTCAAGCTTATGATTATATCTTAGAAACACTGAATCCTGGTTTTGGGTGGACTAACTATGGAGTTACCAAATGTATCACCACTACTGACTCTCAAAAAGAATATATTAAAAATATTTTCCCTTCTATAGAAACTACTGTTATTAGACCTTCATTTGCTGACTATTTCATACCTTCCCCTAAACCTAAAAAACCTGTGATAGCTATACACACTAGAGACCCTAGAGATACCATGAAAATTATAAAAGCTTTTTATCTTAAAAATCCACAATTTAAGTGGGTATCATTTAAAGATATGAGAAATATGAAGAGGGAGGAATTTGCTGAAGCTTTAGGAGAATCATGTCTGTCGGTATGGTTAGATAGAACTGGTGGATTTGGGACTTTCCCATTAGAGTCTATGTTGTGTAACACTCCGGTAGTAGGGACTTTACCAATACTAAAACCTGATTGGTTGACTAACGAAAATGGGTTATGGGTTAATGATGAATCTAAGGTCGTAGAAATGGTTGGAAATTATATGAAAAACTGGTTAGAGGATTCTGTACCTGAAAATCTTTACAGTAAAATGAAAGATTCAGTAAAAGATTATACTTTAGATAATGAACGTAATGGGATTATCAACTTTTTTAACTCTTTACTAGATGAAAGAAAGACAGAATTTAACAACTCAATAAATAAACTAACACCTGTAGGTGTAAACTCTTAAAAATATGAATAGTAAAGATATAACGGTAATATTACCAGTACATGATGTTTCTGGTAAATTTAGTGAATGGTTTCCTAAAGCCATCAAAAGTTTAGAACAATCACAGTCAAAACCAAGTAAAACACTAATTGTCTGTAGTAATAAAAATCCTGATGTAGATGAGTTTATGAGTAAATGGGAAAAACCTTCGGACCTGTCCATTGAGGTGATTTCTAATACTTCTGATTATGATACATTTTGTGGTCAAGTAAATTTTGGGGTGACTAAGGTTGAAACGGAATTTTTCTCTGTGTTAGAATTCGATGATGAATACTCAAGTATTTGGTTTAAACAATTTGGGGTGTACTCTGAAGCATATACTGATGTGGATATGTTTCTTCCGTTAGTTGTTGATACTGATGAAAATGGACAATTCTTAGGTTTTACCAATGAAGCTTTATGGGCAGCTGGATTCTCTGAAGACATAGGTTATTTAGATAATAACACTCTGTTGAAATATCAAAACTTTCAGGTTAGTGGTATGGTCATGAGAAAAAGTACTTTCGAAGACATTGGTGGTATGAAATCATCTATTAAACTAACATTTAATTATGAGTTTTTATTAAGAGCTACTTATAATGACTGTGTAATTATGTCAATCCCTAAAGTGGGATATAAACACACCAATCAAAGAGTTAGTTCACTATTTTGGGATTATAAATTTAATAATGATATGAAATTAAATCCTGAGGAAGCTAAGTTCTGGGTTGAGTTGGCTAAAAAAGAATATTTCTTCACTACTGATAGAGAGATTCTTTACGAAGTTTAATAATTATGGGCCGTAAACCCCTCAATAAACCTTATTTTGGTCCCCCACAAGAGGAAGCTGTGAGAGTATTTCTTACTGCCACCACCTGGGACGAAAAGAATACGGTATATAACACTTTTCTAAGAGACCCCTTAGTAACAATGATAGATAGTATTATACGTAGGTATAGACTATATAGGCCTGGTATGGAATTTACTGATATCCATACAGACACTTTATCTTTTTTAGTTACTAAGATGGAGAAATTCAAACCCGCTAAAGGTAAAAAAGCCTATTCTTATTTTGGTACCATATGTAAAAATTATCTTATGGGACAAATAATGAAAGATAATAGAGATAGGAATAGACAAATATCTTATGAAGATATATCTTTTAGTATAGAACAAGATGAAAAATATTCATATGAGTTAGTTACGGATGACGAAGTACCTTTAGAAAAAATAATACTTAGATTAATTTCTGATATAAAAGAATTTATTGGTGGTAGTAGATTAAACATTAACGAGGAAAAGATTGGGTACTGTTTGATAGATGTCTTTGAAAACTACCAAACCATATTTATAGCTGGTAAAGGTAATAAGTTTAATAAAAATATTATACTATACCAACTAAGAGAAATGAGTGGCTTAACAACAAAAGAAATTAGGTCGGCTTTAAGACCATTTAAAAATATATATAAAGATATTTTGGGTTCCACCATAAACGACTAAATAGATATTTATAGGTATGCCTAGACCTAAAAGAAAGATAATAGACCTCACACATGAAAGTGCGGTTTCATTAATGCAAGAAATATATAACGAATCTGTAGAACAAAGAACTACCGCTATTAGAATACAGAATAAAATGATTGGTTTTATGAAGGAAGCTGCTGATATGGCTTTAATAGGTCCGGTAATTAAAGAACAACAAAAAATTATAGACTCCGCAATAGATAAAAAACTACAACTTTCTAAATTATTAGCAACTATCACATCTAAAAATATGGAATCTTCACAATCTGTAGGTTTCTTAGATGGTGAAGTAAAAGAAACTATTAATGAGATGTTACGTCAATCTAAAGATGGTGATAATACAACAAATCTAAACTATAAACTATAATGTCAACAGCGGACTCTATAAATTCCCAAAAAGAAATCTTCGGTAAGGTCCAGGGGTTAATGGCTTTTTTAGATACTACTGACCAGACAAAAAATAGACAAAACACTGAGGAATGGAAACGAACTTTAGAGTCCTTACGTGAAATAACCAATAACCCACTACCTTTCTTATTAGAATTATTAAAATTATTAAAAGCTAGTAAGGCAGCTAAAAAGTTAGGAGCTAAGGCAAAATCATTTAAAGCAGCGAGGGAAAAAAATAGAAAAGGTAAGAAATCAGATGATGATTTTAAGACAACTAAAAAATCGTGGAAAGAAAAATTTAATTTAGATGGTAACGCAGATGGGTGGGTTCGTACACTTAACGCGATTATCCGTCAATCCGTATTAAATGTAATACCCAGAATAGACGATATATTATACGAAGAAATTCTTAAAGCTTTTAATTGTGATTTAAATATGTTGGTGCCTGTAGTTGGGGATGGATTAACAGCTCCAATACAAATAGATATTGCCGATGTGGATTTACTTAAACAGTTATTTAATGACCCTAATAGTGATGTTGGTAAGTATATGTATGAGTCCGATAACTTGGTTGGTAGTAGTTACCCTCCAGGTCAAACACCTTACCCAGTAAATAGATTCCTTAGAGATATAATATTTAATAATGGTGTTCAGGTAACTACTGGTGGTATTGGAGTACCATCATCTAAACAAACCATATATGGTGCTAGTGGTAGAGCTTTATTCGATATACAAGCTGCGGCAGGGGTATTTCTTATATGGCCTTATTACAAAATTGAGGGACCAGTAGTTAATGTGGGATACCGGTCAGCCCCTACAGTAGCGGGAGGGGCTGGTACACAAAAATTTACATTTGTTGAATTTTTAAAGGATTACTTTGACAATATTCGTTTAATTGAAATGCAGCAACTTCTTGCGGCTTTATTAGAGGTTCTGACCGGATTCATGAGTGTAAGAAACAAATCGTTCAGTGTGGTTGACTTACTGGGTCTACAGAAATTCTTTGCTTCTATTAATAAAATGTTAGAGGAGTGTGAGGGTGGTGATATGGATGGTCCTAATACAGATACGGTTTCTCATTTATCCGAGTTATATGATGACGACAGTTATTTTCAATTTGACGTTGAGGAGGAGAGGAATATAACCTTAGAGGTTACTAGAAAATCTAAGAATGTACTGACTCTTATGAGTTGTGATATGTTAGACATCCCCATTGATAATGCGATGGTTGACGAGGGTGTTAATGAGATTCTTGGTGAACAGATAATTGATAAACAGTTGGAGGCATTTGATTTGGTTTTACAACAGGTATCGTCTCATTCCGCGTCTAAAGTTAATTATGATATTGGTTTAGGAAATATCACTTTACCCGTTGAAATTGATTTTAAAGAAAATTTAATTAAGAAGTTGCCTCAGATATTGGTTTATTGTATCCTTAACCCTAAAGGTGTTTTACCTGTGGTTTTAACAGCTAAGTTAATAAATCAGAATTCCCAAATGGCAAGCTCTGTTGATTTATGGGCTAAAATATTTAAGCGTGTTATTAGAAGAGTGGTTAAAGAGATATTACAGGAAGTTATGAAATACATATTTGCTTTAATTAAAGATAGGATATTACGTCTTATTAGAGATATGATAAAAAGAAAGTTAAGTGAAATGAATAAAAAGAAGATAAGAATTATCAGAAAACTTTTAGATATTTTACTTCCTTTAATCCTAGCGTTGCAACAAGCTAAAAGTTGTAAAGAAATTTTTGACATACTTTTGGCGGCATTATTAGCAAATATGCCGGATATTCCTTTTAGTGTTCCACCTTTTTTAGTTGCCGCCGCAAAATTAAGACCTGGAACTAGTACACTAGGAGCGTTTGAAAAATATCTAGGTAAGTTACAAAACTTAGGGATTAAAATTAGCGATATGCCTGATGGTTCACCTAATAAACATATCCAAGGAGCTTTTTCACTTATAGAGGCTTATGATGAAGAAAGACAAGATAATGAAAAAAATCTTGGTACTATCGTTGCCGGTCAAGTAATCCACCCACTTGGTCCCGGATTAATAAAACCTTTTACCACCACTGATGGATTTAGTGCATAGAAACTATGGGAGAATTTTTTAAAAAATATAAAGAAAAACCTAATAAAGAAATATTAGATATTATGCATGTGTTAAATGAGGAATTTAACAAAACAAAAATATTAATAGTAGATTTAACCACACATCTGGAGGATGTAGAAAAAAAGTTTAACTTATTAAATAATGAAATTAAAAAACGAAAAGGATAATGGCACAACCATTTGTTAACGAAGAGAATGCTGGGAGTAGTCAAGAGTATAGTAAAATATTTAAATTTGCTGTATGTTGTAATTCGTTTGACCCTTTAAGAGCCGGTAGGATACGTGCAGTACCCAATAAAGGTGATGGGTACGAAGGTAGAGTTAATGACGCTGTTGTATACCTAGAAAAGATGGATAACATCCGACCAAGACAATACACTCCTTGGATGAAGGTTTCCCCAAGTCAACTATCTAAAGGGATGAAGGATGACCCATATCTTTTCACCCCCTTTTTACCACTACATATAAATGTTATACCTATGGCTGGGGAAGCTATAAAATTCATTCACTACGAAACTATAAAAGATAATCTTAATAAGGAATATATTGGCCCTATAGTTTCTGGACCAGCACAAATTAAACGGGATGCTGCCGCGGATGGTTTACAAAATACCTCTGAAGGTAGTCAAAATAAAGAACCAATACCATATGCACCGATATCTATAGATTCTGAGATTTTTAAAGGTAAACCGTTAGAGGCACAAAAAGGTTGTTTCCCTAACCCTGAAGATGTCTCTTTGGTTGGTAGGGATAATTGTGACGTTATATTGGGTATGAGGGAAAAGTCTCTTATATACCCTGATTTTGATTCATTCGACCAATACCCACAGATATTACTACGTTCTGGTAAATTACTCCCCAACTCAGAAATTGCGTCTAGGCCGTCATGGAACAATAAATCAACATTTATACAAATAAACACATTCGAGGAGACAATGAAGAGCAGTATGGTTAGTGTCACCAATAAAATATTGGTTGACAAACCCCTGTCTGTATTAATAGAGTATGGGTTTGATACTATGGCATTAATTAGTGGGGCTCCATATAGTGGTTATATTAAAGCTTCTAAAATGCCTCTTTTTGATATTAATGGGGAAGTCTTTCTGTCTGGTGACTTTAACACTGAAACAAAAACTGATTTAACAGCGGTCAACCCTCCTGGGTTACAATTACTATGTAAGTATACTTTTACAGCTGTACCTACCATAGTGGAGTTAGCTCAACAGATGAAAGCTTTTATTACTGATATAGATAAAGAAAAGTGGGAAAAATTAAAATCTAACCCGTACGATACATTCACCACTAAAACATATGGTACTGATTGGGATACTTTTACTAGTGATTTTGAGAGTGGTTCCGCGGTACCACATCCATTTTACTTTAGGCCCGATGCTCCAAATCTTATATTAATGGCTAAGGGTAGACCAACAACAGCCCCAGCAGCATGGCCTACTATGAGAACGGACTCCTTATCTTTAAAAAAGGCGATGGTAATATCTGGTATTGATACTCCAGGTTGGGGTCTAGCATTTACCAATAATGACGGTAGCAGAGATGTTTCTACACGTGATGAGACAAAAATGATACCTTCAGCTACAACCGTCCCAGGACAACAGGGAATTGTATCTATTGGTTCAGAAAAGATATTTTTATTATCTTATGCTTCATCGGAATTAAATCCATTTATTTTAGAAACACCATATGGTGTAGAACAAAAAATATATTCTGGTTTGGATGACGATAAAAATACTAATTCGCTGGTTAGGGGTGAAAAATTAATAACGTTATTAGAGGAAATAGTAAAGTTTGTAACCAGTCACGTACACCAACCAGGAGAATCGTGTTGTCCTACGGCAGAAAATGGTCAAACAACGAAACAATTGGGTGAATTAATGTTAAAGGCAAAAACTGAAGTTTTAAATAAAAATATAAGGATTAACTAGATATTTATATTAAAAGAAATAATAATGTCAATACACAGGTCGTATTTCAATAAGAACAACACAATTATAGCTAATAATAAGGTTAATACCGCTCGTAACCCGGTAACCCAATTATTTTATGGTAGAAATGTATCTTCTAACTGTACACATACAGGAGACCCTAATGATGTTTGTGATGAAAATACTGGTTTTACACCAACAGTAGTAAACGGGTATAGTAGATTTCTATTTGATTTAGATTTGGTGGACTTACAAACTAAGATGTTATGTTGTTGGAATATACCGGGTACAACTCATAAGTTAGTTATGACTAACACATCTAATTTTGATGATAAGTTACTCAATGACTATATCTTGGTGGATGGTAGCAGGCGTGCGACGTCTTTCGATTTGATGTTATTTAAGGTAACTGGTAATACGTCTTGGGATGGTGGTGTTGGGTATGACTATCAACCACCTAAGGATATGTACGGACCTGAATTTGATATAGGTTATTCTATGAGACCTAGTAATTGGTTTAATTCTACAACATTAACTAATTGGACCGTACCTGGGGTTTATAGTAATGTTCTTCCCAGTTCCTACCAAATACTCGCTACACAATCTTTTAATACTGGTGATGAAAATATATCGTTCAGTAGTGCGTTATTAGACACTGAAATAAGTGGGATTCTTGCTGGTGCAGTTAGGTCAACTTATGGTATCGCTTTTATTCCAGCTTTTGAATTATTAACCGGACTAACAGAAGCTTACTCTGTCGGATTTTTTGCTAGGGACACTCAAACATTTTTTGAACCTTATTTGGAAAGTTCTTTTAACGATTTAATTGTAGATGATAGGGGTGATTTTAACTTATACGAACCTAATTCATTATTTTTATATGTTTACGATAATAATGGTTACCCACTATGTTTAGATGTGTTGCCAACTGTAAATATATATAATTGTAATGGTACTCTAGTTGCAACGTATACCGCTACTACTTTAACGTGTGGTGCATATTATATTAATATGACTATAACTACAATACCTCAAGCAGCACCAGTACAATATGAAGATGTTTGGTCTAATATAATAATTAATGGGGTAGCACAACCTAATGTAACAAATGAATTTATTATTTATGATAATGCATTTAGCATCGGGTCTACCGCTGGACAACCTAAAATATATGGTTATTCAGTATCCGGCATTAAAGAGGATGAGAAATTAACAAATGGGGAAACTAGAAAAGTGTTAGTTTCTACTAGAGTTCCCTACACAACTGACCAACAGGCATTAATTGATAATTTAGAGTACCGGATGTATGTTACACAAGGTACCACACAAATAGATGTTATTCCTTGGTCCCCTGTTAATAGAACGTTTACAAATAATTATTTCTTATTAGATACGGGTTGGTTGATACCTAATGAGTATTACTTAGATATAAAAGCAACTTCTAACCAACAAGTAGATATTTATAGGAAACAAATAAAATTCCAAATAGTTAATCAATTATGAAAAAAATAAGAATAAGTGAAAATGAACTAGTAGACTTAATAGAAAAATTAGTAAAAGAGAATCTTGGTTTCGGTAATGGTCAAAATTTAGGTATTATGGGTACACCAACATCCAAATATAAAGACCTTTTAGAAAAAGAAGACATAGAGGAGGATGATATCACTGATAATGAAGAAGAAGTTAGTGAGGATACACTAAACGTTAATGTAGATGATGAAACTCAGGATGGGTTAAACCAAGAAAAGTATATGGAGAGTATTTCAGAATCTAAATTAGTTAAAAGATTATCAAGAAAATTGCGTTCAACTGGAAATTAATAAAACAAAATAACATATAGATATTAAAAAACCACTTATTAGGTGGTTTTTTTGTTTTTATATGTCATCATCAGTTTCATCATCGTAACTACCTTCATCATAATCATATTCGTGAGTTACTGTTGTATGTGATGGTGTTGGGTCTTCTTCCTTTGTCGGCTCTGGTGGTGGGGTATTACCAAAATTTTCAGACGCTGTAAACCCTAACCCAGCCATTAC
>TARA_R110000765_G_scaffold29769_5_pt1 | contig 10301 bp, 9 predicted proteins | sample TARA_R110000765 | Tara Oceans TARA_R110000765 (sample SAMEA4398168) | marine metagenome | biome: Polar Biome; feature: [MES] marine water layer (ENVO:01000295) within the mesopelagic zone...; material: water (ENVO:00002006), including particulate matter (ENVO:01000060) such as......
CATCTCCGAAGAAAGGCTTTATGCAGAAGAGCAGGGTTGGACGATCTCTGGTGCTATTGATCTACAAGAGGTTCATGCGGACGGCGTGATTGTAAGTGACTACAAGGTCACAAGCGTATGGTCTGTGGTGAACGACAAGATTGAATGGCACAATCAACTCAATGCTTATGCTTGGTTGGTTAGGTCTGTTAAACATTTACCAGTCAAATCTTTAAGGGTTATAGCCATTCTGAGGGACTGGCAGCGCCGCAAGGCGCAGATGGAGCCAGACTATCCCAAATCACCAATACACATTGTGAACGTGCCTTTGTGGGCTACCAGCGATGCCGACAAGTACATCAGTGACCGGGTGAAGTTACATCAAGACGCTGAGTTTGCTTGGTTGACCGGTGGTGAGGTTCCTGATTGCAGCGACAAAGAACGCTGGAGAAAAGAAACAACTTACGCTGTGACCAAGAAGGGCAGGAAACGTGCTTTGCGAGTGCTGAAGTCTCAGGGCGAAGCAGAAAAATATCAACAGGGTGTTGACGGTATATCGGTCGTTGAAGAACGCCCCGGTGAGTCAACAAGATGCTCTCAGAATTGGTGCAGGGTGGCACAGTGGTGTGATCAATTTAAGTTGGAGGTTAACGGTGGAGACTGACAAAGGCCACTTGGATATTAAGTTTAGATACGACTCAGATACTAAGGCTTTGACGGCAGTTGTTGAGCCTATTGATCCAGAGTTGGTGAGTGAGGCTGTTTACGAAGTAATGCATTGGTGTGAAACATTCCTACACAGGAAAGTGAAAAACACCGAGGAGGTTCAGGTTGATTGAACAAGATCGAGAGGCTTACGGACGCATGGTTGGGGTGTTTGCCATAGTGCAGATACCTCAGTTAAAGATGAGTATTAAGGGGTCTATAGCTAGTTTTACTTGGGCAAAAGGCTTTCTTGCAAGTATGCCTTTGCCAGAGTTTTACAGCTTTGAGCCGATTGAAATTGTTATGTTGTTAGAAGCCGCTTTGGAGAGTCACTACTCAGTGCCAAAGAGGGCGTTTAGAAGTTCATTGAAGGGTTGGAAGCGAGACCCTTTTTCATCACAAAACCATTAGCAGGAGTGCAAATAATGGAAAATGCAGCACAGCCAACACTGGCTGAAATTTGGTCGAAACTTTACGCAATTGATTGCCAAGAATCTACCAAGAAGAAAAATGGCCTAACCTACCTTTCGTGGAACGCCGCTTGGAAGCTTTTGATGGAGAATTACCCTCAAGCGCATTTTGAGTTTGAGCCAATAGAGGTTCACGCTGATCAGTCTCAGACCGTGCATTGCGTAGTGGTCATTGGTAGTTATGCCAGACGGATGTGGTTGCCGGTTATGGACTACAAAAACAAATCAATACCTAATCCGAATGCCAAGGATGTCAGCGACAGCAAGATGCGTTGCTTGGTCAAGTGCATAGCAATGTTTGGTCTTGGCTTTCACATCTACCAAGGTCAGGTTCAACCTGAAGATACTTGGAATGATGACAGCGCCGATTTAAGCGCCCCTGAGGAGGTTGTGAAGGCCGCCCCGGTAGCTGCAAAGCCTGAGGTTCCTAAGAAGACTGCGGCGAAGCAGAAGGCTCCAGCACCTGTTGTCGAGGATGATGAGGATGAGTTTTACCTAGCCTTCGATGAGGCTGGTGCAACCACTTGGGTCGAGGCAATGATCGACACGATTAAAACTATGATTGAGACCAAAAAAGGCTTGCGTGGCATTTATGACGCAAACTTAAAGTGCATTGATCACATTAAGAATAAGTTCCCTGAGATTTACGCAAGACTAAGGGTGGTTATGGAAGAAAAGCAAAACTTTTTCAAACAACAAGCGAGTAAGGAAACAGCATGAGTAATTACCCAAAGAGTGACGGCGGTTTGTGGAGACACGAAAAGCTAAACGAAAAGCACCCTGACTTCAGAGGCCACATTATAGTGTCCAAAGATCAGTTGGTTATGCTTTTAGACATAGCAAAGCAGAACGCGAGCAACCCAGATCCAGAGTTTAAATTAAAGATCGACGTAGCTATGTGGAATCGCGTGGCTAAGGAGACCGGTTCTGAGTACAAGTACCTTTCAACGGAGGTGTACAAAAAAGAACCTAAACAGGCTGCTCCAGAGCCAATGTCTGATGATCACCTAAACGAAGATATTCCATTTTAAGGAGGCGTTATGCCAGTCACAGTAAGTATTGACGAGACAACCCGTATTACTTCGGACTCTCACCAGTGGATTGTTCAAACAAAGTCAGCTAGAGGTTGGGACTCTAAGAGTTACCACCCAAACTACCGGGCTGCGCTGCTGCATCAAGGTGAGGCAATGATAAGGGGTAGCGACGCTATTGGTTTAGCAGAGGCCTTGGATCAGATCGAGGTTGTAGTTAACAAGTTGGTTGACGCACATAAAGACTTGGTTGTCCCGAAGGTGGATGACGAAGGTTTTTTAACTGTTGATCAGATGGCAGAAGAAACTAAACCTGCATATCGACTGAAGAACTATGAAGATTTGCTGAACTATGAAGATTGAGATAAAAGGCGAAGGGGTCGGGGATATTCTCGGCCCAATCTGCGCGGCGGCACCACATAGAAGTGGTGAGATCATGCAGCTTTTTCTTGGTTGCAAGAAGGGCGTTTCACTAGAGGTTAAGCCGATAAGGCAGGGCAGAAGCAGAAGCCAAGAGGGTTACTACCGCAAATGGTGCGGCAGCTTTGCAGACCACTGCGGGTTAACTCCAGATGAAATGCATGAAGAGATGCTTTGCGTGGCGTTTGGCAGTGAAGAGGTTCCGACTAGGTTTGGTGTAATGAGGCGGCCCTTGTCTAGAAGCGGTGAAACAAACTCATCAACGTACAGCCGGTTAATAGATGTCTTGATTGATACGGCTGCTGATATAGGGTTTAAAGTTCCACCGTCAAGAAAGGGTGAGTTGTGAGGCCTATATACGAAACAAGCTTTGACATAGGTCGCGAAGCTGCTGTAGCCACTTTGTTTGCTGAGGCAAATGACATGGCTTGGGTTAGAAACCCTTCAAAGTACCCGATAGACATTAGTTTCACAGAAGATAATCAGATTGTTTTGTTCGGTGAGATCAAGTGTCGCAAAGTAAAAAAGGACACATACCCAACGTATATGTTGTCGGTATCAAAGGTCATTGCCGCCAAGGCGCTAACTGACGCAACCGGCGTAGAGTGTTTGCTTATTGTCGATTGGAAGGATACTTCCGGTTGGATCAACCTTAGCGATAAGCCAGACAGTGTAGGCTTTGGTGGCAGAACTGATCGCGGAGACAGGCAAGATGTAGAGCCGGTTGTTTATTTTAATATTGACCGGTTTATAGTATTTTAACGTAAGAATAGTACGGCTAAGGGGGTCATCACACTCCTTCCAGCATCGTTCCCGTCCGATGGGCCACAGGCGGGGCTTATTTAGACCAAGGTAGGTTCACCTATACCTCCCTGAAAGCACGTTCCCGTCCGTGTGGTCGATTAGGCGGGTTCATTCAATCAAACAAAGGAGTAAACATGACTAAAGTTGTGTCTAAATTTTATCAGGCAATTATTGCTCAAAAAGAAATAGGTAAGCACTTTGGCCCTAGAACCAAAGGCGTTAAGTTCCCGTCATTAACTCAGCATCAACAAAGAAGAATAGAAGCCCTTTATGATCAGGGGTTTACACAAGCAGAGATAGCCCGAAAGGTAGAGTTGGCACCAAGTACTATTTACAACTTTGTCACAAGGACTTTGGATAAAGCCTTATGAGTAATCCAAAGTTGTTCGTTATGGGTTCCGACAAAGATTTTACTGACAAAGAATTGGAATGTCTGACAGAGCTAATCAAACGGAACCTAAAAAAAGAAGGCGTCATTGCTAAAAGCTTCTCTTTTCAGATCCGTGTCGAGTGCAAGTTAAAATAGCTTAGAGATCCTAGTCGTTATCTCTTCGCCTATGCTTGGAAGTTCAACGTGACGCTTCAAGCTAGGCACAACATTCAAGTAGTACTGTTCTTGCTCGTTAATAAGCTTCATATACTCTTGCTTCTGATCTGACGTTAGATCTGCCTTTAGTAGATCTCGCCTTTGCTTTCTTAGCTTTGAAAGCGCCGTGGCTGTTGGTTGCAGCCTTTCCCTAACGCCCATGAACTGACGCCTATTGACTAGGAAATTCTCAAGTTCTTCCATTCTACCGGCGTCTTTTAGACTCTTTACTGTGTTCTCTGTCCTCTTAACATAGTCCCAGATCTCATAGAAGTCTTCTTTTGCTCCACCACCAAACTCACTACCAAAGAACCTTCTTAGTATTGGTTTTTGTGAAGTGTCTGTGCCAGCAAGTACGGATCTGTTATCGCCCTGAAGGGTGTTGCTTCTTAATGCTTGGTCAGCAAAACCTAAAACAGCCGTGCCAATTGTGCCGCCATAACCTTTCATTAAATGATCTAGCTTGATCGGGCTTATATCAAGCACCTTAGCCATGTTCTTCGCAACCTCGGATGTAGAGGCAAGCTCTTGAAGTTGCGGATCTAATGTTGAGTCTATAAACACGGGAGTAACAGGCCTTCCTGTATACATATCGTAGTTCATATAAGCCTCAAGGATTGGTGTTATTGCTTGAGGCGGTTGAATACCAAGCGTTCCAAAGACTGCGCGTCTAGCTGACTGCTGCAAGTCCCTTGCGGTTGTCTCGCCGTTGTACGCATCTATTATTCTTTCGGGTAGCGTTTTAAACAACAGCCCAACCTCAAACGGGATGGGAACCCTAATCGGTACGCCTGAGGGCGTTGGAATTATCCAGTAGTTGTCTTTTATTTCCTCGGTTTGATTCTTGTATTGCTCATCATCACTAACCATTGTGTAGTAAATAGCTGTGCTGGCAGCAATAAGTGATCCTCTCGCAATAAAGCTTGCTGCGGCTTGTCCGCGAGACAACTCTCTATTTGCAGTGTTCTTGCCAGCGCCAGCCCGGATCAATACATCTAGTCCTTGAATTCTTGCGTTAAGGAAGGGGATTGTTGCTGTTAACAAGCGCATAACTGGACTGCTTCCACGCCTACCGAAGTTTAAAACCTCCATCGCTTGAAAGTGAGCTTCTGCTTCGTTACCTGTGCGAGCTAAAACATCTTTGTACACCGCATTTCTTGTTGCGGCGTCTGACATAGTGGTTACAGTTCCAAGCCCGTCCCACAAACTAAGGAATGTTTTTGTAAGCAATCCTTTTTGATTTACGTTCTTGTTTCTGCCTTGCAAGATCTTTCCTGCATACTCGCTGATATTATCTGGGTCATTCTTGTAGTCATAACCGCCGACTACACCACTCCTTTCGAGCGTTTCCATACCTTCTGCAAAGCCAACTACAGTGTCTGCAATTGGTATGAAGTTAGATCCTGATGTGACAAAAGCAGACATTGAGTCACGAAGCATATTTGCTATTACAAAGCCGGGTTCACGGGTAACCATCTCTCGCAAAGCACGGGCCGGGAAGCCAAGGTACTTGGCAACCTCTCGCTCAACACCTCCAGCAGGCTCAACAGTTAACGACTCATAGATTAACGGGTCATCAACAATGAATTGACGGCGCTCACCTTTAACCTTAAATGTAACAACAGCCTCACCAGCAGTGCTTTGGCCTTTACCAACTTCTCTGGCTAAGCCTATGTTTTTCATGTCTCTGACAACACGCTGTTGAGCAACATTCTTCATGCCCATACTTATTGCCGCGTTCAGGTTCATTGCGATAGCTTCTAGGAGTGGCACGTTTAATTGTTTTTCACTGCCTTTGATAGCCTTCAAGTCAGCACTACCAGTAAGCCCACCAAAGATATTTGGCGCGTTTGGTGTTTCTGCACCTTCTACTTGACGATAGAACGGGATGTAGTCTGATTGGTTTAGCCATAGCTCAGCGGTGTCGGCATCAACAACGCCTGTGTCCTTTAAGAACTGAACTGTATAGCTGTTGTAATCCTGCCAAGCGTCATACCAATCTTTTATGATTGAGTTGCCGTTAGCATCTAAAAAGGACTCTGCCGTGGCAATGTTAGCTGCGTGGTCTTGAGGTGTTCCGGGGACTTCTATGCCCCTTTGTTTAAGTACTACTGATCGCCTAGCTATTGAGTAAGCCTGTGCAAGCTGCTCCAGAGACCCATGCTCTTTCGTATAAAGTATAGACATGACATCAACCAGACCGCGAAACTGCTTGGTTTCACCACGGCTGTTTGTGTGGTTGAAGTCAGCAACCTTTGTCATGCCGCCCGTGTATACAGGGACTCCATACCGAAGAGCCGCTCCGGTAATAGCGTTTGCTCGGTCAGCCATTAAAACTGCCGCCATAGAAGATGAATCCGCAAGCAGATCGCCTAGTAGGCCTTGATAATTTTCTAGCTGAGCGTACCGATTAACGTACCGTTGCTTGTAATCGGTAAGCCTTTTACTTATAGACCCTTGGTCAAGAACATTGAGGTAGGTTTGACCGGGTGTCATCAGAGGTAGCTCTGCAACTACATTATCTACTGCTGATTGAGCCGCAGGCTTAATTTCTGGTGTGTTAGCCCTTGAGAATAAAAACTCTTCGCTTGGAGATAACTGTTGACCCTTGTCAGGGTTGGCAGCTACAGCTTGAGCATACGGATCTGCTCCGGGATTGACCCGTGGCGCGGTGCCAGCAGGCCTGTTCTCAGCTATCTCAATATTCTTTTCTACAACACGGTCAACTTCGCTTTGACCAATAACTTCTGGCTTTTTATATTTGTCAAAAAGACTAAACGGCAGGCCTACTTCTTCAGTCTGTACCTGTCTGGCAGCATCGCTTCCTCTTCTGCGCCTAGTGGCTGAGTCAGGTCTCGGTCTGGATACGCCGTCATCAGATAGTTTTCTCTCGTAAGTGGTTGCTTCGTCTCCTTCAGATATGCCTCCACCGGATCGCTCCCAGTCGGGCGGCTTGATCTTGTTTGCGTGTTCATAAACCATTTCCCGTGCTTGTTCTAAAGATATCTTCTTACTATTGTACTGCTTCCATATATTGTCTACAACGTCCACGTTACTCTGTTGCGACTTGTACTCTGGTCGGAATAGTCCTCTAACAGCTTCCCATGTAATGGATTGCATTTCTCTAGGCAGTACGCCCCGTTCAGCAGCAGCACGGCGATACGCCTCCTCGTACATTGAGTAGATGCCGTTTAGACCGGTAATGCTGGATGAGGAGCCTTTGGTGCCAAAGTTGTGTGACACTTCAAACGCGCTCCCACCAAGAGGCTTTAACAACCCTGCGGCAACGGCGTGAGTGTCTATCGTCACAAAACCCAAATCTGAATCTGGGTCGTATATGTTGTTGTAGAAATTTCTAACCTTGTTAGCAGACCCAAGCGAGGCTGATATAACACCTATATCTGCATCTTTTAACGCTTTTACAGCTTTCGCTATTTCGTTTAAAGATCCCCAAGCAACCTTAGAGTTACTGCCGTCAGAGTTTTTTGCGTAATCAAGAAGCCTTCCGTCAGGTGCTACAATTCTATAACTTGGATCATTGTATGTTTGGTCAAACGTCCTTATCCACATGGCGGCAGCAAGCTCACCTGTCGCTGGGTCGTTGAATTTGTTTAGAACTTGATCCAAAGACGATGATCCTATTAGCCTGAGCATCTCTCTGTTTCTTGCTTGAGCCGGTGGCTTTATGCCTTTGTGAAAATATATCTCTTCTGCGCGAGCTTTCATCTCAGGGGTGAACGGTTGCGCTGCATGATTGAAGTAGGTATCCATTGTCCTTTCAGCAAGGGATGCATTCTGATACCAGTCTTTCTGAGGAGACAGCACAGCAGCAACAGCAGCAGCTTGTTCCATAGAAACGTCATGCCGCTCAGCAAACCGTCTAACTAAAGCATTAGCTCCCTTGTACCAAAGCTTTGAGCTTTTTCTTGTCTCGGCAGGTACTCTATCGTGAATATCAAGCAAGTTGTTTTTGACTAAATCAATAAACTCTTCTGCTTTCTGCTCATCTGACCGAAGCTTTGGTGACTTCTGGAGTATTGGGTACAACGCTGCATTCTTAATGATCGCCATGTTCTTTCCAAACACAGTCTTGTCGTTCAAGAATGTTTTATAGTCATTGACCAGTAAATCTTCTATAGGGTCTTCTTTTGCCTTAGTTGCTGTCGGGTATCTTGTGCTTACATTGCCTTCAATACCGCCTTGCTCGGCTGCTCTGCGAGAGAACATGATCTCGCCATCAACGCCCTCCATAGATGCCCACTTAGGCAATAGACCAGTTTTATTCTCAGCAAAAACAGTGTCTTCTATACTAGCTGTTCTATTCTTTTCGCCATACGGGCCAAAGTTTAACCAGCTATTTTGCCCTCTGGTCTGGGCTGTTAACGCTTGTAACGCTGGGCCAGTAAATAGTTTTGCGTGAGCTTGGAATGCGTTTTCTTCACCGCGAGCGCGGAAGCCAGCGCCTTCAATGCCATGCCCGAATGCGTCATGCACCGCTCTAAACAAATCATTGACCAACACAGGATGATCTTTACCTAGCTGATCCTTCCACACGATACCGGTATCTTCTAGTAACGGGTCGTTTTGATTGGGTATTGCGGTCAGGCCTTCAGTGCCATAACCATCGTATGTGCCATAAACAGCCATGCGCTTATTGGCTCGCAGATCACGAATAGCGTTAAAAGGACTGCCTGCGTAAGGGTCTGTTTCAGAATCAAAGAATGTAAACTTGTATCCAGCATCAACCAGTTCGTCGTACTGATCTCTTGTTTGCCTTGCTAGATCTTCATAAGCCTCTTTGACCGTAGGATCTTCGGGGTTATGCGCCATATCGTCATACGCTAAGGCTATTCTCCCAGCGATGTCGGGGTCTACAGTTACATATTCTTGTTGTCGCTTGAGCGTGATTCCAAACTTCTCTGCATAGCTTTCTGCTGCTGCATTGATGTCTGGGTCTGGCCCCGTTGCTCCTGCGATAATCGGCGCACCATCGAGCGGCGCACGGCCTCTGCCTTGATCGCGGCCTCTTCCGTCTCCTCCTCGTAAGGATCGTACATTGTCATCTCCAAGTTTTGATATGTTTCTGGCAACAATGCCTTTAGTGCTAGATGCGTCTATGGGTTGATCTAGTTGTTCAGGGTCGAGCATTTCGTAAAGAAACTTTGATTGCCCCGGCTTGATGTCAAACTTGCTACCCTCAGGAACAAGGTGTTGATCCCTTGAGTCAGCAAACTCTGCTTCGCCAACCTCGACAGGCTCACCCACAGTGGCATAACCAACCAACTTTGCTGGCCCAGAACCCGTCTCAATAATACCAATACGCTTTCCTACATAGGGGCGTAGAGAATCCTTGTCACGGGACTCGTACCGCTTGTTACCGCTAACTATTAACCGGGCATAGTTTACGTCGCCATCAGTTCTGACGTTGACGCCCATTTCGGCCTCCACGCGAGAAAACAATGTCTCAAACGGCTCGCCACTTGGCAGTACGTTTTTGGTTGCATTCTTGGCTAAAACTAACGGGCCAACCTGTATGACCTCATCAGCAACGGTTACTGGTTCGCCAGTCCTTCTGTCGTAGAAGTATGAGTGTCTTCTAGGGTCAAAACCGACTTGAATCCACGCAGGATCGTTAAGCGCCTGTTCTGCGAGCGCGGCATTCTCTTCGTCCGTTCTGCTTACAAAAGACCCGTCTATTTGAGCAAAAGGTTTTTTGTTGAATTTTGCAAGACGGCTTGTAAGCTTGCTAACTGCTTTCTCTTTTGCCTTGGAGTCCATATCTGAACGCTTGATCTCTTCGATCTGTGGCGCAATCTCTTCAGCTATTCTTTGTTTTTCTATAAATCCTGCTGTACCCGGAACCTGCCCTTCCATTACGCGCTGAGGAGCATTCTGTTTGGTTTGAGTAAAGTCGGCGTTTGTTATTGATGCCGTTGCCCTGTGAGACGTTCTGATTGGGCTACCCTTAGCATTTACGCCAAAGTTGCCGTGTATAGTGGGAACCCAAACTCCATTTCTTGTGTACGCAAGTATGTCGAGACGCAAACCAACATTAGCCCCGTCATTTACAGGTACGTTAACTTTGTCTTTTTTGTCAGAACTAAGAGCGTTAAGCATCTCCTGCTCAGTGGCTGGCTCTGGCACAAAGTCGTAGGAATCAAGAGTGCCAAGAACAATAGAATCATACTGCTCTCTGGTAAACTCCCCGGTCTGAAATTTAAGGTAAGCGTCGGCAATCTCTGGCCTTACATCTGTTTCGGGAGCGCCCACAGCCCTTCTGCTGAAGTCTGGCAATGACTGCCCTGT
>TARA_R110000765_G_scaffold49393_4_pt1 | contig 10299 bp, 8 predicted proteins | sample TARA_R110000765 | Tara Oceans TARA_R110000765 (sample SAMEA4398168) | marine metagenome | biome: Polar Biome; feature: [MES] marine water layer (ENVO:01000295) within the mesopelagic zone...; material: water (ENVO:00002006), including particulate matter (ENVO:01000060) such as......
TTAAGGCTGATACGCGCCAATGGTCTCCCATTTGCTTATTCCAATATTGAGATAATTTCCATATTGAAGTATCAATTTTTAATAATGATATTATTTCTTCTGCTGATTTTGGTTCATGATTAAATGTACCAGATATTTTCCCTGTACCTTTATCAAGATCTATTGCCTCTGTAACATTAACATCTTGTGATATTTTGTGTAAATGTTTTTTCTTTTCTTTAGATAACCTTCTCTCTAAAAGAACTTCTTTTTTAAGCTTTACATATTCTGATTCTAAAATACCTAATTTAGCTGCACAATATGAAGGATGTTTTTTCCACTTTAAAGTTTCTTTTATTTCTTGTTTGAGGTTTTGCATAATAATAAGGATTTTTAAATTTACCAAATATACTTAATTTCTTTTAATAAAAAAAAGAGGCCCCTAAACGGAGCCTCTCCAACGTTAGTAGTAGAAAACCAACAAACCACCACTTCTCTGTTGTTATTTTATAAAGTAGTAATCAATATTTCAACTGAGTCACAATAGACTCCACCAAATAAAGATTGTACTTTTATTTTATAATCTGTTGCTGTAGTTAATCCTGTTATTTCAAACTTTGATTCAAGAACTGAAATAGGAGTTAAATTAGCTGTAGTCCATCCCGAAGGTGTTACTACTGTATCATACTGAACATTAAAACTTGCACTTAAAGATGAAGCACCATTCCACACTACAGTAGCTTTATTAGCTTCAATTCCTTGAGCATATACATTGTAAGGAGCATGATGTACATTATCTGCAGTACATGCGCCTAAACCATTAACCATTGTTAAAGCCATTTTTTGTAAAATCTGATCAAGTCTTTCTCCTGATTGAACTTTAAAAATACCTGCTGCTGTTTCTATTTGAAAAGAAGTTCCACAATAACTAACACACTCAGTACATTGAACATCATCACAACGTTCATTACCTACTGAACATTCTGTATATCCGCAAGGTGTAGCATAACTGCTGTCTTTGCACCCACAAGGTTTTGAACTATTTTTATTACAATTACAGGACATATTATTTTATATTTTTTTTAAGGTTGACATAATTGCTCAAGAGTTACTGTTACACCTGGTACAGGTGTGTAAGAACGCGCACATATAGTTATAACTGGTATCACACCTGCTTGAGAACCATATAATGTAGTTGTTGTAGGGATTCCATCACAATTAACATAATTAAATAATGTTGATTGGTCTGCTATTCCTTGAACTTCATATTGATTACATGCTGCTGGTATATCTGCTTCAGCTGTTTCAAAAGGAACATCATCACAATACGTTGTAAACCCATTTAAGTTTATTACAAGTTTAACTACATAATTTGTTTCAGCATCTAAGCCCGTTGCATTAAAGCTTACAACAGTACCTGGGTTATTTTTAACTTCAGTGAATGCTATTGTTTGCGGTGTAGAAACTGTCATAACATATAAACTATATGTTGCTGTTGTTCCTAAATTATTTGTAAATGCTACCGTTGCTGTTGAATCTGTTATAGAACTAACACCTATATCTGAAGGGCAATTAGATGGGCTAGATAGAGTTTTACTAATACTATCACTACACTGGTTAGTACCATCTGTTGCACAAAATGCAACTTGCGTTGTAAATCCTTGAAATTTATTAAGTGATGCCAAAGATACTACCACAGGTGATCCTGATTGAGCAATACTTATATCTGTAGTAGTTGATGTAGATCCACCAATACCATCTGTTATTGTAAGAGTTGTAAAACCATTACAATCACTATATGCTGGTGGTATGTTACATCCTGAAAAATTAAAAGAAATAGTTGATGCATTTCCTGCAGCATCTGTATTAAGAGTTGCTGAATAGGCAAATGTAATATCATCACACCCACTTCCACAACAAGTTGATTGTATTGTTTCTATTGCAGTATACATATCACATACTATAGCCCATAAGTTACTATGAGATTGAGCAAGTGTTGATGGGTTATTAACCCAACTACCAGCTGAACCGTAAGTAGCACTACTTGATAACATTCCTGTTGATCCAGTTATACAACTTTGATTGATTGCTAAACCTATTAAGGCAGGACTACCAACTGCAGTTTCTAAATTACAAAGCTTAGATTCAACCTCTGATAACAAAGCTGTTACAGCCATTGATAAACCAGGATTGATACATTGGGATATAAGACTTCCAGATCCACCGCCTCCTGCTGGAGTACATGATCCATCTGTTAAAACACAATTTTCTAATGTAATTAATCTTGTTTCATGATTATTAATAGTAACATTAATTAAATTAATACTATCTAATATATCACAAATTTTTCCAGCTAGATACGCTGCATATAAATCTAATCTTAAAGCTGTTATTTGTTGAACTCCTTCAGTATAATATAAACATGATGGTAAATCTATAGTAGGTAAAACATACTCTGCTCTTTCAGTAGTACCACATATTTTATCAATAATTAACTGTAAAGTATCTGAGAGTTTGCTTGGAGCTTCTTGTCCTCCAGGTAATACACATTTTAAATCAAGACCTGAAAGATCAGGTTCTCCTGCAACTGAATCTATAATTTTACAAAGCTCTTCAGCAAGTTTTGCAATAACTTCACTTACACTGTCACCATTGCATATGTCTATACACGGTAGATCCGGACCTTGCCAGATGACACAATTTGAAGATATATTAGAGCACGGTGTTGTGCTTCCATTATTCGTTGGTATCATAAACATCTTATTTTAAAACCTAGTAACTTACCGGTATATAATATAATATACAAAAGTTTTTGCAATCAAACAAGTAGTTCAATCACTTTAAGTTATAAAATAAGATGTTATGTATATAGTATACTAATAATTAGTTATCTACTGGTAGTGGTTCTGCTTCAGAAATAGTACCATCTGCTAAAGAAATATTAACTTCTCCATACGTTTCTTGTAACGTAGCAGACATTTCTTTTAATGAATTTTTTAAAGATGCATGATCTTGAAGTAATTCATACTTAGCAATTTCAATATTACCTAAATTTACTAAAGCATTATTAATATTAGATTGTAAAGTTTGTAAAGCTAATAATTCTTCAGCTGTAACTTTTTTTGATTCTACAACTTTTTTTAATTTTTTTGCCATGATGGTTTATTTTTTATAATGTTTATACCTCAAAGATAATAAAATTATTTTAATTATAATTACATTTTACCAATTGGATCATAACGTTGCATAAAAATAGTTTGACCATTCTCTAGCTCAAATCCTATAGTATTAGACTTCTCATTATAAAAAGCTCTTTTAACTCCTTCTATACCGCCACCACCTTCACCTGCAGGACCTTGTATTCCTTGTGGTCCTGTTGGTCCTGTTGGTCCTGTTGCTCCAGCACTACCTGCTGATCCAGTGCTACCTTTTGGTCCAGCAGCTCCTGTAGATCCCGCTGCCCCAGTAAGTCCTCTAGCACCATTCGTACCATTTATTCCTGCAGCACCGGCTGAACCAGTAAGCCCTCTTGCACCGGCTGCTCCTGCAGCACCAGTATTACCTTTTGCTCCAGCCGCACCAGCTGCTCCAGCTGACCCGGTGTTACCCTTAGCTCCAGCATCTCCAACATCTCCTTTAGCTCCAGCGGCTCCTGCAGCTCCAGCGGCTCCTGCAGAACCGGTGTCTCCCTTACCTCCAGCAGCACCGTCTGAACCAGCTGGGCCTCTTGCACCATTAGAACCGTCAGATCCAGCTGCACCAGCTGCACCTCCTGCTCCTGCATCTCCCTTAGCACCAGCTGCACCAGCTGCACCAGCTGCACCAGCATCTCCCTTAGCACCTGCTAAACCCGTGTCTCCTTTAGCACCGGCATCTCCTTTACCTCCGGCTGCTCCGGTATCACCTTTTGCTCCTGCTGCTCCTGCTGCTCCTGCTGCTCCAGTATCTCCTGCAGAGCCAGCATCACCTTTGGCACCTTGTATACCTTGATCACCACCATCACCTTTTGGTCCTGTACTTCCAGTTACACCTACAAACTGTGGAAAGTTTGCTGTGTTATAATTACCAGTGTGTAATACTTCATTACCACCTACTGTTGTTCCTTGTTTTAAATCTGCCATTTTATTTTAAGTTTTGATTTAGTGAAACTAAACATTCATTTTCAGAACACCCGCTAAAGGCTCCTTCACATTCAGTGCACGTATATTCATTATTATCTTTCATCTTATACTTCTTTTATGTCTATACCATGTAGTTGACCTAATCTTTGTATATCCATAGGATCTACTTCATATATACCCGGTAAAGCCCACCATGTTTTATGTGATCTAGTACCATTATAATAATCTAACCATCTTAAATGTATTTGGTCATCTCCTTCTTTAAATCTAGAAACTCTAATATTACCTCCATTGGCCCCAACACTACCTAAAGTTTTAGTTAAATTATCTGCACTTCCATTTTCATAATTACCAAAAGCTCTACACCAATTTTTACTATAAAATTCATTCCCTTGAGCATCAGTAAACCAATGTGGTAAAAACCAATAAGCCATTAAAGACCATTTATCTTTTTCTACATTGTTGTGTCCTGGGTAATGTGAGTAAGGGTTTGTTGTATTACTAGTTCCAGAATAAGCATATGTAGGTACTTGTGAACCATTACTTCTTGTATGTGTACCCAAGTAATTATTACCACCGGTTTTTTCTTTACAATTCATCCATATTAATCCAACGTACATTTTATTAGAATCAATATTTATATAACCTATTTCACTATATCTGTTAGAATCACCTGTTAAGTTTTTACCTTCATGTATACTATATTCATTCCTATTTGTAAGTGTCCTATCAAACCATCTTACTTCTTGTGAATCAAAACCAGATCCAAGTCTTGAATCTGCTAAATTTGGTTGATTAGTTAAATTTCTATCTGATGCCCAAAGGTTATAATATGATGTAGCATCTCCTAACTTAAAACCAATATGCTCTGATATATGCTGTGCTGACATTACATTGCTTTGTAAACAAACGGTATTTTTAGTTATTGGTTTAAAACCACATCTTTGAATTTGTATGTTTCTTATAGAAGAAACACCTGTATCTATATCACTAGGCATATGATAATGACCTGTTCTTAAATACTTAGCCTCAGTGTTTCCTGTGTTATTTCCACTCGCTGTATCTGCTGCTCTATCCCATCTATAAAAAAGTTCAAATGTTTCCCATTCTACAGAGTAATTATTAACAGAAGAAGATCTTATCCAACCATCTGTGTCTGATGCACTCCAAAAATAAGAAGTCACTTTACCACCTGCGTTTAATCTGTCTAGACTAATTTTTTGTTGGCCTGTCATTCTAACATATTCTCCATCATACAAGGAGTTTTTACCGTCTTCATCCATAGTAAAATATTTATGATGAAAACCGTATCCTGTGCCGTCATAGTTTATTTCAACTATGCTTTCTCCATTTGTAATTTCTGGACCATATCCCTCTGCTCCTAGATTATCCCAATCTTCAGATACAGAAAATGTTGCATAAGCTGCATCTGCACCACTTGCGTTTGAGTGTAATACTTCTTTTATAATACCTAGCCTGCTTGTTCCTATTGCAGCATATGGATGTCTGTGAGTTGGACCATTTGGTAATCCAGGTAATTTAAACCAGTGATTAGCTCTTACTAAATTCATTGCCTCTGCAAGACCTTCATTAGTTCCTATAGCATCAAAAGAAGACATACAGTAAATAAGATTTCCTAATTCACCTGAGTGTATATCCATTAATTTTTTTGCTAAATTATCTCTTTCAACTTCCGAAGCATATACGTCATATCTTTTAATGGAAGTTACAAGTTCCATAGTGGAGTGATCTAAAATTGCCAAGGATATTCCTCTACCTCCAACGTTTTCTCCTAGTTGTTGTCCTTCTCTATTTATCCATCTGATATAACCTGCACCAGTATCATTAGCGTTATATCCAGTGCCTTTAACTTGGATATTAGCAACTAAGTTTCCTTGTGGTTCAGAAAACTCATTATGTTTTAATTCTCTTAACGTTGTTAAATCCATTGGTTGAATGTTATACTGTAAATCTCATAGTTACGCCATCAAAACTAATACCTGATCCAGCAATTCCTAAAGTAGTACCACTAAAAGTTAAGTTTGTCTCTGCTTGCACAGTTGATCCTCCTGTTGCTGTGATTACTCTATTATTAGAATTTGATGTTACAGCTAAAGTATCACCGGTATCCCCTTTATCTCCCTTATCACCTTGAATACCTTGAACTCCATCAACACCGTCTGTTCCATCTGTTCCAGCGGGACCCCTTGATCCATCAGAACCATCAGCACCATTAGTTCCATCAGTTCCATTTACTCCATCAGTTCCATCAGCACCAGGAGCACCAGGAAGACCAGGAGCACCGTCCCTACCATCTGAACCATTAGTTCCATTAGATCCTGGTACTCCGCGTTCACCATCCGTACCATTGGTTCCGTCTGATCCATTTGTTCCTGGATCACCATCAACTCCATCAACCCCATTGGTTCCATTACTTCCATCTGTTCCGTTGGTACCATTTGTACCCGGATTACCTTTGTCTCCTTTAGGTCCTATATTCCAAGAACATACACCTGAATCTGCATTAAAATTTGAATCACCACCAGGGAGTATTATAACACCAGGCATCCATTTTAAAGATCCTGTGTCTGCATTATGTTGAGCAATAAGTAACCAATTTTCATTAGGTTTAACACTAGTACCATTATAATCAAGAACCTGCAATGTACCTGATTGATAATCTCCACCTCTATTATGTATCCAATATAATCCGTGCCATGCTGGAATATCAATTCCTGTATTAGCAGCTATATCTATATGACCATTACTACTTAAGCTTTTACTTACGGGTATACAGATAATCCTAGATGTCCACTTTAATACACTTCCTTTCCAAGTAACAGTACCACCACCACTCATAGAGTAGTTAGCATGTGCACCTTCTACTACAGGTGTTAAATCTTGATCAACTTTTGCACCTGCATCAATACCATCTAATTTTGTTTTTAATGCTGCTGTAAAGTTTTTTGTGGTTAATCCACCGTCACCTATAGAATATGTTGTGTCTTTGTCTAATGTTGTAACCTCTGATGTTGTATCATCCGCATGAGTAAATGTAATTGTATCATTACTAACTGTTGCAGATTTAATTGGGTTTACACTAGCATCTAATTTATTACCAATGCTGGTAGATATAGTTGTAGAAAAATTAGGATCATCACCTAATGCAGCTGCCAATTCATTTAATGTATCTAATGTAACAGGTGCGGAATTAACTAAGTTTGTTATAGATGTTATTACAAATTCTTTTGTAGCAACAGTTTTACCCAAGTGAGTCATTACATCCGTAGATGCAATCTGTTCTCCGCTTATGGTTAAGTCTCTTTTAGATGGTGTAGTTGTTGCCATTATTTTAATCTTTTTCTATTATGTTTGTGTTTGATATTAGTCTTTTTTGCTGCATCATGCATAGATGAATAATTTACGCTCATACTAGCACCTTCAACATAAAAAGGACTACTATCATAAAAACCTTTTGCTGAAATCTTTACTTTTAATTGTGTCCCTATAGAAGAAAATACATGAGACTCATTTGAAGTTATATCATATGCTTCATACGTTGATCCATTATCATTAGACACTTGAGCATTTACAGTACAATTAGCAGGTATAACAAAACTACTCATATTATGTAGAAAAACCATATCAACGTTTGCATTATTTTCTAATGTAAATGTACCATATACTACATGCCAATCACCTATAAGTTCATATGGATGTTGATCTTCTCTGTGTATTTTAAAAGAATGACCATCTGATGCGTATCCCATTCTTATCCAATATTTTGAACCATTAGCTGATTCCATTAAAACAGGTGAGTGACCGTAGTCACTTTGTGCTGTAGAACCTCTACCATTAGTAGTTGTATCTTCTTTGTAGCTACTTCTTCTTCTAGAGGCCCAGGTTTTACCTGTACCTATATCATGATAACAAAAGTCCGGCTTTGCCCATCCTCTGTCAGCACCAACAAACATAAAATTCTTTGAACCTGGTAATTTATCAGTAGGTGTACCTTCTGTCTTTTGAAATTTAGATCCTACTCTTAAGTAACCGGGTTGATTAATATTTGTATTAACATTATTTATTGGGTTAGCTTCTATTACATTTGGAACACCTCCGGTAAAACAAGGAGTATAATCTACTTTTAATATGTTATCATATCCACCACACATTATAACATTTGGTTCTGAGTTAGGGTTTACAATAAATAAACCAGGATCTCTATTATACCCATTAACCGTCTTAATTGAATTAGTTCCTGCTACAGTATCTTCTAAATCACACCATAGTGATTTTGCATCATTTGTTGAAGCATCTAGTATAACAGTAAATCCACCGTTCCCTTCATAATCCCAATAATACATTCTATCATTTACTTCATCATAAGATAAAGAACCTCTATAACCATTTCTATCATTAGTTGCAGAACCATCATATTTAGTTACTGAAGATTCTAACATTTGTTGTTCTCCTGTAAGTAAATTTCTTCTTGGGAATTTTTTGTAATGTCTAGCATCATGTTCTGAAGCATATATCCAATCACCCGCGGCACACAAACCACCAGCATACCAATACCCAGTTCTTCTGAGATATCCATTTGATCTTGAGTTTGTACCAGATGGATCAATAAAATCTGTAGGGTTTGGATGACTTGGTCTATCTTCTCTGATTATGGCACCTTCATTAGTAGTACCATCTTTAGCACCTCTATAATCAAATATAGAATAGCCATATACGTTATAACTCATTACAACCGCTTTCCCTGCGCTCTTAGCCATTGCTACAGATTGCATGTGGTTATATGTACTACCTGTGTCTCTCCATAATGCATTATTATCATGATACAACTTAGTCATTGTGCCATCATCATTGAGTCTTCTGAAAGCTACGCCATCACCCCAACCACATGTCATTAATATATCACCATCTATATCATATGAGTTATGTCCACCAATACATCTTTCTCCTCCATCATACTCACCAGAACCACTATTAATTATAGCATTACTCATACCTCCCTTTTGAACAGGACCTAGAGTATGAGTACCCTCATCGTCTGACATAAAACAACCAACAACTTCAGAAGCTGAGTCTTTATTTAATATTGCACTTGAAAATCTAGCCATTCTTTAATTTTTTTATTACTTCTTCACAACGTACTATGTTTTTCTCTAATAAAACTTTTAAAGTTAAGTCATTATTTTCTATAGAAGTTTCATTTTCTAAATCAGTTTTATATTGCTCTAATTGCAATTCCCAATATTCTAAACTTTCTTCCATATTAATTATATATTACATCAACCCAAAACTGAGTAAAATTATTATCTTTTGATACAGCATGCATGAATGATGTATTTAACCCATCATACAACAATACAGAATTACTTTTATCTAAAGAATCTGCATTTGTATGACTTTCTCCATACAGTTTATAAGTATTTATAAATCTAGAGTTTACTGAAGGTTGATTCCATTGAACAAAATGAGCTGTGTTTAAAGACACAGAATACATATTTGCTACATCATTAGTTGGTGTAGAATAATCAACTGATGCTGTTAAAGGATCAGAATAAATACCATGTTTGACAGCATATACTTTATAATGTATTTTACCTGATTGCGTAAATGAATCATCTATAACACTCATATTCAATTCAAAATCTTCCTTAGAAAAAATTGATATTAAACCAAAACTACTTTCATTAACAGCACTAAATACTAGATATTCATCATTAGTTACTTCAGCTTGTTCAAAAGTTACATTTATAGTATCATTTACAACAGATAATATTAAGTTAACTGGTTTAGCAGGTTTGGCTATTCCTAAGTCTGCAGCTGTTAATACTCTAGTACCATGTGAGGTAAGAACCCCATCTGTCATATAAAGATTATCAATAATAGTAGCTCCACTTGTATTAATATCTGAATCAGTACCAATAATTGTATTGAATGCTAGACTTGGTTTATTAAGTATTAAAGCATCACCACTTGTTGCATTCCAATCTGCCTGAACATTTTGTTCAGCATTAACAGGAGCATAAGAAGTAGGAATGTTATCTGCTGTTACATTTCCTGAAACAATAAGATTAGCATTACCGTTTGATATAGGCTTTAAAACCATTGCATCATAAACAGTACTACCTGAAGGTGTAAATCTCCATCTCCACCAATCATTATTATTATCATCAGTTAGATTAAA
>TARA_R110000765_G_scaffold421007_1_pt1 | contig 10298 bp, 22 predicted proteins | sample TARA_R110000765 | Tara Oceans TARA_R110000765 (sample SAMEA4398168) | marine metagenome | biome: Polar Biome; feature: [MES] marine water layer (ENVO:01000295) within the mesopelagic zone...; material: water (ENVO:00002006), including particulate matter (ENVO:01000060) such...
AAAGATATAAACCTTGGTCTATTCTACGGCATGGGTAAGAAGTCATTGGCGAGTAACCTTGGACTCGAACTCAATGAAGCTTATGATTTATTTGATGAATATCACCGTAGAGTCCCTTTTGTCAAGGAATTAAGTGACTATACAATGAACAGGGCTAATGAACGGGGTGTTATTCGTACTGTCCTAGGGCGAAAAGGACGCTTCGATTTGTGGGAGCCTAAAAAGTATGGAATACACAAGCCTTTACCATACTCTGATGCCTATGCGGAACATGGAGCACTCATAAAACGTGCATTTACTTATCGAGCGTTAAACAAATTAATTCAAGGTAGTGCTGCAGATCAAACTAAAGCAGCGATGGTTGCTTTAGACAAGGAGGGAATTACTCCTATGTTGCAGGTTCATGATGAATTAGATATTTCGACACATGATGAGAAGCAAGGTCAAATGATTAAAGAAATTATGGAAACTTGTGTTGACTTAGAAGTACCAAGTCTTGTAGACGCAGAGTTTGGTCTAAACTGGGGAGAGGCTAAACAAACTTTCTCTGATAAACCATGGAAAAGGAGACTAGAAAAATGAAAGAATTTACCCTACTCATAGAAAGACTGAAGGGTGGTCATGTTACAAGGTATCATACGGTTCCAGAAATTGCCAACGGACAGGACGTAGCAAGTCATACATGGAGAGCAATGATTATCTTAACGACACTTTGGCCTGATATTAGCAAGAATGCGATTATGAATATGATGTGGCACGATATACCTGAAGCTTACACTGGTGATATCCCAGCGACAACCAAATGGGGATACCCGAAATTAGCTACAGCTTTAGAACGAGCAGAAGATATTATTGTTAATCAATTAGAAATATGGCCTCTTGATATAACAGAAAAAGAAGAACACAGGATAAAAGTAGCAGACATGTTAGAACTCGTGTTACATTGTTTTAGACAAATGGAAATGGGAAATAGAAAAGCAATTCCAGTTTTTAAAAATGGAATAGAGTATTTAAAAAATTATGATTACGATAAAGAAGACAAAAACATAATTGCAAAAATATTAAATCCTTTAATAACACAGGCGGATATATGGGAAGAGTTGTAGAATTATTTAAAAAAGAGCCTCCAAAAAGAGAAATAGAAATCATGCTTTGCGTGGCTTGTACTGGAGAAGACTTTCATATAATAGCTTGTAGCGGACAACGGATAATCTGTTCTGATTGTGAAACAGAGGTACTTGATAAAAGATGGGTTAAAAAGAGAAAATAATTATGGTCAATTAATTTGTCGCCCTATATTGTTTATATACTAATTTAATAAACGCTCACAGAAAGGATGCGTAATATGTCAACTAGATGTAATATAATCATAGAAAATAATTCTATTGTTCCAAGAGTCTGGCTTTACCGTCACATGGATGGTTATCCTGAATGTACTGGTAGTAAACTCAAAAACTTTATGAAAAAAGTTAGAAGTACCAACAACAAAGAGGTCGCTTACGAATTGTTGCGGGAAGGTGAAGAAGAGTACGCAGATAACAAATATAGAACAGGGGCTTATGAAATCACCGATGGTATGCATGGAGACATAGAATATCTCTATACTTTAAACCTTGTAGACAAAACTGTTCATACAGAAAAGATTAGCCATGAATAACGTATTAAATTCAGTTAGAGAAGCAAGTATATCTATAGCTTGTGCTTTAGATGATCCAAGTGATATATCTATAAAAGATTTGGAGCATATACAAAAACACATAACTGTAATAGAAAACTTTTTAGAACCTTTTACAATAGAAGAATTAGAGGAAATTATCCATGATTGAACAAGTTCATTTTACAGTACCAAATCACATGCTTGGACACGATGAATTATGTGATTGTATAAGGAGTGTATTAAGTATTCGGCCTTTAGAGATTCAAATTGCTGTTTCCGCTAATTCTGGGATGAGGATTGCTTGCACTCTTGAGCAGTTTGGGCGATTTATGATAGAGCGTAGCCAATTAGATGTAGTGAATATAAACTCTTTCAAAGAGCTTCATGCTGTTATTATACAAACTAAACCAGAGTTTGTAATCGATGTTACACGCAGACATAGAAATTACTGTACGTCATAAAGAGGAATAGTTAATAATGGGATATTTTGTAATAATGATTGTTGTTGTCTGTTTTGTATTTTTTATGAGTTTACAGAAATAAAATGAAAAAGTAATAGTTGTCTTTGATAAATGGTTGGCTTACTATTAGTTATAATAGAAACTAAAGCTCACAGAAAGGAGTATACGATGTCAAACATAACCGATTTATTCGTTAGTAGAATAATAGAAAAAGCTGAAAAAGGTTTTATTGAAAAGAACCTTCCACCTCATATGTGGGGAGGAGCTAAACGGTATCTTAAAGAAGGTACAAGTCCAGGAAACTTCTTAACTAACATACTTGAAAACGACTTTATGCAAGCTATCGCTCATGCAGATGGATCCAACAGCCTTTGCATCACAGCATGGGCAAAATGGGTCTACAATGACATACCTTTAGATTGTCATGGTAATTACCAAATAGTCAACGATCACATTATGGCGGGTGGTTATCAAGGTATACATAGTGAAAATGCTATCAACACTGAGCATCAAAACGATTGGTATAGGAAAACACAATGAGCTTAAATTATGAATTGTCTCACATAAAAGACTATAAAACTATTTGTCATTTGGATGGTGAAACAAAGAGAATAACTACAGCTATCATATTTTCTGGTTTATCAACAGATGTTGGTGCTCTTAATAAGAAAACGTTACCTATCGCTTGGAGTAGGTATGTTATTTGGTGTCGAATTTACGAGCTTGACCTTGAGTTTAGTTACAAAGACATGGAAAATCACCTTGGATTATACACAAATGTCATATTTATAAAATCAGATAACACATGGATGAAACGTGTTGTAGGTAACAAACTTCAAAGAATAAGAAGTGAATATCATGAAAATTAAAAATAGAAATAAATGGTTTAAGATTCCACATGTGATGGATTGTGCAACAGGAATCATATTTGGGTATCTATTTTTTGGTGGGATATTACTTTTTCTAGTGGTGAGGTTCTAAAATGCCGAAGGCTAAAACAGAAATAGCACAGAAAAGCCGTCAAAAACAAGACGTAAAGAACCTGTCTATAAATGGCGAACTACTAGAACGGTTTAACAGATTGCGAAGATTAGAGTCTAACAAGCTAGGCTATGAATTGACTATTAAACAATTTCTAACAATCATAATTTTGCAAACCGAAAACAAACTACTGAAAGAGAAGGAAAAAAATTCATGACTGACACTATCTACGACATAAATATAAATTCTAATGGGAAATATGAATGTATAGAAAAACCCATAATCCCGAAAACACAAGCCGAAGCTGATGCTATCTACTACGATCTTGGTATGTATATGTCTGACGAAGCCATCTTTCAAGACGGAGAAGCCAGTCTCACAGGAGCTATACATACGTTTATGTTTTATCTTCGGAAAGCAAAACGAGTTAAAACGCTCGGCTTCCTACCAACCATAGAATGCGATGTGTTTTATCCCAAATATTACGTACCAACATCGTGGAAACAGTACCGAGAAGGAAAAAATTAATGCCTCGTAAAATAAAAGATACAGACCCACTAGAAATAGACTATATGGTGGGAAAATTATTAAAAGAAAGACGATCACAACGTGGGTTATCACAAATGAATCTCGCTAAAATGATGGATCTCAGTTATCAACAAATACAAAAATATGAAAGAGGAGACAATAGACTATCAGCAAGCAGACTTCTACATATATCAGAAATATTAGAATGTACTCCAAATTATTTTTTTGGTATGGACGAAATACCTTACGAATTAGATGGTTCTAAAGAAGACCGTGGACGTTTGGCTCTGTTGAAAGCCTATAATTCTATCAAAAGCCCTGTTCGTCGTGCTATAGTTCGTACTGTTGCAAATGAACTTAGCCGAGAGGAAGATTAAAAATGATTATTAACAGAAAACGGGTTCCTATAACAGTGTATAAAGAAAAGGGGAAAAGTTCTTTTTGCTATGTATATCACAACGAGTATTTTTTCAGAGGGGATAAGGGTTATTATGCGGGGTGCTTTCCTTTAACTGATCGTTGTGAACTACCTTCCTCTCATGCTGACTGTTCTTTTGATTACTTAGACGGTTTTTACTCTTTAAGTTTTGCAAAATTGCCCCCCTTCGTTCAGCAAGATTTGACGGATTATTTAGCGGACGTTTAGTTGCAAATGAACTTAGCCGAGAGGAAGATTAATGTATTATCCAAAGGTAACTTTGTTATCCCACCCTACAAAAGAAGGACCTAAAGGTCTTGGTCAGTTTTTAATCGTTTGTAATATGGATTCTAAAACTTACTTCACGGCATGGGAAAAATTTGAAGAAAGGTTTTCAGAAGATAGAATAACAGATATCAAAGAATTTGATACACTACCAAAAGCAATGGCTGATTTTTGGGAAAAAGTTGCAAATTATCCGCATAGCGCATTAGTCGGTGTGACTATGGAATGGTTTGAAGGAGAGCAACTACCCCTCATTAAAGTAGAGGACACAACTCATGAAACAACTAACACCAATCACTAAACAGAAAACTTTAGAAAGAATAGATAGACGTGTAGAAAGATTACTTAGTTTAGTGAAATTCAATAAAAATACAGCTCCTATGATGGCAGATCCTGCAGTTGAACAACTAATCATAGTATTAATCAAAGAAATACAACGTCTTACTAAGGAGGCTCTTTCTAATGAACAGAATTAAAGAACAAATAAGAGTTATTCTCAGTTCTATTGTCTTTGCTCTTACTTTTTATGTTATGTGGATAATCTTATACTGGAGCCTCATGTTGTTTTTGAAAACTTAGGATAAAGTAATAGTTGTCATTGACTACTACCTGTACTACTATTAGTTATGAATCAAGCAACCATAACTCACAGAAAGGAGTTAGATATGTACTATGAAACTGACGATAACTTAACAAAAGTCCAAGCGAATAAGTTTATAGCTTCTATGTCAAAAGAAATTGGTGTAGACTATGAACTTAATGAAAGTGCAAGTGGTGAACTAGATCAATATTATGTCCTTGTTTGCGATCTTGAATGGGACAACGAAGTAGAAACTTGCAGGAAACTAGAAAAGGAATGTTTGTTATGAGTACTGATATTAGAGATTGGGTCTCAATGCACAAATATCCTCAGGGCGAAAATCCCCCCACAAACTGCTTGTTTGATCTTTGCGTCCATAGGCAAGTGGGTGAATCAGAAGCTACCTATTATCGCATTGTTGACTGTTACTTTGACATAGATTCTGGGAATATATACCTAAATGACAAAACAACAGAGGACAATTTCCCTGTTAATGTTATGGACCTCATAACAGACGACGACTGGATCAGCCATTGGTCAGTCTGGGTTGCCCCTAATTTGTCGCCCCATATGTCACATAAAAACCAACATCCTGTAAAAGATTTTATAGGGTATGAATTCCAAAATCAGTTTTACAAGAGGTTATTGAAACAATGAAAAAAGAAACAACAGACGTAGTAGAGTGTCTCAAATGTGGTATGTCCTTTAAGATTGGAACACCTCCTAAAGCTAAAGGGGAACGCACAATATGTGGAGAGGAAACATGCGACCGACCAATGATAAGCATAGCCAAAAACGGACCTAATCATGCTGTAATGTATATGGATCCACACGACTATTTACAATGGGTTCCTGAGTTATGACTATAATTGAAGTTATCTTAACAATAGTCTTGCTTTTGTTTTTATTTGGAGTTTTTGGAGTTTTTGAAAAATGAATATATTTATTTTAGACAATGATCCAGTTATCGCAGCACAGATGCAGTGTGATAAACATGTTGTTAAAATGATAGTAGAGTCAGCTCAAATGTTATCTACTGCACATCGTATGATTGATGGTGTTATGGAAAAAAGGCTTTCAAAGTCTTTCCGTGCTACTCCATATTATAAGTTAGATGAAAAAGATAACCGAGAAGATATTTTGTATAAGGCGGTTCATTTTAATCACCCTTCTACAGTTTGGACACGAGAATGTTGTAAAAATTATAGATGGCATTACAATCACTTTATTGCGTTATGTGACGAATACACCCACAGGTATGACAAGATCCATTCAACCGATAAAAAACTAAGAAACATTCTAAAAAGTCTACCTCATAAAATTCTACGGTCTCCATTTTTGACTCCATTCAAACTAGCAATGGGTTCAAATCCAGAATGTGTCTCTCAAGATGCTGTTCATTCGTATCGTAAATTCTATGAAACGAAACAAGGGCGATTTAATATGGTATGGACAAAACGTCAAAAACCAGAATGGTTTTGCACTCAATAGTTGTATACATCTTATGGTTGTTTATCCTTCGTCTATACACTCGTGTTTTTGAAAGCATCGTTTTTTGGGTTGTTTTTTAAGGTCTTTTTTACAACTAATGAGTGTGGGAGCTAGAAGCACCATCGACCATGGCTTCTCGGGAATGTTCTTAAAGTTGTCTGAGATGTGCTATATAGAGTGAACTCGAAAATGAGAGTGAATGAAAAGTGAAAAGTACACAATATACGATATACAATATATATACTATCAGTAGTATTGGAATTCAATATGGAGTGTAGTTTATCAAAGTAAAAAGTTCCCCTACGCGAGATGGTCAGAAAAGTTTTTAAAACTTTTGTAGATCTGTCGACCCCTATATAGCAGAGTTAGAACCTGAAAAGAAATGAGGCATTATTGCTTGCTGGACAAAATGTGTTATTGTATCATAATTCAACAGAAAAAGGAACTCATATGCAAGGTGCATCTGTCAAAAAACAAACCAACACTAAACGACCTAGAAAAGGATACAGCCGTATCTCTCAAGCCAAACCTCATAGTGAAGGTGGTCTAGTTTCAAAACAAGAAGCATTTGCTAGACTAGTTGTAGAAAACCCTGATTGGATACAAGCCAAGTGCGCTGAAGAAGCAGGATATCCTGTAGCGGGTGCATCTTCTATGGCAACTAAACTCTTGAACCCTCAGCACAGTCCTAGGGTAGTAGCAAGGATAGAAGAACTTCGAAAAGAATACCAGAAACAATTTGAATGCACTTTTGAAAACCATGTCATGAAACTTGCTGAAATCAGGGATATAGCATTAGCGAATGGACAATACGCTCCTGCAGTGACCGCAGAAAAAGCTAGAGGTTCAGTAGCAGGTCTTTATATTGAGCGTAAAGAAATACTACATGGACGTATAGACCAGATGTCAAGAGTTGATGTATTAAAGGAAATAGAAAGCTTGCAAAAGCAGTATCCTTTCTTACAGGCAGTAGTCGCTGGGAATACGTTGATAGAAGGGGAGATACTAGATAATGAGACAGGAGAACAAGTTTTGGAAAAGGATTAAATCCCAAACTTCTGACGTTGACGTATTATGGACTAGAATTGAAACTGGGATAATACTTCCTGGAGTTCCCGACCTGCATGGTCTTTATAAGTCTAAATCATTTTGGCTAGAGTTAAAAATATCTAAATTAAAAAAGAGCCTCAGAGTAGATCTTTCACCCCACCAAATAGGATGGCAATACCTACATGCGTCTAAAGGTGCTATCGTTTGGAACTTGGTTCATCGTCCTTCCTCTTCTGAAGTTTATTTATGTAACGGAAATCGGAGTCCTTCGTACGGAGTTAATAATCTAGACCCTGATTACGATTTTAAGTGGAAAGATGACGAAGTACATTGGCCGACTATATTAGATTACATCGTCGATTACGACTAAGAGAAGAGCGGGATTACGGTGTAGAGAGACAATGACCACTCGGCATCATCGTCACTCGTCGTCATTCATAGAATCATCGTCATTCGTCGGCGGACAGATGAAGATAGAAGATGATCCATTGATGATGTGATATTAAAAGATAATTTAAGAACAAATAAGACTTGTATATGACAAACTATTATGCCATTATATATTCATGGCCAACCACACAGGTTGACCTCTAACTGGAAATTCACAGAAAGGAATTCCATCATGGCTAAATCAGCCAAAAAAACTAACTTCTCTGTCCCAGCAAAAACGACTATTAAAAAAGTCAAGTTACAAGAGCTTGTCCGAGGGAAAGAAGATATCACCGCTTCAGACGTATGGTCTTTTGTCCGTACACATGCGGGCAATCAACCATCTAATGTGACAATAGATACATTGGACAATGTTGATGCGTCTGCTGACAAACCTTTCCCCTTTACTAATATGACTAAGGATGGCCGTCGTTCACGGATATTCTGGTCAATGATCCAAGGTGTGGAAAATGTCAAGGGTGAGAAGAAGAGCCATAGGCTAGATCACTTTTTCAAGTTCGCATGTCGCGAGGGAATGTCTAAGGTTCAGATGCTTGATATCTTGGCGGCCTTTAACGGAGGCTTTAGTCGGTCAAGCAAGTCCTATGGGACAGCGTTTATCAAGCTTGTAGCTACTCCTCCACAAGCATAGTCACCAACCACTCATAGACGGGAGGGCTTCGGTCCTCCCTTCTTTTTTGATTACGATTACGATTACGATTACGAATGAAGATGACTGACGACGAGGGAGGTAGGTACTGGTACTAGTACCTATTATATATATATATATATATAGAAGAAGAGTGACGATGACTTGGCCTCGTTTCTGATAAAGTAAGAGTTGCCGATGATAGGTGGTTTGGTATTATGTGTATAGGCAATTATGCCTACAACCTACTAGGAGGATATGTTATGCAAACCTATAAAATACCTCACATTATTTCACGCACTGTTACAAACTATGATGATAACAATGTAACTATTATCACTATTACTCGGGGCAAACCATTACCTGTGCATTACCCTTGGGAAGAGGATATCGTTAACATTTTAAGTGGTAGTATTATTATGGCGGATGAGGAGTGGCTTGCCAGTTTTAAATCATGGGCATTACAGCCCTTGGATGATTTAACCTATGTTACCATAATCAATACATGTACGGCATGGGAAGAGTGCTACAGCCACAAGGCTTGCCTCTTAGAAGAGTTAACCTATGATGGTACGTTCATGGAAAGGTAAAGGTGGGGGCTTCGGCCTCTTTCTTTTTGGCCTATCCCACGAGGAGAAGAGAAGATACCCGATGATCTTAGGGGGTGCTATTGTTTACTTACTGCCCAACAGGGTAGCAATTAAATAGGAGGAAGACTATGGCTATAACATTTACAAAACCTACACCCGTACATGACGCAGGGGTCTATGAAGACAGGGCTACTTTAATAATGCCTTGGCCTAAAGACGACCCAGATTTTAAAGGGGTTGGTAATGAGGTGCAGTTCTTTGACGTAAGCGTCGGTGCCAGTATGCATGGTGCCAGTATGCACCCTGAAACAGGCGTCGTTAGTTACCCAAGCGGTAAAACAGACCGCCACCTCACTTACATACATTGGGGTACAATGGACGAAGATATTAATTATCCACAGGAGTCTGTTACCATATGCATTAACAAAGACGACTGTACTGTTGCAGTAATTAGTGCCAGTAGCGACGAGGTAGTCGGTGTAATAAACTTTTAAATGAGGGGGGCTTCTGCCCCCTTCTTTTTAACCAACTACCACGAAGACGATAGACGATGATCCATACATTTAACCAAGACTATAGTTAGGGTCGTACAAATAAGACAAAGTAAGACTAACTAAGAGTTGCGTTCCTTGTTAACCTTTGCTATTGTTAGTTACTGGTCAATCAGGCCAGCAACCACAAGGAGGATATGACATGCAAGTCAGCTTCTTAAAGCAACACTGGGATCAAGGACTGGTTACTAACAACCAAGTCCTAGCCGAGCTGATAAGGCAAGGACGATCCAAGGCTGCTGCTAATGCAATCCTAAATCTCTGGATTGACATTAACTTCAATCAGTAGACATGGACAGGGGGGCTTCGGTCCCCCTCTTCTATCCCCCGAACATATAGGACAAGGTAAGAGTTGTACATGATATACGTTATGCTATTGTTAAATGGTTAAACACAAACAACCAAACAGGAGGTAAGACATGACCCTACGCTTATTACACCGAGAAACAGTATTCGGACCGAAAGGTGAAGTCCACATATACAAGGATACTGACTACAATGAGTATCATGCGGTAAGAAACAATGACCAGACCACAGATACTATTGACAACTACCTTGATAGTATTCGTGATGTTGCAAATAGGATGGCAGGTTTGCCTACTGTCCTTGATAGTGTACTAGAAAGGAT
>TARA_R110000765_G_scaffold193866_2_pt1 | contig 10278 bp, 16 predicted proteins | sample TARA_R110000765 | Tara Oceans TARA_R110000765 (sample SAMEA4398168) | marine metagenome | biome: Polar Biome; feature: [MES] marine water layer (ENVO:01000295) within the mesopelagic zone...; material: water (ENVO:00002006), including particulate matter (ENVO:01000060) such...
AGAGTTCTGGGCAACCCATGCCCCGAAGTTAATGAAGGCTAGAGTTAGAGTCTGTACTGCTTCACCTATTGCCTTAATCTTATCGTCATACTCTCCAGAGACGGGGAGAGCTTCTAGTATTGCTTTAGTAAAGTTGGCTTCAATACTTTTGCCTAATAGAAAAAGAGAATCATTAGCTTTTTCCGCATTGGCTAACAACTCAGGGCCAATCGACAACCCCATATCATTGGCACGATCTCGGGCAAGAGCTAAAGACCCCGCGGTCTCGCTCATAATGGTTCCGAGCTCTTTACCGGCTCGGCCTAAAATCTGCTGTGCAATAGCGGAACGTTCCGAAACGTTTTCCATGCTTTGCAAAGCGGCAATGACTTTTAAAAGTTGATCTTCTGGGGATAGCTTAACCAGCCCCTCAAAAGATAAGCCTAAAGCATCAAAAGCGTCTCTCTGTGTAGATAGTCCACGGCCTAGGTCGCGAACCTGCCTTGAAAGCGCCTGTGTAGTCTTTACAAGGGCTTCAGCGGATGACCCGCCCAACTCAAAGGCCACCGCTAGTTCTTGGTAAGCGGTCGTATTAAGCCCTGCATTACGTGCGGACTTTGCGATTTCATCGGCGGCCTTGATGCTCTGCTTGGCCAGGCCTGCAAAGGCAACGCTTGCGCCTGCTGTTATTTTGGCAATGTTTGCAAAAGCTTTCTTGGTGTTCTTTGCATAATTAGCGATTGTCTTGTTAGCTTTGCGTAAGTCTCTTTGCAGCTTCGCATCGTCTGCGCTTAACTGTAGGACAAGGGATGCAATAGTAGCCATGGTTTACTTTCCTTTCTTTTGTTTGCGGGCTAATCTTTTAGCCGCTTTGTTTACGTTTTCGCCAAGTCCTTTTGCAAAGATGCTGCGGGCTTGCTCATGTAGTGCTGTAAATGCTGGGCGGATTACTGGGGTAGAGTTCCGGTCTCTGTTGCCATACTCTACGGCAAGAAATTGCTTGTAGGTGGCATCGTCGCCCGTCTTTCGTTGCCAGCCAACCTTGCCGAGCATCACGGTATCTTGTGTGACATCTTCGTTCTTTAAATCCTTCTTGTTCGGCTTGCGGACAAGGGACTTAACGGCGTTTTTAAGCGCTCCCGAATCTACGGGGGTGGTTGCCTCGATTCTCTGATGAAATGGCACCAAAGCGTCTTTCATGGGCTTCCTGTAGATGTTCCCCGCCTTCTTGGCGCCTAGATCCTTGGCAAGGTCTCTAATCGCTTTTTGAGCTGATAAGATCCCTTGCAATTCTGAATTAATCTTTGTCATCCTCGAAGCGCCTTTTTAGTTCGGGGTTTGTGGTTGAATTGGCGAACATGTGAAACGCCATTTTGAAAGGGTCGGGCTTTTTCTTTTCTTTGTGGCCGTGCAATAGCAAATTAAAACTAGGCAAAACTAGCTCTAGGGGTTGGGCGTCTTTAGGTTTGAACTTGGGCACGTTTGCCGCGTAGATTGCTTGCTGAGTATTGTGGCTGCTGATATAGTCGTAATTGATCTGCTGGGCGTCTTTTGCATAGCCGACTATTCCGTGCTGCATTAGCATATAATAATCATTTACGTATGATGTTGGGATAGCCTCAATCTGAGACCAAGGCATCCCGTTGTCCATCATTTGCAAGCGAAACATCCGCTCCTTGTCCTTCCCTATTTTCCCAGACGGTCAACGCTCGGGTTTAGGGCTTCGGGCACTGCCTGCATAATATCATTTAGCAACCGTGAAGGCATATTTTCTTCAAGGTCTTTAATTGTCGCCGCGTCCTCGAATGCTTTTCCGGTGGCATCACAGATCAGCTCTTTGAACATTGTTAAAACGCCGTTTAATTCGTGGTCTCCGGTTTCCCCTGCGGCCTTCAGTACCGCTTGGGTTTTCTTAAAGGGAAGATCTTTAATAAACACACCTTCAACACTTGTTGGAATTACGTTTACTCTTTTTAGTTGTGAAAGTTTAGCCATTTTATTTTTCTCCTGTTTTTGGGTTTAATTAATTCGTGTAACTGGGTTAACGTGTTTTGCAAAATACAAATCCATCAGAATTTCTGATCTACTCAGGGCTTCGCCTGCGGACATCTCGGGGTTTTCAATCATGCTATCCCGTGCCATTTCTAAAATATATTTTCTTTGATGTGCTCTGTCAAACCACCATCCTAGATTTTGTTCTTGGTCTTCCATTTTTAATTTTCCTTTTATTAATTGAATTTCGAAAAAAGAGCGAGTACCCCGAAAGGCACCCGCTGAGTTTTTGGTTACTAGGCTAAATCAACCCAAACCAAATCACCTGAACGGCGAACTGTTACTTCTAAAGTGGCGATACCATCGGCAGAACCGCCGGTAATGCTGGTATTTACTACCATGCCGTTAAACATACAGAATGTTGCAGTAGTTCCCGGAGTGTTGCCGGTAGTTGTGTCAAAGGCAACCACAAAGCCACGGTCAGTGGTTCGTGCGTCATCGCGAAGGGCGACTGAAGTAGCATCTGCCATGTTCATCGCCAGAGAGAAAGTAAACTCTTGCGCCGTGCCTTGACCAAGTACGTGTGAAACTACAGGGCGGCCAATGATTGATAAATCTTGAATTGAATCTTCGTTAGATAGCGCTGAAAATTCAGTGACCCCATCAACAAAATTGCCAGCAATGGCAAAGGCTTCGGCTGCTGCTGAGTCAAAAGTGGTAATGGCTGTTGCGTTGGTGTAGAGGCCAGAATTATGGCCAGAAAGAAAACCGGATGGTGCTGTCATGTTTATGACTCCTAAGTTATTACGTCAAGTTGTAAAGTCACCTGAAAAAGAATAGGCGAAGTGCTTGTTGCCGTTTGGAAAGCGTTGATTATTTTGAGGCTTTTAAATAAAGTCCCTTGGATGATTCCGCTAGAATTGTTGTACTCCGCGTAAATCTGGTTTTGCATTGATATTGCTCGACTATAGCTGTCGGCATAAATATTAATGTCGTAAGTGGCTCGGGTTAGCTCCATGCTCCCCCCGATGCCGCCGGTTTTGTACCCGCCTAGCTGGGTAATCGTAACCGCCTCTTTTAACGCTGGATCTGCCTGTACCGGTTCAATGGGTACACCTGCAAATTCAGATTTTGTAGCTAGGTCAATTGCGAACGCTTCTAAACTCATAATACACGCCTCACTTCAAAAGTAATCGTTCGGTTTTTGTAAGCATCTTTGACAATGCCTGTAACGCTGTATTCTATAGAGTCTATGATTACAAAATCGACCGTTCTAACTGTTGCAATGGTGGGCGAATAATAACAGCGAACGTGGTACGCTTCTTCTGTGGGCTGTAAGCCTCTGACCATTCGCTCGTCAAGACTAATGCTTAAAATGTCGGCGCCCGTGTTAAGTATTACCACGTTTGATGTCGTAGCAGTAGCCGAAAAGCTGCTGCCAGTTGTTGCCTTTGAAACAAAGCTTACCGGTCGTCGCATCATACCCAGTTTCTCCTATACGGTGCTAAAAGCCTCTCTGCGGTTATGAAGGCTTTGTAGCGGGAGCCTTCTATATTGTCGGCTCTGTCGTGGAATAGGTCAGAAATTAGCATTAACACCGCTTGCTTAATAGCTTCGCTTTCTGCGGTGTTTAGGTTTGAAGTACTATAAGTAACTGTAATCGGGTTTGTGATCTGCGTCGATAAAGCAACTAAGGGGGCGGCGGTATACACTAAGGCCGCTGTTTCGCCTGAGCCGTCTATTATTGAGGCAGTTGTTAAGGTTCTTATTACATTCGCTGCATCGTAATAAGTAACGGAGGGTGCGGGGCGGCTGTCTGCGAATCGCTTTGACAGCTCAAGCCGTGAATCCCATCCGTTGTAGTAGTCCACTACGGTAGAAGACTCTAATGACTCGCCTATATAATTGCTGGCAAATGTAGACGCTACAATAATTAAGCGGTTTAAATATGTGTTGTAAGTTGTATCGCCAAAAAGTGACAAGTGATCTGATACTTCTTGGAGTGACACTACACCTGCGGAAAGACTGTATTTTACTTCCGACTTAATCGGCTTTTTCATTCTGTGAACTCCAAAAAATTTAAAGGGTGTGGCGACCCCAAAGGGTCACCACGTTTTACTTCTTTAATTACTAGGCTACAGTGTGGATAACTTCAAGACCTACCAGAGCGGCATCATCCCAGCCGCTGTTCTTGAATCGGCCGTCTGCGTAGTAAGTGTTAAAGCCGGGAGCAGTCTGATCATATTCATCAATTGCCAAGCCTTTACGCTCACAAATAGCCAGACCGCGGCTGAAGTCGCCGAAGTATGCCGCGACTTTACCTGCGCCATCTGCAACAGCGGTGCCGTTTGGAAGAATGCCATCGTCAAGATATCCGTTAATCATTACGGGATAACCGAATACACGGCTAATTCCAGTAGTAGGGTCGAAGACCATACCGCCACCAGTAGCAATACTGGATTCAGTCAGCTTGGCGAACACGTTGGAAGAAACCATGAATACACCGTTGGTGCGGTAGGCTACGTCACAAGTTGCAAGCAAATCAGAAAGAATGCCAACAATGTTAGCGCCATCAATAGGCAACTGAGCGCCAGTGGTAGGCTCAACGTCCCAGATGACTTTGCCAGCGCCAGCAGTAGCTGCTTGGGTCTGCGTCTTGAGTACGGCTGCGGCGTCTTTTGCCTGAGCAACCGAGTACTTCTGTACAATCAAACCAGCGATAGTGTTACGGATACCATCAATGTCTTCTAAAGAAGGTCGGCTAAACTGCATTTGAGAAACCCAGTTCTCAATGATAACGTTCTTAGCTACAACGGCTGAAGTATCACGGGCCAGCAATTGCGCTTGAGTCTGCACGGTAGAATCTGAAGTAAATTCAACGCCAGTCACGTTAGGCAGGCGGATAGAGCCACCAGATACGTTCAAGACAGTAGCTTGAGCACGGAACGGGTTGAACTGCTCCAGTGTGTGGTAAGTGGCGTTAGAATCTACGCTGCGGGGATCGGTTGCGCCTACTGCTGCGTTGTTGCCGGGTACTGCTTTAGTCAGGTCAAGGCTTAAACGCTTAACTACTGAACCATTCTCGTGATTGTAATCCTTAAACTCCATTGGTGCTGCTCCTTTGTAAATTACGGGGGATGTGGCTGCCATTTTGGCTTCCATCTCTTCGCGGATTTCCGCCTTTGCTGCTTCGATTGCTTCAACGTGGGCGCTCTTTACTTCGTCCAAGTCTGCGGCTTTTACCATACCTTCAAGGTCGGCTTTGTCTGCTTTCGCTTCTAAGGCTTCAGTCTTTACCATGCCTTCCAGATCGGCTTTATCAGCTTTCTCGGCAACCTGTGCGTCCATCATTCCTTTCAGTTGCTCGGCAACACTCATTTCAACTTCACTCATAAAATTAGTCCTTATACAAATTAATTAATTGGGCCATTACGTCTTCATTCTTTAGCTCTTCTTCCACTACATCGCGTAGGGTTGACTTGCCAGCGGATATAAACGTCATAGCTTCTTTACGGGAAAGACCTGCATCACGCAAGGCTTTCTCAAGGTTTCTCAGGTCAACTTGACCATCTTCATTTTTGGCGGATACGATCTGCGCCTGTGGGTTGGCTGGTTGAATTACAATTGATGTTTCGAATAATTCAATTTCTTTAAACAACCTGCCGCCGGTCTTAATGTCCTCATAATCCGAAGATTTAAAGCCAATAGAAACAGAGCCGACCGCACCCTTCTCAAGATAAACTTTTACGTCTTCGGCTTTGGAGACGCCTTTGTAAAGCTCTCCTGTTCCGATGACGCCTTTCTCGTCTACCTCAAATTTTGTCCAACTACCAATAATCTCATCTCGCTTGTGCTCCCATAACATAGGAATAGAGGCGTTTTCTTGGTCGTTGAATTGTTTTACAAAGTTATCTGCTGCGCCTTTGTCCATCACATCACCAACTAGATCGGCGTTGCCGAATGTGGTTACGTATGCTTTGATCTCGCCAGCTTCAATGTCAAACTTTTTAATTAACAGCGGGGAATCCACTGACTTAACAATCATTTCTGCACTAGCCATGTGTCATCAGCTCCGTTAGTTTTCTTAGTGTTTTCAAAGTACGCCTTCAGGACAAGCTTGGTTTCACCGGTCTCTGAGTTGCGTAGCTCTACATAATTGCCGCTTGCGATTTCGTGCGGAATACTCTTTGTCTCATAGCTATTCATCTGGCATATCTCCTAAATTTCCGTCATCGGTTGCCTCTTCGCCCTCTCGGTCTCCCGGTTGTGAAGGGGGTGCCGGTGGTGCTGAGGTGTGGCCTACTTCGTCCATCCCTTCGCCCTCAATACGGGTTAAACCAATAAAGGCACGGGCTTCGTTAGGAGTCATAATAGCGGCCCCTGCGACTGCTGTAGCTGCAATGGTAACTTGTGAAGCAAGGTCACCCTTGATCATAGCACCAGCATCAAAACGAATATCCGTAGTGCCTGTGGTCAGATTATGACTAAAAGCTTGCTCAATATTGTACAGAATAGGTGCAAAGGTGTCTCGATACATAGAGGCTAAACGTGCGCTTTGATTAGAATACTTTTCATCAGCCATGCCACCCACAAGACTCGCGGGCACCCTGAATAGGGCTGCAATCTCGTTTATAAGGTGGGTACGTAGTGCTCTTAGGTCTGCATCGGCGGGGGTGCTGCCCTTCATGGCGGTCATCTTGCCACCCTCTAGGACTGCTATACCGCCACGCCTGCTGCCGCCTTGGCCAAAGCTGGCCTTGAGTTGCTTGTATAAAGCCTCCCGGCTAGTGTCGTCAAGGGCTGCCGCCATCTCAACTGAGTAGTTGACAGACACACCATTAGCAAAAGTTTCTGACATTAGCTGATCTGCGGCGTTCAAAGCTCCAATGCGCTCGGCGGCACAAAGTACACGGGATAACCCTGTAACATCATGGCCCGCAACATCGCGAATATGGATAATCTCTTTGTTTAGCATTACACCGAAAGACGAATGTCGATAAACAGGGATTCCAAACTTGTTAGCGGATACGGCCATATCATCGGGGTCTACTGGGATCATCTCGATGACCCTACCGTTAGGCGCTCGGACTACTCGGGTAAAACTGTTTCCGTAAACCAGTAGGTCTTTTACTAGGGCTGCTTTGAATTCGTAGCCTGTCTGGAAACTGTTGGGGCGCTTGAGTATTATGTTAAGCTGATTTCCCTCGGCCTTGTTTTCTCCTGACCAAACCTGTAAGGGAAGCTGGGCGATACCTTGAGCGATTACGTTTACGCAAGATAAGACTGTGGCATTTTTTAAAGCGTTCTCTGTGGTTACACTTTGACCGCTCTTTGTTGTTGAGCTTGCGGCATTAAAGAAAACCCCAGCGTGGGGGCTTCCTTGGCCTTCCGGCTTGTTGCGGCCTAAAATCATATCTATTAAACTGCGATTGTCAGCCATGCGGCCTCCTTATTATAAGTCTATGAATCCGAAATTGAAGGTTTCGGGTTTGTTTGAATTACCTGCCGCGGCGGATACAGCCATGATCAAAGCAATAATACTATCAATTTTTAAGTTCTGATCATCCCCTTTTCGAACCTTAATATTAGCGTTGAGATCCGTGTATACAGCGCAGTTACTAAGCTGCCACAGCAGAAAAGGGTTGCCGTCATGCTTTAGGCGTTCCTCTGTAATCCAAACTTCTGTTTCTTTTGAGGGTGCTGATAAATGGCTAATCCCTTGGCGTACCATTAGCACCGGCAAACCCTTGTCTTCTAATTCATTTACCAACTGAGTAGCGTTGTAGGGGTCGGCACAGATAGAGTGTACGCTGTGCTGCTTGCAGGTCTGCTCAATAAAACTTTGAATTTCTCGATAGTCCGTAGTTACTCCCTCGGTAATCTTCAAAACCCCAGACTCAATCGCCTGCAAATACATCGGGCGAATGTGAGGCGGCGCATTTTCTACAGCGGACTGTGGCAACCATGTCATAAAATCAACAGAGTACTGGCCGTTCCCATTATCCCAAACCCTAGTAACTGCACATAAATCCCGGGTCTGTGCCAAATCCATTCCTAAATAGCACGGGCCTTCTCGGACTACTTGGCCAACTGAGTTTTCCCAGTGCTTTACATCAATCCAAGCCGAGCTACTGCTCTGCCATAGGTTGAAGTGCTTCACAAGAACGCCGGGGCGCTGGGCGATCACTGCATCCGCTTGGTTAACTTGGGACTGTAGGTAATCAGTATTAATGCTCACATTTAAATTAGGGTTAGCTTTAAGCCATACCGTTGGATCTCTCCAATCGTCCTGCTCGTCTAGGGTATAGATCATAGCAAAAATACGATCATCAGACAGGCGACCTTTTAAGATGCTTTCCGCGTAACTGCGTTTCTCATAGTAGGAGGTGACTTTGCTAAAATAGGCCGTGGTAATATAGATAATTAAGGGACTCAATCGGGCACCTACGGCGCTCGTCATAACTCCAATAATGTTCCGATCTTCAATAGCTCCGGCCTCGTCTATTATTACCAGAGAAGGGTTTAAACCATCGAGGCTTTTAGAATCTCGGGCCAGCGGTTTGAAGCTGCTAAATCGCTCATCGCACTTAATCGCTGAAACGGTTTGTGACAGCTTCCCAGATAAACGGGTGTCCATCTTCTTAGCCATCTCGCCAGCGGAGTCCCATACAATCTTGGCCTGATCGGTTTTTGTGGCGACAGAATAAACTTCTGCACCGGCATCACCAAACAGCAATTCGTATAGGGCAATCGCAGAACAGATAAAGCTCTTACCATTTTTGCGGGCAACCTCAATTAGAATTTCTCGGAATCGCCGTTCGTTCTTATTGGATCGCCTGCGCCACCCGAAGACCTGAGAGAATAGAAACAACTGCCACGGCTCCAAGTCGAAAGACTTACCGGCAAGCTCTCCCTTTACGTGTTTAATGTAAGTACAGAACTGCAAGAAATGGTTTGCCGCTGGGGCACTAAAGACCCAAGTGGATTCCGGGTTTTCCTCGGATTCCTTTAGGTCGCCCAACGCCCTTTGGCAAGCTTGGGTTACAAGAACACCTGCAACCACTCTGCCCGCCACAACGTCCCTCGCGTACTGCCAGGATTTATCAAGCTGCTCCATGATCAACCCCCCTTTCGAAAGATCGCATCAAAGTTAGAATTGAATTTCTCGGTGTCTTCGCTTTGACGCCGGTGGGTGCCTTTGGTGCTGCCCTTCATTTGGGAACCACTGGGCACCAAGGCCATGCCATCTTTGCCAATGTTTACGCCCGACTGCTTATGAGTAATCGAGCGGGCTTTTGGTAACTCTTTGGCCTTGGGTGCCTCTTCGTCTTTCTTGCCAAATATAGCATCCCAGTTACTCTCAAACTTTGCCTTATCTGTAGGGCGGGGGGCTGAACCCTTGCCGCCGTGAGTAGCACCGGCAGCCATTAGGCTTGCGCCTTTTCTTTGGCCAGCTTGTTGGCTTTGCGGGTTGCTGCTCGCTTTGCGTTGGCAGCTTTCTTCTTCGCCTGCTTATTCGCCTCGGCTACTTGCTCAACGGTTAGCACCGGCTCCAGCATTTCGGAAGCCATTGAAAGCTCTTCATCAGTGTAAGAATCAACGGTTACCACGTAAGGCGTAGGGGCGGGCGGGTAGAAAAGGCTAGGCGGGAGCAGCATCTTTAAAAATTCGATTAACTTTGACATATTATGTATTCCTCTTTTGATTTTGATTTGTTTGGTTTATGGTCTTGGAATCAGGTAGTCTAGCTTCCTTTCTATTCGGTCGAGTTGCTTTGTTACGTGGATCATGTCGCGTTCCACCGGTGCCACTGTTGCCAGTGATACCGCATAGGATGCCGCGGTTAATGCTGAGGTAAAAGCTACTATAGCTATGACTTTTTGGAATTCCATTTCGGCTGCCTGTTGTTAGTGAGTGAAGTTAAATAAGTTGTCGAGTGCGGTGTCACCGGTTGACTCGGGGGCGGCCAAATCTTCGGCCCTGTTTCTTGTGCTGGGTGTTACTTGGAATTCTTTTAAAATTTTATAAATCTCGGCGTGAGCTTCACCAATCAACCTTGACGCCAGCGCTCTGCCTATTAAGGCACTCGGGCCATCGGTGGCATAAGCAAGGGAGCAGTCTTGTAGGAATTGGTACTGCTGGGCCAGAGATGCTACAAGGGTTGAGTCGATGGACTCGGTGACCCCTGCGTTCTTGAGCTTCTTGGCAATGTGGCCATGGATCTCTTCGAGTGTTTTGGTTTCCCCTAGTATGTACCAGTCCGGCGACACTAGCTTTCCTTTTACTTTTGTGGGGGGTGGAGTTATA
>TARA_R110000765_G_scaffold30705_1_pt1 | contig 10275 bp, 9 predicted proteins | sample TARA_R110000765 | Tara Oceans TARA_R110000765 (sample SAMEA4398168) | marine metagenome | biome: Polar Biome; feature: [MES] marine water layer (ENVO:01000295) within the mesopelagic zone...; material: water (ENVO:00002006), including particulate matter (ENVO:01000060) such as......
ATGAAATGTATAATAACGGCATATATTATTACTAAATATTATAATTTTTGTCTAAACGAAGTCAAAAAACGGTTTTTCAACTTCCCAATCTGCGTCATTTCCACACAATCTTATATCGGAGAAACTATCCACATTAGCCTTATAACTTCTAACATATTTTTCATAATTAGATTTATTAGATACGTGATTTAGTAAAGCAATAAATCCGTAATCACGATTTAGTGTTGCGCCATCATAATTATTATAAGCATCACCAATACCACCGCGCGAACTGTCTAAAATCATATTTTCTAATACTAAAGTTTCTCGGTCTTTTTTTGACGTGAGCCGTGATGCTAATAATATGTCGGTATTTCTGCGAATGACTGGGTCAAGTCCATTAACGCTTTGCGATAAAATAATAAACGACATATCAGTTTTTCCGCTTTTATCGGGAGAGCATATATGACGTCCATTAGTAGCAATCTTATTTAAAAGTTTATTATTCTTTAGTTCTCCAGTCGCGAGCATATCGTCTAAAATACAAACCACGCGACTTTCAATATAATCTTTTTCAATACTTTTTATATTTCGTTTTGTTCCTTTAGCATTTTTTAATCTTTTGGAAACTTCTATATTATTTTTTACGGCTAATTGTTGCTTTTTAATAATTTTAGGAAGCACCGACGACATACTGCTAAATTTATGAGTATTTGGTATTGTATCAAACCCCGCCAGCGTGGGGCTAAATAAAAAGTATGTATCAAATTTATCTTTTAATTCATTACATAATAGGCTCTCGCATACCGTAGATTTACCCGTTCTCCGAGAACCCGCAATAGCACACAAAAAAGAATTACTCGGAAAATCATCTTTTACTAACTGCTTATGTAGTGTCGCCATTTCATCTATTTGGTTTGTTGGGCGCACTTGGGTAAGTGGTTCTGCTTTATTTCTCATCGTTTTAGGGTTTATTTGGTTGGATTTATCTTCTATATTTAAGCCTACTGGGGCGCTGTCGTGTAAAATAGTATTTGCTAAAGAAACATCAGCGGGAACTATAGCGTCCAGTTTAGGAATAGCATTTATGTTAAATTGAGTTTTTTTATCTTTAACCATATATATAATGAACCTACAAAATTTTCCAAATGATTTACCTAAAGCAAAATATTTTGGCGCATCATCTCAAAATTGTGGTTGGGCGGGTGGTTATAATAATTGGGCGTATATGGTAGAAAGCAAATTTCAAGACCCCCAGCAAAAACTCGCGCTATATGGAGAACAGTTTTCAACTCAAGATAAACACCAAGTAGCAGTAGCAAAAACGACAGATGGTAAGCAATACGTCCCCGACACAAAGCAAACCGTTAATAATACTAAAATTGACTTCTTGGAAGGTTTAGAAACTACAGAAACACCCAACCCGCTTTTAGCAAAAACCGCTCCACCATTTTAAGAGTATCCACCATAAAAATTTAATATTATACTATACTATAATATGAAAAATACAGCAACAACCTTTAACAAATATTATAATGCTATTGAAAGAAATTCGGTTGATGGAACGACAAACACAAGACGCAATCAAGGGGCTAAATCGCAGACTGACCCACATTTAACCGCTGAAGATTTTAATAATGGACGTATCGCAAAACGGCTCGGTGGTGGTAAGAAAGGGTCATTAGGAGATGGACGATTTAACGAGCAAGTTGTAGCCAATAACCAGTTTATCGCACAGAAAACGAGAAATAATTATGCGGGATTTCAAAAGGGTGTTATTGATAATGAATTGCCGATGTCGTTTTTACCCCAAACACAGCCTTATAAGCGTAAGGTTAATTATGATTTAGGCGGGAGAGCGTGGAACGACAGCGCGGGCTATACTATGTTTAAAGATAATTTAACCGAATTAAAAACTCCGATACTAAATACCGAGTGGAAAAAATCAAGTGGAATTATGAATAGTATAACCCAAACCAATCCATTCCCTATTACACTTAACCCGCGAGTTGCTAAATCATTATTTAATAATGGAGCGCCATATTCAAGTAAATAATGAAAGGCATGAAATACACTATACAGTGTCAATTTAAAAGTATGTACTATTTTAATTTAAGAGCATACCAGTAAGGCGTGCATTTTTTTATATAAAAAGTCATGCTCTTCATTATTTTGAAAGTATGTTTTTAAATAATGGCGCACCTTATTCAAGCAAATAATAATATTTAGATCACGTGGTAAATCACACCATTATTTAAAAACGCAACTTTTATTTACAATATTTTTTTAATATTTTTTTAAAAACATATACTAATGACTAAAAGAAACATAGCCGAAGCATACCGATTTAGGAACAGCGACGATTTAGTATATAATAAAAAAACGACAGCGTTTTTATTAAGCGAAGAATATAATAAATATACTTTTACTTATACTTACCAAGATGTAGCACATTTTAATGATATTTATAAAAAGTATGAGAATTATTATCCATTTGATAATACGACACCAAAAGAAAGCGGGTTTATTGGATTAGAAGACCTAAACAGTAATGATTTAAAAGATGCGTGGAATTTTGCGGATAGGGCATATGACGCCACGCCAAGCGTTTTTAGTGTATTAGTTGAAAAAAACAATACGCAAGTAGTAGTAGATGAATTAGATGACGTAATTTATATATCATTTAGGGGAACGGAAACTGAAAGATTAGATGGAATTAGGGATATATTGAGCGATACAGATAATAAAGTTGTTTTAGCGTCATCTTTAGGTTGGTTAGGAATAAATAGTAAAGAAGATGATATTATGCTTCATAAAGGGTTTGCTGATTATGTTGATGTTGTTTATGATGAACTATTTGAAAACCATATTAAAAAAAATAATATTAAAAAATTTATTATTACGGGACATTCTTTAGGCGGTATTGCGTCGCAAATATTTGCTTACCGATTATTTTTAGATATGCGGTTTAGAAATGAAGATATTAATATTGATAAGGTTATTGCTTTTGGTGCGCCGAAGGGTATGTATAGCCCTTATAATATGATTGATAATTATCTTAATATTTTTAATGTGGCTTATGAAAAAGACCCATTCACGGCGGTGTTTCCCTTATATGGGAATGCTTTAGGAACGCAGATTATATTTAAAGAAGATAATACATATCGCATTTTTTACCGCGACCAACTCACACCATATTTAGCAATTAATTTAGGAAATTCTAACGTGTATTTTGATGAATTAAAAAGGAACGCATCTTATACAAATACATATTTTTATGGGTGGTTAAGGAATTTAGGCAATAGTTTATTTGCTTATGCGGACGGACAATATACGAGAGCATTAATGGGGTTAAGTTTTGAAGATGTATGGGTGTTTGTGGAGAATGTTTCATATCATCGGGAGTATAACATAGCAATAGATACATTAGACGATAATTTAATGATTTTAGAAAAAAACCAAGATTTAATAGATAATGATATTAGAGAAATTCAACAGCCAGTAAATCACCCATCTTATAATACCCGATTATTTGAAGAGCAGAATGAAACCTTTAGGAAAAGTAAAACCCCCCCAAAAATATTAGGGTTTGTATCTAATTATTCATCTTTAATGAATAACCAAATAATTTTTTTCTAACGATAGATTATAATGAACGCACAACTCGCAAGCAATCAGTCTTCAAGTCTTTTAAGCACCATCTCATCGTCGCAAAATGTTATGAGTAATCCTTATGTTTATAACCAGTCGGCTAATGTAAATGTTTTTACTTCCACGCAGACCGTAAAAGTTCAGTCTTCAAGCGGAGCGCCAACCGCAAACTCTACCATAAATTTTGACCTTCCAAAAATGGGGCTTCTCGGAAAAACTATTTTAGCCGTTCCTTTTTATTCTCTGGCGGTGGGCGCTACAAATAGCCTAAAACTTGTCCCTAATTGGGCGCTTAATGCTATTAATTCTGTAGAACTTTCTTCTCAAGGGCGCGTCATTTCTCGTCTTGACCGTAGCGCTATTATGGCGCGAATTGGTGAAAGACCGCGACAGATTAAAGAGCCGTTTTCTTATGCGATGGCTCTTAATTCTACCCCCCAAGAAGTAAAAGATGTTTTCCCCGCTGGTGGAGTAGCAGATATTAAATGGGTGTGGCTAAATCTTGATTTTGCTTATAATGGTGATACGCAGTATGCTCTTGATACTCTGTTTTTACAGAATTGTCGCGTGAGTGTTTCCTTTGGCGATTTAGCGAGCCTTATGGTTGCTTCTACAGCAATAAATACACTCAAGTATCAAGCGCCTTATCTTTATTGCGAATATAAAAACCAAGCGCAGACCGACAGCGACGCACTCGTAAGTGCTAATTATTCTTCGGGGCTTCTCTCAACCATCTTACCTACTATGGTAAGCGAAGCAATCCAATACACGGATTTAAAGGCTTTTGTTGCGGGAGAAGGAGCAACCCAGCCCGTTAATACTTTAACTTGTCAAATGAAAGAAACTTCTTGCGTGGAAGGTATTTTCGTTATGGCGATGATTGACCCGCAGGACGCAGACGCGACCGCTTCTCCCGAAAATATCGGAGTTCCCCTTCATATTGATGGCGACATTACATTTAGTTCTAACGGGCAGAATTGGACGCAAGTCCCCGCAGATATGCTCGGGTATTTCTCCCATCAAGAAAATGAGAGCGGACGTAATGCGTTTGGCTCATCTACCAGAGTAAAACCCGACAGCGATGCGGTTGCGGGCGCGCTCCAGTATGTTTATTATGTTCCCTTTGCGAATGGCGGGCTTATGTCTTCTCGGGTGTCTAATCTTCTTTCCCTTCGTGAATTATCCAACCCATCAATATCTTGCGATATTACCACGACTTCGGCGATTGGTGGTAAGCGGTGCGGACTTCGTATTGTATATCCCACCCGTCAGTTGGCTACTACTGTTTCCAGTTCGGGTGCTTACACTATTGCTCTTTCCAATTAATTTTTATGAAAAAAGTATAGCAAAATACAACTAATAATATCATTTAAAAAGCATTTGATATTTTGACTATTTAAAAAATAAAATATTTAATTATTTTATTTTTTTATTATTTATTATTTATTCAATTAAAACTTTTAATAAGACAAGTTTATAAGGGCGCTTATCATTAATGCTCTCAATTTTTATTTTTCCATATCCTTTTTTTATTAATGCTGTCGCGGATGTCCCCGTATTTGTAGAATAAATATTATGACGAATACGGTATATTTTTTGACGGTCTAAATTAAATTGTTCTAATTCGGGGTCATTCATTATATCAGTAATGGAACAATATTTTTTATAAATATCTCCACATTCAAGGGTGTATTTAAAACTAAAACGATTACGTCCAAAACATTTCCCCGCTACTGCTTCTTTATTATTATAATTTACGTTCATATTATAATATGAATATATATTTTTTCTTTAAGTATATATTTAATATATATTTAATCATATTTAGGGGGGGCGGATGGCTCATATGCTACGGCTTCAATCATCAATAAATTATCATTCTTATTTATTTTAAACCATAACCACACTAAAAACGCGGATTGTATAATTTGATTTATGCTAAATGTTATTAAAACAGAATATACCATTATATAATACTTTTAAAAAAATATTGTAAAATAATGAAGAGCATGACTTTTTATATTAAAAAATGCACTCCTTACTGTTATGCTCTTAATTATAAAAATAGATATTTTGTATTTGGCTCTGTATAGTGTATTTCATGACTTTCATTTTATCCATTAATTACAAACTGCGATGGGTTGCGCTGAACGACTGGCTGGGGTAAATATACGGGTTGCCTTACGTCTTGATGAAGGGTTGGGTCGTTAATATATCCCATACCCCTATTTGGTTTATATGCCTTAATTTCTTTACCCGCTATTGGCTCGCCGTATCTATGCCTAACCCCACCTTGTCGGGTAAGGATATTTCTTTGAACTGGTCGGGTATTATAAGGATTTGCTCCCCGTAGATTTGAAATAAATTCGTTTTCGTGTTTAGACCATTTAGCGTCTTTAGTAAAATGTTCTTCATTGTCGGGGCGCAATCTTCTGCGGGGGTTTTCTACGGTTGGAATATCTCCGCTTTTAATGCGTGAGTTTATGCCCGAATTAGATGCGCCGAGCCTTCGGGGGTTTTCTTCTTTTAATCCTACCGTTTCGCCTTGCTTTGTATAAAATAAATCGTCTTGTCTGCCCGCTCCCGCATTCATTTTTCGCGGGTCGTCGGGGTCATCTACTTTAGGATTTTCTCGTTTAACTTCATCTACTAAATCAATATTATCATCTTTAATCTGTGTTTCATATGTTTGGGGTTCGCGAGAATTCCATACTGGATTATCTTCTTTACCAAATCCAAGCGCTTCTTTTCCAAATGATTTAAAATAATCGCTTGCCGAAATAATAACACCAACCGATAAATCCCCACCCAAAGATGAAAAATATGCTTTTACCAACATTTCCATTTTAAGGAAGTGTTCGCGCACGGTTTTAATATCTTTACTTTCCAATGCTTTCTTTTTACTCGCTTGATGCTCTGCCGTTGTGAAAGATGGAATAACACCATCATATAAAGAATGGAAAGTATTAATACCCAATTTAAGTTGCTCCATATTTAATTTTAAAGCATTTGAACTTAATGCCTTTTCTGCTGTAAAAACATTTAATTTATCACCTTCAAGGCTTTCACGTGATACTAATTCATTTTCTATTTTGTCTTCTCGTTCGGGTATTGTTTCCATTATATTATGTATAATGTTTGTTTCATCGTCAAACCTTACGTCGTGTCGGGCTTTTTCTTCGTGTGTGGTGTCGTCCCGCGAATGGTGGGTAATATCCATAACACCACCCCTTAAATGACTGGTTGTTGCTTCGTCGGTAAGCGGTTCTACTGCGCCTTCGGGTTCTAAAAACTGGGGGTCTATTTCCACATTACCACCCCTTAAATAACTGGCTGTTGCGCCTTCTTCATCATCAATATTTTCGGCTTGTGTTTTCCCGCCGTTTGCTTGAATTACATATTTTGGGTTGCCTTTATCGTCTGTTAAAATATCGGTTGATGTGGTGGGGACTACTTGAGCGCCCGCGCCCGCACCATCGGGAACGCGTGGTTTAGCAAATTCATCATTTATTTCTTGGTTGCTGTCTGCTCCTATTATCATTTCACTACCAACTTGAGCGCCCGCGCGATTATTTCCCGCATCTACTCCTATTTGGTCGCCCGATGTATTTGCGGTTGCTACTGGGTCAGTAATTCCAACATCAATTACTACATTATCTTTAGCATCTTTCCCGTCATCTACTTTTAGCCCGCCGTCGTCTTTTGCTACTCCTTCTTCTGCGCTTGCTCCTTCCCCGCGTGGTTCTGCTATAGCGTCGTCGCTAAAATCTGCTTCATCTATTAAATCCTTATCTTCTCCAAATTCTACATCATCAACGGAACTTTTAATTTTTTGTTCTATCTCTAAAGCGTGGGCTTCAATATTATCAAGGGTTATGCTCTTTATACCTAAATAATGGGGTGTTTCCAAAACGACTTTACCATTCTTTAAAAGCGCATTATCTTTTTTAATTAAATTCTCTAACCGTGTATTTAAGGCGTTGTAAGTATTTCTATATGCTTTATGCCGTCCCATAAAGGTATTTACTGCGTCTTTAATGGCTTTTACTGATAATTTTTCACCCTTACCCTTTGGCTCTTTAGTAAAACGTGCTTTTGTCGGCTTTTTATTAGGGTAAGCAGTCGTATATTCAGCATCAAAAGCGTTTCGTTCTGTTCTAAACTGGCGCACATATCCCGTAAAATCTTTATTTAGTTGTAGCATTTCATTTTTAATCTCTTCATATTTTTCTTGATTACCCATTATATAATCCCTAAAGATAAAAATTTTAAGAATATCCGATTATTTATCTTTAGGATATATCAAAAAATTATTATAGTATGGTATTATATAATGGCTACACCACCCGATTTAGATTTAGTAAGTTTAATAGCAAATAATAACGTTAGATTTGGGACACAAGATTATGCCGAGTTGGCGTGTAATTTTGCGACTGATGGCGTGTTGTCTTTTAGACAAGGACACGTAGATATGCCGTGCTTGGGCGCAACGGTTTCAACAACCGCAAACGTAATTGGTATTGACCCCTTACTTAATAATAGATTAGTTTTAGTTGCTGGTGGCGGGGGTGGAACTGGTGGGGGCGATGTTTTTACATCTCAAACTAATACCTACGCTCCCGATATTGAAAATAACTTTAACGGTGGAATTACTTTTACTGCTGGAACTACTACGAACGAACCCGCTACGGTTGCCGTAATGAATTCTGCCGATAAAATTTTATCGGTTAGTGCTACAAATAAATTAGTTTTTAATAATGGATTATCTGCTTCAGCAATACCCCAAGTTGCTTTAAACCAAACCGCAATACAAACTAATTTAAATTCAATACTCGTTAATACTGGTATTATACAGCAAAACCAAACCGATATTGCTTTAAATACGGGAAGCATACTCTCTAATGATGCGGATATATTACAAAACCAAACCGATATTGCTTTAAATGCTGGGAATATTTTAGCAAATACGCAGAATATATCTCAACACGCAACCGTAATAAATCAAAATGCGTCAGACATCGCGACTAATACTGGTAATATTTCCACCAATATGAATAACATAAATACTAATGGAATGAATATAAGCACAAATACGGGAGATATTCTCACTAATACCGCAAACATATCTACAAATACGGGAGATATTCTCACTAATACCGCAAACATATCCACAAATACGGGAGATATTCTCACTAATACCGCAAACATATCCACAAATACGGGGAATATTACCACGAATACAACCGATATAGCGACAAACACGGTAGGTGTTTCAAATTGTGTAAAATTAAGCGCACCATCGCTTCAAATTATAACATCACCGATAGAAATTAATACCACATTAGAAGTAAAAAGCACTGCTACTTTAAACCAAGTTAATATTGGCGGGGCGTTAAATATTACATTAGGAACAGCGCCCCCATTATCAGCATCAACGGGAACAGTTGGAGAGTTTAGGTTAGTAAATCAGGGGGGGTCAGCATATATTTATGTCTGTGTTGCTACTAATATATGGGGTAGAAGCGCAATAATTCCGTGGTAGAACGGGGGCGCATTTTAAAAAATGAAGAGCATGACTTTTTATATAAAAAGTTGCACTCCGTACTGTTATGCTCTCAAGATCAAAAATAGATATTGTGTATTTGGCTATGTATAGTGTAAATAATGAAGAGCATGCCGTTTTTTTGGTTCATATTTTTATAATAATGATATATTATATAATGGCTACAATCCCCGATTTAGATTTAGCAAGTTTAATTGCTAATAATAATGTTAGATTTGGGACACAAGATTATGCCGAGTTGGCTTGTAATTTTGGGACTGAAGGCGTGTTGTCGTTTAGACAAGGACACGTAAATATGCCGTGTTTAGGTTCTACACTTTCAACGGTGGATAATGTAATTGGGATTGACCCCGCAAATAATAATAGATTGGTATTAGTAGATGGTGGCGGGGGAGCGAGTGGTGGTTTTGTTTCTAAAACAGACACTAACCCGCAAAGCATCATAAGTCAATTAACATTAAACGGTGATGCTATTTTAAATTCTACAATAACCGTTCCGAATGTAGCCTTAACTACTTCGCACGTTTCCACTTTAGGGCTTGATGCTACTAATAATATTATTAAATATGATGGACGGAGTGAGTATTTATCAAAAATAGACACATTACCGCAAGCAGTTGCGGGGGAAGTGGATTTTTTAACTGGTATAAGGTCGCATTATTTAGAAATAAATTCTACAACTGGCGCTCTTGCTCGTATAACTTACGACGGCGCAGATGTAAAACTTAATAAAGAATTTGAAGTAGCGGGCAATATTACTTCTACTGGAGCGGGTATTATATCGGGTCAAAATGTCGTAGCATCTTTAGGTTTATCATCAAACGGAACGCTTTTTGTTAGTTCTACCGCTCAAATTAACGGTCAAACAAATGTAGGTAGTCATATGTATGCGAATGGAAGATGTGGTGGGTTATTAGGTTGTAATGGCGGGACGTCATATGCTTCGGGGGCGGGTGGGTCGCACCCCTATGTTGAATGTGGAACTCAAGGCTTTTTGAGTGCTACAAACGGGAGTTATACGGGAATTACTTTTCGTAAGGAGTGTATGGCGGGAACTTGCGTAATTCAGCAACGAACTATGG
>TARA_R110000765_G_scaffold326385_1_pt1 | contig 10236 bp, 15 predicted proteins | sample TARA_R110000765 | Tara Oceans TARA_R110000765 (sample SAMEA4398168) | marine metagenome | biome: Polar Biome; feature: [MES] marine water layer (ENVO:01000295) within the mesopelagic zone...; material: water (ENVO:00002006), including particulate matter (ENVO:01000060) such...
AAACGTATTCATACCCATATTTAAGATGGGGGGGTTGCATTGAATTTTACATTATGAAAAAACAATTAGAAATAAATAAAATTAAATCAAATTCTAAAAATCCTAGATTGATTAAAAATAAAAAATTTAAAATTTTAGTAAATAGCATTCAAAGAAATCCAACTTTCATGAAATTAAGACCAATAATTATTGATGAAGATTTTAAAATTCTTGGAGGAAACATGAGACACAAAGCTTGTTTACATTTAAGAAAAAGAAAAGTTTGGACTGATATGTTTACAAAAGAAATGTCAAATGAAAATAATATTGAAGCTGAAAAAAATAATTTACCTGTAAAATCTTATGAAGAATATTGTGATGAAATAATAATAAAAGATAATAGTCATAGTGGTGATTGGGACTATGATATTTTGGGGAATGAGTGGGATTCTGCTTTATTGAAAGTCTATGGGGTAGACGTATGGCAAGACCCTAAAGAGATAGAAGAAATTATTCAAAAAGAAAATAAATTAAATGATATTAACAACACTATCTTAATAAAATTTAGAAAAGATGATTTTCCTGAAGCCGAAAAATTAGTAAACTTTTGGGAAAAAAAAGATATTTATTTTGGCGGAATGATTTTACAATTTTTAAAAAATAGAAAACATGAATAATTTAATTTTTGAAATAACAATATTTATTATTTGTATAATTATAATCTTTAATTTAATAGATAATAAAAAACATTCAAATAAATTAGAAAAAAATTTAAAACAATGGGATTATGAAAATAATGTAAATTATAATGAGAGGAAGAAAAAAAATTCCAACTAAAGAAAAAGAACTTAGGGGGACATTAAAACCAGAAAGAATCATACCTAACGAAATGACTGTAAGTTTAGTTTCAAGTTTACCAGAGCCACCAGAATGGTTGACTGAAATTGGAAAAGAAGAATATACAAAAGTATGTTCAGAACTATTAAACAAACAAATGTTACATCAAATTGACATGAGATTAATAGAAGCTTATTGCAACGCTATGGCTTTACACATAGAGACTGAAATAATGTTAAGAGAAAAAGGCAGAATACAAGTTTATAGAGATGACAAAGGTAATGTTAAACATACACAATCCATACCTTATCAAGCAATAGCTGACAAAGCATTAGATAAAGCGTTAAAAATAGCAGTTCAGTTTGGGTTGACGCCAAGCGCTAGAAGTAGTATATCACAACCCAAATTAATACAAAATAATAATGAATACAATTTCTTCGAGTAAATACTATTTTGATGAAGCTGAAGCCAATAGAGCGGTTTCATTTATAGAGACAATGATTCGACACTGCAAAGGAGAATTATCTGGTAAACTTTTTAAACTAGAAGCATGGCAAAAAGATGATATTATAAGACCACTATTTGGAACTAAACACAAAGAAACTGGATTAAGAAGATATCGGCAAATTTATTGTTGTATACCTAGAAAGAACGGAAAATCTACTTTAGGGGCGGCAGTAGCTCTCTATATATTATTTGCTGATTCAGAAAGAGGAGCTGAAGTGTTTAGTTGTGCTGGTGACAGAAACCAAGCAAGCATTATATTTAACATTGCAAAGTCAATGGTTGAAATGTCTCCAGAACTTTTCAAACGTAGTAAATTATATAGAAATTCTATTGTCAACCCAGCAAAGGGAAACGTTTATAAGGTTTTATCTTCAGATGCAAAGCTGCAACATGGTCATAATGCTCACGCTGTTTTATTTGATGAATTACATACTCAACCAACTAGAGAACTTTGGGACACCATGCTGACATCAACTGGGGCTAGAACTCAGCCAATTATAATGGCTATCACAACAGCTGGAAGTTCAAAATCAGATGGAAATATTTGTTGGGAGGTTCATGACTATGCGGATAAAGTAAGAAAAGGAATTATTGATGATGATTCTTTTTTACCAATTATTTATGCAGCTGATGAAGATGATGATATTACTCTTGAAGAGACTTGGATAAAAGCAAATCCAAACTATGGAAAAAGTATAAGAAAGGACTATATGAAAAGCGAAGCAAAAAGAGCAACTGAAATTGTTTCTTATGAAAACAGTTTTAAGCGTCTTCACCTTAACATCTGGACAAGCTCGGTAACTAAATGGATTTCAGATAGTAAATGGTTAGAGAATTATGAAGATATTGACATAAAATCACTAGAAAACAGAGAGTGTTGGGGCGGTTTAGACCTTGCATCTACTAGGGATTTATCTAGTTTTGTTCTTTTTTTTCCTATGGATAACGGTAAGTTTGTAGTATTACCTCACTTTTTTATTCCTAGAGATACTATTTACACTAGAGTAATGAAAGATAAAGTTCCTTATAATGAATGGGAGCGCGCTGGGTTAATGAATATTAGTGAGGGAGACGTTCAAGACTATGAAGTTATAAGAATAAAAGTTAACGAATTAAGAGAAAAATATAATATTGTTTCGGTAGCTTTTGACAGGTGGAACTCTTCAAGTCTTGTTGTTAACTTAGCAAATGATGGATTAGCATTATCACCATTCGGTCAAGGTTTTGCTAGTATGAGTAGCCCTACAAAAGAACTTGAAAAGATGATATTAAATAAAGATATAAATCATTTAAACAATCCAATTTTGAGATGGCAAATGAGCAATGTTAGTTTAAGGACTGACCCCGCTGAAAATATAAAACCAGACAAAGCAAAATCTTCTGAAAAAATTGACGGAGTTGTGGCTATGATTATGGCTCTTGGTGAATGGTTAACTGATGATTCAGAGGGTGAAAGCGTTTATAATGATAGGGGTTTAATTAGTTTATAAATATGAAAATACCATTAAAAATATTAGTTCTTTTAAGTTTAAAAGGTTTTGAAAAAAGATTTTATTATTATTCAAAAAATGTAAAAACGTATATACAGGCTTACGAAAAAACAGAGCAAGAATATAAACAATATTTTGGAAAAAACAAATACTCTTCTTATGATAGTTTTAGGGTTGTTATGAATAGGAAAATAAAAAATAGAAAATGAAACAAAGTTTCAGAAAATTTATTATTACTTTATTATATTTGTAAAAATATATTTTTCTTTACATGGGTTTATTAGATTATGTATCAAATTTTTTTGGTACAAAAGACAAAAGGTCAATTAATTACAATAACGCAACTAGTTTTGGAATGGTAGGCGGCGGAAGTGGTATACCAATTGACCAAACTACAGCAATGACCAACACAGCTGTTTGGGCTGCAATCAGAATACTATCTGAGAGCGTTGCTCAATTACCATTACAACTATTTGAACGCTTGCCAAATGGGGATAAGGAACAAAGGGCAGAACATCCACTTTTTAAATTATTACATAATAAACCTAATGAGTTTATGACCCCATACACTTTTATGAGTAAAGTAATGGTTGATATTACAACAAATGGAAATAGTTACGTCAAAATAATTCGTAACGGCGCTGGAAGACCTCTTGAACTATTACCTTTAAATGTTAATGATGTTGAGGTTGTAAAATATGAAGAACAATATTATTACTCTGATAATGTAACGGGAGAAAATTTAGATATTTATGACGTTTTACATTTTAAAGGACTTTCAAATGATGGTCAAGTTGGTTTAAGCCCTATTGATGTATGTGCAAATTCAATATCTTGGGGGTTAGGACTTGAAACTTATGGGAATGATTATTTTAAAAATGGCGCAAAATTATCTGGTACGCTACAAACAGATAGAGCATTAACAACAGAAGCAATTGATAGATTAAAAAATAGCTTTGCTCAAAATTACTCAACATTAGGCAATTCACAAAAAACATTAATTTTAGAAGAGGGGCTGAAATTTAATCCTATTTCTTTGTCAAACGAAGCAAGCCAGTTCTTAGCATCTCGGCAATTTAGTATAGAAGAAATTGCAAGAATTTTTAATATTCCCCCTCATCTTTTAAGAGATTTATCAAAATCTTCTTTTAATAATATTCAAGAACAATCTAGAGAATTTGTGCAATACAGCTTAATGCCATATTTAATATCAATTGAACAAGAAATTAACAACAAATTGTTTAAAAAAAATGAAGTTGGTAAGTTATATTTCGAATTTAATGCAAAAGCACTATTGAGAGGTAATCCAAAAGAGCGGGCCGAATATTACAGAACAATGTTAAATATTGGCGCAATGTCTATTAATGAAATAAGACAAAAAGAAAATATGAATAGAATTGAAGAGGGAGACAACATGTTTATGCAATTAAACATGGCAACTCTAGACACTATTATAAAAGGTGGCGGAATGCAAGAAAATATAAATGAAGAAATAGTTGAAACAGATGAATAAAAAAGAAAATAAAATTGTTATGAAGGATAATGAAAAAAGGCATGTAAAAGAAATAATTGAAGATAATGAAACTATTACAATTGTTTATGAAAAAGACGAAAAATTTGAAGGAATCAAAATTACTGATGACGGAGGTGAACCAGCAAACGACGAATCTGACCCAATGGACATGGAAGATATTGAGCCATCTGATAATGACGAAGATACTGAAGAAGAAATTGAAGAGACTTTGGAAGAAGATGAAGATGAAAATGCTTTAGAAGACGAAGAGGAAGACGAAGAAGACGAAGAAGACGAAGAAGAGTATTCTAGAAAACTTTGGAGTAATGAAAAATCAACTGAAAAAAGGTTTTTTAATATTCAAACAAGAGTTGATAAAAAAGAAAAAAGAAATATTGTAAGCGGTCATGCAGCTGTATTTGGTACGCTTTCGGAAGACTTAGGAGGCTTTAGAGAAAAAATTATGCCAAATGCTTTTGATGATGTTCTTGACAATGACGTAAGAGCTTTTTTTAATCATGACCCTAATTTTTTGCTTGCTAGAACGTCAAGCGGGACATTAAAACTTGGAGTTGATAAAAAAGGATTAACATATTCTTTTGACGTTCCAGATACTACAGCCGGAAGAGACTTATTAGTAAGTATGGAGCGCGGTGATATTTCGCAATCTTCTTTTGCTTTTAACGTAGAAAAAGACAGTTGGTCTGAAGAAAATGGAACTGAAATAAGAACAATTGAAAAGGTTGGAAGACTTTATGACGTTTCACCAGTTTCAATCCCAGCTTATCCAGATGCTGATGATTTGGTTGTTGCTAAAAGAAGTTTAATGACATATAAAGATAAGACAAAAATAAAAAATGAAAATGAGTGGCAAATAAAAACGGATTTACTAAAATTAAAAATTAATATAATTAAAAGAAAATTAAAATGAAAAAGAGTTTGAATTTAAAAGAGACTCGATCTGAATTAGTTTCAAAATTGGAGGGATTGCATACGCTTGCAACATCTGAAAAAAGAGAGCTAACTAAAGACGAGGCTAGTAATGTAGATACTTACATATCAAAAATTGATACGTTAGATATTGACATTACAAGAGCTGAAAAAATAGAAACAGAATTAAGAAACGCGGCAGCTTTATCTGGTAAAAGCGTTGTTTCTTCTAACGTTTCAAAAGAAATTAGAAACTGGAGTTTGTTTAAGGCAGTAAGAGATATACAGTCAACTGGGAAATTAGCTGGTTTGGAAGCAGAAATGCATCAAGAAGCTGAAAAAGAAGCTAGAAAAGGACTACAAGGGATTGGAATGCCGTCTTTTATGACTGAAAAAAGAGCTATTGACCAAACAAATTCAGCGATTGCTCCAGTATCTGTTGGCGCTTTTGTTGATTCTTTACAAGAGGCTGGTTTATGGAATAGAGTAGGGCTGCAAAATTTAGGAACTGTTGCAGCTGATACAGTTTTACCTATTGCGGGCGGGTCTACTGTTGGATGGCAAACAGAGGTTGGAGTTGCAGCTAATGGTGGAGCTGATTTTGGAAAATTAACATTAACACCTAAAAGATTGACTGGATTTGCTAATTTATCAAATGTAATTCTTGCACAAAATGGAACTGCAGCTGAAGCTTCAGTAATGAATGATATGGGACGTAATATGGCTACACAAATAGACGCAGCAATGTTTGGGTCTGCTAATGTTGCTAACGCTCCAAATTCTATTGCTGCAACTGCAAACGTTTTAACTTTTACTGAAAGCGCTGTTGCGGCTGGTGCTGGTTTAACAGCTGACATGCTAGAAGCAATACAAACAATTGCAAATAATCATGGTTTAGACGGAAGATTAGCATTTGTTAATAGCTGGTCAATGTACACTTTGCTAAAATCTCAAGCACAAGTTGCTGGAGTATTTCCATCTTATGTGGATGATAAATTACTTGGTTACGATGGTTACTTTAGTTCTGCGCCAGCTACTACGGCTGGAGGCGCGCCAACTGCGGACGGTTTATTTGGTGATTTTTCAAGAGTATATCTCGCACAATTTGGCCCTAGTAATATTTTGGTTGACCCTTACTCAAGAGCAACTAACAATGAGGTTAGACTTGTAATGAATAATCATTTTGACTGGGGAGTTGCTTCTGGCGCTTCTTTTGTTAAATACACATCATTAGTATAACAAATTTTTTGGAGGATTTTGGGGGGTTTAAAGCCCCTCAATTTTCACCAAATTTTAAATAAAAAATATAAAATGTCAAGAAGCGCATACATTGAAACACCTTCTAGTGTTGGTATTGTTACACTTTCAGAAGCTAAAGTCCATTTGAGAGTTGACCAATCAGAAGATGATGCCTATATTACAAGTTTAATTTTAGCTTCTCAGGAGGTAATTGAAAATTATTGTAATATAAAAGTCATGCAAGTTACTGTTGTTCAATATTGCGATACATGGCGCGAAAGTCAAGAACTTTTAATGTCTCCAGTTACAAACAGCGGAAAAGCTACTATCACACATGTTAAATATTATAATGACGCACCAACGCCTGTATTAATTACATGGCCTACATCTAATTATATTTTTGACAAATATAGCAGTCCATTAAGATTGGCCTTGGCTGATATTGATACTTTAGACGCATATCCAGACATAGCAACACAAATAAATGCAATTGAAATAAAATATAATGTTGGCTATAGTTCTTCAGCTGATGTTCCACTATCATTAAAACAAGCTTGTTTGATTTTAGTTGGTCAATGGTATGAAAACAGACAAGTTGACGTTGTTGGTAGAAGCGTTGGCAAAATTTCAATGAGTGCTAAATACTTAATGAATAGATATAAAATTCAAACTTTAGGACTTAACTAATGTTAGATATTGGCTCATTTGATAGAAAAATTTTAGTTCAATACGCTACTACATCTAAGGATTCAATGGGTGGCACTACAAAAGTATGGGCTACTAAAATATTATGTTGGTCAAAGGTAGATTTTAAAGATGCTGGAAGTAAAGAAAAAAACAGTAGTATAAATTCATTTCAAGATGTTGAATTTACAATTAGAAATATGGGCGCAAACGCTCAAGAAATAACGGGTAATAATATGCGTGTATTATATCCAATCTTATCAAATGGTAATACTATTGACAGCCAAACACAATATTATAATATTGTGGGAGTCTCTCAATATGGCGGCCGAGATAAATATAAAATTTTATATACTAATTTGCAAACAAATGATTTTAGACAACAATGATAACATTTAAATTAGAAAATCAAAATATTGTATCTGAAGCATTAGAAAACATTGCTTTATCCATGCAAGATAAAAAAAAATTAGAAAAACAGGTTTTGATGCCAGCTGCTAAAATAGTTGTTAAAGTAATGAGAGCAAAAGCTCCAAAACTTTCAGGAAATAGACCTTTTGATATTTACAGAACAGCAAAATTGAAAAAAGGAATGAGAGCGCCAAAAGGAATGGGACAAATTTATGCAAGTATAACACCAAACCAACTAAAAAATTCAATAAATTGGTTTAGAACAACAGCAACTAGAAAATATCCAGCTTTAAATATAGGCCCTAGATATAAAAAAGGAGTTTGGAAAAATCCAGATAAAGGTGGCTGGTTCATGCATTTTGTTCAAGCTGGTTTCAGAGGAAAAAATAAAGTTGCGCCAAATACTTTTGTTATGGATTCGTTAATAGCAACAAAAAATGGAGTTTCAAATTTAATGAAAGTTAGAACATTAAAACTCTTAGATAAAATGGTAAAAGTAAAAGGTAAAGGTTATTTTAAAATTGCAGCGTAATGGCAGTAGAGAAAGCAATATATTATATTTTAGAAAATAGCAATTCATTAAGTTCTGCAAAAATTAGTTTTGGTGTAAATCAAGAAATTTCACAACAAACAACACCATATCAACAATCACAAATAATTTTTTATAAAAATTCTACCGAGCCGTATGCAACAAAAGGAACAAACGGGCCTTTATCTGGTCGGAGTACAATAGACAGAGCAACAATAAAAATTGAAATATTAGCAGAATCAGCTTTAACACTTTCAACACTAACCTCAAGTGTTAGGGGCGCACTAGATCGTCAATCTGGTACATTCAGCGGATGCGTTGTTCAAAGTATAGATTATTTAAATGAAGACAATGAATTTGAATTTGATGATGGTTTATCAAATAGGGGGTGGTATCAATGTAATCAATATTATGCGGTAAGATTTGAACCAAGTTATATATAATTAAAATTAAAAAAATGGAAAATAAAAGATGGTGGCAATTAATAAAAAAGTACAAAGAACATTCAGGCAAAATTTTTGAAATTGGAAGTACAATTGGAATTTCAAAAGCTCAAGCTGTAGAATTTGCAAAAAAAGGGTATATAAAAATGCCTGACAAAATTGAAGAAACAAAGACAACAAAAACTGAAGCAAATAAAAAAACTGAAAAAATAATTAATAAAAAATAAATAAAAAAAAATGGCAACAAATAACGTAATTAATGGGACGATGGCAGTCATAAAAACTGGCACAACTCATGCAAACGCAACAACAATAGCTTTATCAACATCTGCGTCAATTTCATTTTCAATGGAAACAAGGGACATATCTAATAAGGGTTCTGCGGGATACAGAGAGCTTTTAGAGGCTCAAAAATCTTGGTCAGTTTCATGTGAGGGAGTTTATGCTTTTAAAGATGCTTCAGGAACTGCAATAAAAAATTATGAAGATTTTTATGATTTAATGACGGCTAGAACACCAATGTACATTGAAATAAATACTGATGTATCTGGAGATATTTACTATGGCGGTCAATGCTATATTACATCATTAGAACAAACAGCTCCAATGGAAGATAACATGACTTATTCAATGAGTTTTGAAGGAACTGGCACATTAGCAAAAGGAACACAAGCTTAATAATCCGAGTGAAGTTCGGGGCAATTCTACCTTTCGTGGTCTTGCCCCTTACTAAGCTCATAAAAAACGAAAGGTATGTTTGAATATTTAGATGTAAATGGTAAAAAAATGGCTGTTAAATTTGGTTTTAACGCTTTGCGACACTTTAGTAGAATGACTGGGGTCAATATTAGTGAAATGGAAAACTTAGGCACAAATATGACTTTTGATATTGCAGTACATTTGATTTATTGTGGTTTGCAAGATGGGGCAAGAGTAACAAAAGATAAATTTAATTACGAAATTGAAGACTTAGCTGATGACTTAGATTCTGACATGACTATAATTGAAAGATGCATGACTATTTTTGCGGAACAAATGGGCAGAAGTAAGCCACAAAAGAAAGGTAAAACAAAAAAGTAAAAGCCGGAGCGTTGGAATATGAGTGGACGTGGGACAGAATAGAACAACTTGGATTAGGTCAACTACGAATGACATACTCTGAATTGTACGACCTAACGCCAGCGGCTTTTTGGAATGCGGTAGATGGTTTTCATACTCATAATGAAAATATAGACCGCAAAGAATGGATAAGAGTGAGGTGGCAAACTTGCTTATTGATTAACATAAAACTGCCAAGAGGTAAACAAATGACGCTTCAAAAATTATTACCTTTTGACTGGGAAGCTAAAGAAAAAAGTAAAATAAAAACTCTTGAACAAACAATGTTAGAATTAGAAAAAATACAAAAGAAACGTAAAATTTAACAAATGGGAGACGCTGCGATAAATGTAAGATTAGGGGCAAAAACTAAAGAATTTAATACCAAACTCAATAAGGCTTCAAGAAAATTAAAAAAGTTTGGAAAATCTGTTAGTGGAATAGGTAGGTCAATGGCTACGAATTTCACCATGCCTATTTTGGCGGCTGGAATTGCTTCTGTTAAACTTTCATTAGATTTTGAAAAATCAATGACTAAAATTGAAACGCTAGTTGGTAGAACAAGCGCGGAGGTTG
>TARA_R110000765_G_scaffold87645_2_pt1 | contig 10233 bp, 1 predicted proteins | sample TARA_R110000765 | Tara Oceans TARA_R110000765 (sample SAMEA4398168) | marine metagenome | biome: Polar Biome; feature: [MES] marine water layer (ENVO:01000295) within the mesopelagic zone...; material: water (ENVO:00002006), including particulate matter (ENVO:01000060) such as......
GCCGGATTTAAATCATAGGTTTCAAGCGGGGAGAATGAACAAGGACCTCGATGAGAGGCTAGTTCCCAATGGAGAGTACAGAGATGCGATGAACGTTCAAGTTGCTACTTCAGATGGTTCTGATGTAGGAACTTTACAAAACATTCTAGGTAACCTAGATATTTCATCTGCGTCTTTTGTAGATCCAGTGACTGGCAATACTATGGACAAGGCAGTTCTAGACACCTATGGATTCTACTGTGTTGGAAGTATTGTTGATGAGAAAAATGATAAATTATACTGGTTGGTATCTGGCGTAGGTGTTGATTTTATAGCCGAGTATGATTATACCACGAAAAAAGTTCATCCAATTGTTGTTGATACTTTTCAAGCTAATATATTACCTGGGGACGGCGGTAGGGTTTTAAATTTCGACAAAGGTTTTCTGATCACTGGTATCAATATAATGGAAGAAACAATCTTTTGGACAGATAATAACACAGAACCCAAAAGAGTGAACGTACCACAAATTAGACTTGGTACTGTAGATTTTTTAACCCACACGATATTTCACGTACCAAATCCAGATAAAACTAGTGCCACTCCTTTTGTGGCAGTTGGTGATTTAAAAGAAGATCATATAACGGTTATAAGAAAAGGTCCAAATACCGCTCCTAAATTGGAGATGAAAAACACAGTGGTTGGAGATACTAATTATAACTCCGTGTCAGGGGAAACAACCACAACATTATCTGGGCCTTTAGATGGTATTTTATGGGACAGTGTGTTGAGTACGTATGTAGAAGGTGATATTATTTTATACGGAGCTGGTGGTACTTCTCCTGCGTTTGATACCGATGTAGATTATTCGGTGGGTGATTTTCTAGATATAGAATCTGTGGATGAAGTAACTGGAGCATCGAAAAAAAGAAAAATAACAGTAGAGGTTATGGACATCCAGAGTTCGCTAACTGGTCAACTAATGTTTACGGTGCAAATTCGCAGCTGGGATACTAGTTTTGGTTTTGATTTAGAAAACGAAAGTTTTAACGTAAAACTACAACAAGATTCTGCGCTTTTCAAATATAGATTTCCTAGATTTGGATGTAGGTATAAATACAAAGACGGGGAGTATTCTGCGTTTTCTCCTTTTTCAGAGATAGCTTTTTTACCTGGAAACTTTGATTACTTACCAAAGGAAGGTTATAATTTAGCAATGGTAAATACAGTGAGAGCTCTTGGTGTTTGCGATTTTGTAGACGAACGCTATATACCAGAAGATGTTATTTCTATTGATATACTATATAAGGAATCAAATTCTCCAGCGGTTTATTCTATAAAAACCGTAGATAGAGTGCTATTAGATCCCGATGATTACGACTCTTGGAATGCAATTACCTCAACGACGACGCGTGATATTAGTTTGCCTAACCCTATACAGACATACGGTTACGTTGACATTAAATCAGAAATGATTCATTCTATACTACCAGAAAATCAACTTTTAAGACCTTGGGATAACGTTCCTAGAAAAGCTTTAGCACAAGAAGTTATCGGCAATAGAATTGTCTATGCTAATTACTTGCAAAATTACAACCTATCATCTTCTCACTTTCAACTTCCGTCTGCCCTGTCAGGTACATTATTACGAAAATCAAAGAATATTGAAGTTGATTTAAACTTGGCTCTTAAGCCGAGAGACATTGTGGTTAACCCAAGCATTGTTGCTGAAGAGTTAGATGCTGGAAAAGCTTACACTTATGAATCTGCTAAAACTATAAAATCCTTAAGAACCTACCAACTTGGTGTTGTGTACATAGATGAGTTCGGTAGAGAAACCCCAGTGTTTTCTTCGTCAAAAGACTCAAGGCATACGACTTATGTTACAAAGGATCTCGCGGGAAAAGCGACTAAGCTAGCAGCTCAAATAAAAAGCCCTACTCCTGATTTTGCAAAAAACTTTAAATTTTTAGTTAAAGAAACTTCTAGTGAATATTATAATCTAGCTATGGATCGTTGGTATAATGCTGATGATGGTAATATTTGGATAACATTCCCTTCTGCAGATAGAAATAAAGTAGATTTAGAAACGTTTTTAATCTTAAAAAAAGCCCACAAAGAAGACAAGGCTGTAACTGATTTAGCTAGATACAAGATACTAGATATATCAAACGAAGCCCCAAGGTTTGTTAAGACAAGAATAACTCCTATTAGAAACATACAAGATGGCACACTTACAACTAGTGGTGGTGCTTCTATCTTAATGAGTGGAGGGAATGATGACATAAACTTTCCTTTTACCGGAGGAAGATATGTAGATATTCACGAAGAGGCTGTGGGAGCTGTTATTAATACTTTTGAGTCAGAAGTTGGTTCGGCTTATCCATTCCAATTTAGAATGTCCTCGAACGAGGGTGCTAGTAAATGGTATGATATCCAAAGTTTTGAATCAAGATTAAGCGGTTCTAACACATATTGGAGAATTCAAGCTACTGAAACCTTTGGTGATGATATGGGTGTTACAACTCCATTTAACGTGACAATAAGCCCGGCGGAGCCAGCGTACGGAAATTGTAAAGTTGAGTTTATTAAAAGAGAAGAGAAAAATTTACCAGAATTTGAAGGTAGATTTTTTGTAAAAATATTAAAAGATTCTGAGTTACAACAAAATCTTTTAGGTTACTCATCTTATACAGGTGATTACTCTGTAGCTAACTCTATAAAATCGCAATACATAAATCCTTTTTCGGAGGTTGGTAACTACAACTCAACCGATAATCCTGCTTGCTGGTATGGGTATGACGAGAAATTAATATCTCTAGACTCGTTTGGTGGGAATACTAACCAACTCCCTGGTGGTGGAGCATATGCATCTGGGAATGGTTATGGTTATTGGAATCACGCTGCTCAAACAGAAGATACGAGCGGGTCTAGCGGGTGGTTTATAGATAGTATAGAGGCATTTAGACCTTTTAAATATACTAAAGAGTTTTATAAAATCACAGAACCATCATGGTACGAAACTGTTGTTAACGCTGTTTGGACCCCCACAAATGATTACAATCACACTAATATTCATCCAAGTACAAATCTTTCAACTTACGGTACGGATCACCCCGGTGTAAATAACACCGCTTGGAATGCTTGGACCAGCACATTACCGCTACTTGGGGGAAGTATTCCATATGGAGTTGGGGCAATACTTGGTATCGCAGAAGATTATCCTAGAAAACAATTACAATTAATTGGTGACTTAAGTAATTGGAACGCTAAAGATGAGAATGGCAACCACGTTTATCAAGGTGGCTCACCATTTTGGAGTGGGTACTTAGGTATTCCTAATGTTCTAACACCACATGAGGGTAGTTTAGCGACACCACCTCCCGGAGATTGGCGCAGCATTCTTCAATCCGCTGGAGTGGAAGAAGGTGGACAGATAATACCTGCAAGAGGTATTGACCAAGCTAACAACTTAATACATTTATCTCGTGCTGGAATAGGTTGGTTTAATCCCTCTTCTACTACAGGCCCATCTTCCGACTTAAACACGCTGGACAACGGTCTTACCGATATAAGAGCTGGTTTTAATGATTTTCTAGATCCAGCAACATTTAATGCTGTTGATTATGTAAATGAATTAGAGTTTTCTATAGCTATATCCACGCCTGGAACGATTTGGAAATGGAAAGAAGACCCAGGTCAAGTTGTATACCAAACTCAAGCAGGTCCACCACCATCAAGTGGTATCACTCAAACCGAATGGAACGCTAGTCAAAACGATGTGCATGACAACTATCAAGGGACAATGTTGTTTAATTACACAAAAATAGCAGATTATACAACTACGCATGAAGTTTATTTTGATCGTGGCGGGGCTAATCCATATTTACGTTGGGTTCCAAGTCTAGCCTCACAAGGTATACAGAGTTACGATGTTGAGCACACAGTTATCATCCCGCCTCTTCCTTCGTTTGGCATCTCCGAACTGCATGATTTAACCTGGGCAGAGTATAATCAATTTCCACCTCAAACTATAGATGGTAGATGGCCAATGTATACTCAAAGTTGGGATCAAGCACAAAACAAAAGAAGACGTTATACAATACACGCGACGCCATTGCCTAATAGCCTACAAGGAATTACAGGTACTGAAGGTCTCGGTAATGTTGCTCCGCATTTTTATCTACCAACAAACCCTACTGGCAACGACGCTCATTTCGATGAAAATGGAGAGGTATTAGCAACCGTACCAATTACTATGGCCCCTGGAATTAGACCAGATGGAGTTTATAGTGGAAGAGCTGGTGTTGTTAGTTATCCATTTAATGGAAGTACTACTAATGTGCTTACAATACCATCATTAAAGATGATAGATGGAACCCACGTTGTTGGAACAGATAATGTGACTGCAGCACCTGGAAGTGTTACATGGCAAGTATTAGAAAAGTATGAGCTTAATAGTGGCGGTGGAGATGCGGGTTACTTTACCTCTAATCCAGCTGTTTGGGAGACTGAACCTAAAAAAGATCTTGGTTTAGAATTGTATCATGAGGTTGGGCAAATATATCCTACTGAATTAAATGAAGAAACATTAGAACAATTTTTTGGACCTATTCACGCTGATCTTTCTAGAAACAGTAAAGTTACTTGTAAGACACAGGCTGGAGCTCCGATAACCATATCCACCGCTGCTGGAGATGATATTAGGGTTGGAGGGGCAATTTTTGACCCTGCTTCTCAAGGTGTGGCTGTTTCTTTAAGAGATATTTTAGGGACATCGTTAACTGGTAGCGCAATGCCACCAGTTGGATCTAAATTAGTATTTACAAGAGCAGATGGTAGCGCAACGGAAATTAACGTAACGCAAAACAGTACTGGTTTTGGTATTTTTGGAGTGCAAAAAGACGCTCACAACTATCAAGTAACTCTTCCTTGGTTTAATGCTTATTCGTTCGGTAATGGTGTTGAGTCAAATAGAGTTAGAGATGATTACAATCAGATCACTATAGATAAAGGACCAAAAGTATCAACCGTTCTTGAAGAACCATATGTTGAAGAATACAGGTCAAGTGGTTTTATTTGGTCTGGTATATTTAACTCAATGAGTGGTGTTAATAATTTAAATCAATTTATTCAAGCCGAAAAGATAACTAAGGATCTAAATCCAATACATGGTAGTATACAAAAACTTTTCGCTAGAAATACTGATTTAGTAACGCTTTGTGAGGATAAGGTGTTTAAAATACTAGCAAATAAAGATGCTTTGTTTAACGCTGATGGAAACGTTAATTTAACCGCATCACAAAATGTACTAGGACAAACAATACCTTTCTCTGGTGACCATGGTATCTCAACAAACCCAGAATCATTTGCAGCTGACGCGTATAGGTTGTATTTCTCAGACAGAACAAGGGGAAGTATCTTAAGATTGTCACAAGATGGATTAACTCCGATATCTAGTTACGGTATGACGAACTGGTTTGCGGATAATTTAAGTGAGAGTAATAGAATAATAGGTAGTTTTGATGATAAAAAGAAGGAATATAATATTAGTTTAAGTTATTATAATCAAACAGTGTATCCTGTTAGAATTATGGGAACTAAAAAACAAGCTAGCTCACCACCACAAGCGCAACCTGAGTTAAGAGTAGATAGTTGGGTTGCCTCGAAGTTTCACGTTGGTGACGAAGTAACTGGACCTGGAATACCGATTGGAACTACTATTATTGATAAAATAGATCTAGGAGGTGGAGAATGGCAAATATGGATAAGCCACATCCCACAAACTCCATCCACTTTAGGAGGTATTGTTTGTGAACAAATCACACTTAGTGGGATTTGTCTTGTGTTCTGGTGGAATACTTTTGTTACTGTTAGCGCAGAAAACACTATAGATCCAATAGCACTTTCTTACTCAGAAATAAATAAAGGATGGCCAAGTTTTAAATCTTTTAATTACGAAGAGGCTTTAAGTTTAAATAATGATTACTTTACTTTTAAAGGAGGTCAACTCCACCAACATCACATTAATGATGTTCATAATAACTTTTATGGAGAGCAACATGATTCTAGCGTAGAAGTGTTATTTAACGAAGCACCTGGATCTGTTAAGAGTTTCCAAACATTAAATTACGAAGGTAGTCAATCTAAAGTAACTCCTGATGGAGGTTTAAATGAACAAAGTAACTCTGCAGAATATTGGGATAATTACGCTAAACTAGGTTGGTATGTTGATAACATGTATACAGATTTACAAGAGCTTGAGCCAGCTGAATTTAAAAACAAAGAAGGTAAATGGTTCTCCGCTGTAAAAGGAGTAGCTACAGAGTGGTTAGATGATGGAGAAGCTGGTAATATAGATACTAGAGAATTCTCATATCAAGGAATCGATGAAGCAGGTGCAATTACTGTTATAGATGGTGGTTATACGTCTTGGGATTGTGTAGAGGTTGATTGCCTTGGTTGGAACGGTGTTTACGGTTACAATGATGGCCCAGATCTAAGTGATCCAACCCATTGTACTGGAGTTCCGATGGTTGATAGTGGTCAAGCTTTTGAGTCTTACGACGAAATGATGGAATGGTATTTTGCTAATCCAACCGTCAGCTTTTACACTCACTTTCACACGCTCAACTGGAACTTAGCTCTTTCTCAACACGCTTCACTGGCAGTGGCAAACGCTTACTCTTTGCTTATGAATCTTTATAATTTAAATGGTGTAGACGTTACGGGCGGACAGTACATGTTCATTGAAACTTGGGGTGCAATTTCTCCCTATTGCGCATATCCAACCGTTGAAGAACAAATAAACTATCACATCACTAATGCTTCTGGTAACTTTTATGTTGGGATGAGCTTCGCACAGTTTAAAAATGAAGGTGGAGATTACAGTTCCGGGTGGGGTTATCTACCAGCAATTAATTGCAGTGGGCCAAGCAGTAGTGGGTGCGTTGAGATTCAAGATTTAACAGGTGCGTATCCAGATCTCTCAACATGCGAGGCTGATACAAAATCACCTTGTGGTGATCCGTGTACAACTCCAAACGTTGTCACAGCTCACCCAACACATGCTACCGCGTCTGGATGTGATGATGGAAGTGTTAACGTAGAGGTTTATATGGCTGGGAATGCTACTAGTTGGACCGTAAGGTATATTGATGCTAATGGCAATATAACAGTTGATACTCAAACATACACTTATAATGGTAATTCATCTTATACAACCCTACCACAAGGCGTGTACACAGCTGTTGTTAAAGATGACTTTTGCGAAGAAGTGGTTGAATTTGTTATTGAGTGCCTTGCTGATCCTTGTTCTAATAGTAATCCTCATGATTTTAAACAAGATATGTTTTCAGACCCTCTTTGGGACAAAGATATTCAGAGTTGTTGGCTTTCTTACAACCCCTTTGGAGATATAGCGGATAGTGGTAAAATTACAATATCAAATAATAGTTTAGTATCTCCAGCAACAATGTGGGGGGTTAATATTTATTCTGTTGTAAATGGTATTTCCACTCTAATCTTACCTGCTTCTGCTTTCCTTTATTCAGGTGCTAGTATAACCGTTGATGGGCTTGAAGCGGGTGATTACGAATATGAGATAATAGATAATCAATTTTGTACGTTTCCTCGAGAATCATTTACACTCAAATGTATTGCACAAACACCGTGTGTTAAACCAATAATTCCTCAAAATGGATACAGTATTACACCTGCTAATTCTCATGATGGCTGTGTGACTGATGATGGGGATGGAATACATGAGATATTTCAAGTGAACTTAGATCCAGCGGCTAATCTTTACGCCGCTCAATACTACGAGATACCAAGTAGCACTTGGGATCCGTTGTTAGCTGTTTCTATAGGCCCTTTACAAGGACCCTTCAATGGAGGAGCTAGCCTTAACCCTCCTATAGGTTACTATAATTTATCAGCATTTTCAACAAATCAACAATATTACGCTGTTGTAATTACAGACGATCAAGGATGTGAACTCGTACAAGTTTTCACGGTAGACTGTCTTGGTACTTCTCCTGCCTGTACGGTTGCAACCGACCCGGTTATGACTAGCGCTTCCGTAGACGCTACTAGCATTGATTGCAGTGTTGGAAGCAACTCAGATGGAAAACATGTTATACAATCTGTTAGCTTACAAGCAGCCGCTTCAAGTTGGACTGCTGAATATTTTGCTGATCCAGCTGGACTTAACACACCATTAACAACTGCTCAACAGTCTTTCTTGCCAAGCGCCACGATGATTACCCCTGATGGAGGTGATAATTTAGCGCCAGGACAATATTCGGTTATAATAACAGATAGTGAAAATTGTTACAAAGTATTTTATTTTATAATAGGATGTGATGATAGTGGTAACAATCCTTGTAGCGGTCAACTTACACTTGTCTCATCATCAGCATATTCCCAAAAGTTTATAAATGCGAACCCAGGAGTTGATAATGTTGATTTTGAACTGGGGGTAGAACCTGGTGAACTATTGGACTGTAGTCTTCCTGGTTCCGCAACAGTTGGTGGTGTGGCTAATTCCATCAATCCCTCTGATGTTTCAATTGCTATAAATAGCCTTAATAATGGAGCTACAAACGTTACAACAGAACTTGTTCCTATCAATGCTGATGGAGGCCACATCCATACTACAAATTGGGCTAGTTATCCTGCACCACCAATTTCCCTAACATACCCTGGGAATAATGGTAACAATTACTCTCACGTAGGCACCCATAAGCTTATCGTTACAGATGATACAGGCTCTTCAATATGCTATGAATTTACTGTTCCATGTGTTGTTGGGGTCGCTTAATAAATTAAATAAATAATGGAAAAAAAGATAACATCAATTAAAGTTCAAGACGTTAACACCTTCATAAGTTCTAGGGGTGAAACTCGCCAAATTAAATTACGTGGTACAGCTGGGTCTGGGTTTTCACTAGAAATAAATGATAGCGATGGGGATTGTATATTAGAAGAAGAGCTACAGAATATAGAAATACCAAAGTCAGGGGTTTATGTATTAAATCAAAAATTTCCAAGTATATCAACCAGCGCGACTGGTGGTTTGATAGAAGAGTATTATGAAATAATAATAACTGCTCACGCTGATGTTAGTTGCGATTTAGATAAAATAACACTATACCAATATCCAGATGTGACACTTACGCTAGCAAACTCTTCAACCCAAGTTCTTCCAGCGATATCTGTTAGTGGAGCTAATGTTACTGTAACAAGACCAGCTAAACATGATGGATCAATAAACCAAGCGCAAACGCTAGTGATTACAGAAGACTCTGGTAGAGCTGGGTTTTTTTATGTAAATGGAAATGTTAATAATTCAATATCAAAGAATACGGTTATTACAAGGAGAATAAAGGCAGATGCAGATCCTAAGAAAAGTAAATACGCTATACTAAAACCTCTTACAACAAGGACTGTAAATGACGCAATAACTGGAGATGTATCCGTAGGTATGAGGATTAGTGGAAAAATAACTAAATCTAAAACGATACATAAAAGTCTAGATGTCTCTAGCTGTAGAAAAGCTACAAATAAATTTGAGTTAGATGATACGGTTGGTTTGCTTCCTTCGATGTTTGGATCTATTGATGGTCTTAATGATTTTCAAATAGTGTCAGTTGATTGTGGTAAGAATATCACAATAGATAGAAAAGTTGTTATACCAGAAAATACTAGTGTTTCTTTTACATATAGAGTTGGTTCTACTATCGCAAGAGTACACACACAAATTAACGAGGATGGTAACGCGTGTGTTGACTTATCAACGGAAATGATGCTAATTGACGGTATGGACTTAGAGCTCGATGACGACAGATCAAGAGTGACTTCATCATTTGCTTTTTCTGGAAGCGGAACTGATACTGTTACTCTAACTTTAAAAGCTAATTTTTCAGGGTTTGGAACGCGAGACGTAACGCACACTATTGATTTAGATAATATAATAACTAGAAAACCAAGAGCCAGAAGTTTTAGTATTGATATTCCTAAAAATGCTAAAGCTTTTAAAATAGGTACAACTGATTTTGACTATGATTCTTCTACAAAAACAGCAACTGTTACGGGTGATAGCAAACATGGGTTTACCTATGTTGATGGTAGAATAATTCAGTATACTCCAGCTGATGGTTTTGTTGGGGTAGATAAGATATTATACACCCTAAGTGATGGAACAACTGCAAGTGATGAGAAAACAATTAATATAACTGTAAAATAATAAACATG
>TARA_R110000765_G_scaffold141998_3_pt1 | contig 10222 bp, 24 predicted proteins | sample TARA_R110000765 | Tara Oceans TARA_R110000765 (sample SAMEA4398168) | marine metagenome | biome: Polar Biome; feature: [MES] marine water layer (ENVO:01000295) within the mesopelagic zone...; material: water (ENVO:00002006), including particulate matter (ENVO:01000060) such...
CTTTAGCTTAGCCCTTTAATAAGGTTCTGTTTGATTTGGTCCACGTAACTTCTTTGATGATACCATTCTTATAGTCCGAAGACTCTCTGATCTTATTGATATATGGTTCCGGAAATTTTACATTGTCATAGACTTTATCTGCTTGACTACTGTCTGTATAGCTTACCTTAACTGTGTATGACCCACCTTGTTCATGTAGTGGATTAGTTCTCCATTGTGGTGTTACTTTGAAGCTTGCTTCTATTTGTTCTTTTTCTTTTTTCATGGGGTGCTCTAATTTCGCTGCTGTCGCATCTTTTATCACGGCCGCTGTCGCATATTTTATTAGCGGGCGGTGGCGGATTTGTTAAATTGTCTACCAGATGTAGATCGTTTGAACTTGTTAATCACTCTTTTTGATCTTTTAATAGCCATCAATATTTTATCAATAGCCTCTTGTTTATCTATGTCGGATCTTAGTAAGTCCGTCAATATATCGTGGGTGTCGTCTTCCATCATACTTATCTATTTACTTAGTAGTCTATGAATTTCTTCATCTGCCCAATCATAACATTCATGAGGAGTTAGTTTTTGTTTAGTAGATTCTGTGATCCAGTTACCTGATTTCACACCTCTCTTATATATTCCACATATCCATCCTGAACCTGCATTAGCTAATGGTGATACCTGAATCCAGTAACCCATACCTAATAAATGATCTATTCTTCTTGCATCCATATTGATTTTCTCTTAATAGTTTAAAATTTAATCTTGTTTTGATCTAACTATTTTTATATTTAACATCCTAGAAGCATAAGCTATATGGTAAAATGTTAATATAGCTACTTGTAAAAGTTCAAACCAGAACAGTCCATATTCTGGTATTAGCAATGTGACATATACTACTAAACTACAGTAGCTAAGTTTGACTGATTTCTCGTCTAGAAATAATACCCAGGTTGAACTGGTAAAGAATATTATAGCACAAGTATTGTGAATGTATGGATAATCTATATCGAACATTGCTACAATTATCAGCGCAATAGATGGTACGATCCATTTATTGTTTTTATGAAGATAAAGTCCGAATCCTAGAATTGCTAAAGATATACCCAGTAGCACAGGATTGTGCAATTTATACATACTATAGCTACTCTCAATACCATATAGTACTGGCATTAATATAGCGAATACTAAGCCATAAATAGCTATAAGCATTCTGCCGACAATACTAATATATCTAGGTAACTTCATCTGGTAACTCTATTGTTTTTGTTAAATCCGAGATTTCTGATATCTCATCTATATCTTTCACTAAGAATAGCAAGCCATCCTTTCTGAATATTCTATCTACATTATACAAAGCTTTGAGTATATCCTCCCAACCTTCTATCTTCGTAACATGATTATCATAAATCTTTCGCTCGCAAACAAACAATTGATCATTTGTTTCTATGATGAATTTATTAATCACCTAGTATAGTAATCCACTTAGATAAGCCATACTCACTTCAACTTCCTTAGATTCCATACCTACGTCGCCAAGAGGTTTCTTAGTAACACAATCTACATTGTCAAAGCCAATAGTATCTTTTATAGTTTCGGCTATCAATCTATGGCAAACTTCATTGTCTTGTCCCGTTAATATAGCAAATGTAGATTCAGCATCTATATTCCTACGAATTAACTTGAAACTCCAGTTAGGATCACTGGAAACGTATCTAACTTTCATATGCATATCCAAAGTAGAATTTCTGACCATTCAATAAGTGAGAGCCAACGAAGTTAATACTCAGTGAAGGTGAGATTCTTGATATCCAAGAATTTTTCTGAGACTTTGGTACCAATACATATGATTCAACATCATACTTATCTTCAAAATCATCTCTATCACCTAGTACATCCTTGACCATTAGTCTAAGATATTCTCTATCATACCAAGGAGTCTTCTCCCAAGTAAATCCATGTGTAATATCTCTACAAAAACTTTCTAGAGAATTCCTTCTTTCATTTAATGCCATAATTACTTTTCTAGTCTTATTTCATGTTTAATAATCTCAACGTTCTGCATTGCCTCAATATTATTAAGGAGTGCTCGTATATTATCTTTGGCTACATGCCTATACGATAACGTATTGAAAATTTTGGTTTTTACTGGAGCTTCCTTCGGATTAGATCCGCCGTGCTCTTTACTTTTCTTGATCGGTTCCTTTGTCTTTACGACTCCAGGTCCTTTGATGTAAATTCTTAAGTTATACATAGTTTGTTTTTCTTTAATACAATATATGAAATCTTTTTTGGATAGCAACGATAATTACTATAAACTTCTTAAATGTTCATACATATCGTCATCAATCTGATCTTCAATTTCTTTAGCTTTGAACTTTTCATTATTAACTCGATAGGTTATAGAACCAACATACAAATAGTAACAGTTGTAGCAATACACTTTAAGATTGTCTAGACTATAATTAGACTTGTCACCATCTTCTTGATGAAGAAGAAGAGGGGCAGTATAATCTGTCACCCTCTTCTCATTTGCACCACATTCTTCACACTCTTCAGCCTTTAGGCAATCCCTAAATAACCTAGGCTTAAGCTTACTCAATGGATAGCGAGGTGCTTTACCATCTACGATATCTTGAGTAGTGAACCTTTCACCTTGTGAATATGTTACAGACCATTTACAATTCTTCCCAGTGGGATTCTTGTGCTTTTCATACAAACTAACGTTATCTTTATCCAGGTATAGTAGTGCATACTTCTTGTAAGTCTTCTTAGACACGCCCAAAAAGCGTGCTGCAGCTGCATTACTAAGAGTATGCTCCATTGCCTTGCGGACATCAGATTCTAAAAGTTTTAAAGCGGGTCTGCCGTTCAGTTTCGTCATATTAGATAGCTGCTACGATTTTTGTAGCTTTAACTTCTTTTACTTCGAATTCTGAAACATCTTGACCGAATTCAGCTACTGTTGCCGATTCTGCATCTGTAACTGATACTGCATCTACTAAATATAATTCAGTGTGCTTTTTAACTTTTCCATTCGAATCTGAGATCCATTGGGCTTTTACAATAAAATTTGGCATAACTAGTTTTCCTCGTCTATTAAATTAGTATTCTGTTCGTGATATTCATAAGGCTCACGAGTTACCCCTTTAGGTGCATTCTGCTCCGTATTATTTTCTATATCGGCTCTGAAGCCTCTTGCATTTCGTTTTTCTATATTGTCCCAGTGTGTGATGATATCTAGATTTTTCCATACTGTGTAGACATCACCTGAAAAGGCTAGATCTCGATATTTCTCATCTATAAGATTCCTACCTGTTTGGGATTGTACATAAAATTGACCATTGTTATATGCTGTTTTAGCACCTGGATGCTTACGAGTTACTCTTCTCTTGATCTCACGGAAGTGGAACTTCTTTAATTCTTTATTTATATTCATAATTTTTTTGTTTAGATAAACATTTTATTTAATTCTTTAGCTAGTGGCAATAACTGATCTACGTTGATACCTTTGGCAGATTTACCATACATTCTTTGGAATTTAGAGATATCATTTCCACCATCAATAAAGAAGCTTAAGATCTTAATACCTTTCTGAGTCATTTTCTTAACTTCTTTTGCGGTATGATTTAAAGCAAAGATACCGTTATAAGTAAATCCGTTTGTACAAAAGTAAGGTTGACCGTCACTGAAATTGATAAAGTAACTATCCATTCCCTCAGTGGAAGCTAATAAATGATCTTGAATAGCTTCGAAACATAAACCTTCTGGAGTAGTTCCTCCAGGGTAAACGAACTTTAAAAGGGAAGTTAGCTTTTTGATATTGTCTTTTTTAGAATCATAAGCTATTAATATTAAAGGTTGTCTTCCGTGAGTAGATCTGTAAGATATTTGAACATCAAAGTTCTTAGTCATAGAAGCTGCTTTGGCAATAGCAACTGCCGAGGTTTGAGATTTTAGAAATCTATCGCCACTCATAGAACCTGAAGCATCTATCGATATATGAACCATAGCATTTTTGTATTTCTGAGTGTCCAATACTGAAAAGACGTTTTCCGCACCATAACCTAATGCAGAAATCATTCTCTTATCTATTCGACCTTTAGGAAGTCTAGTTGTTTTAAGAGTACGTTCCTCATTTCTAACTTGAAGTTTCCTACCCAACATAGTACCAAGTCTGATACCTTTTAGTATAGCTTCTTGTCTTTCAACAGGACCACCGCTCCAATAATTATGAGTAGCAATTATATCGCTAAATTCGTCTGCATCAACTAATGATTGGGTTAGATCCTTAAGAACTAAACAATCAATACCTTTGGTGGTAAATTTACCATAATAACCTTCCCAATTTCCAGCACCGACATTAGTACTAGAACAACCGGATTTCTCTAAAGCATCTACGGTTTTTAAATCTTTTTTAGAAAGTGACGATTTTTTGATAGAACCTTCAATAAAATCTTTTTGTTTTTCTATAGCAGATTCTAATTGTTTTTGTTGCTTATCTGATAATTGTGAAGTGGTCTTTGAATCATCCTCTACAGTTTCACCTGTTGTTCTTGATCCATCATCATTAGAATCACCATCCTTATCATCTTTAGCATCCTCGGAATCGTTCCCTCCGTCTGGACTATTAAATTTCTTATCGAAATCTTCCTGGGCTTTTTGGCTTTGGCCTTCACAAGTTCCAGCTTCTGGTAAGATTGATTCTATATAATCGAATAGTGATACAGATAAATCTAAAACCTCATTAGTATCTTTTAGTCTTGAAATGTTTTTTAGGTTTATCGAGTCCCAAGAATATTGTAAACCCTTAAGAGTAGATAAGCTACGATTTTTATTTTGGAAATTACAAATGTGAAATAAGTAATCGTCCCAACTTTCTTGAGATTTTTCACCTAGCTTTAAAGCCTTATCAATGATAGCAGCATTAAAGTATTTGTCGTACATAGCATGATAGTAGCCTTTATAACCAGGTGATGACTTAAATATGAAGTAATCTATTCTACGGTCTTCGATAATATTTACGAGAGATTTGATATTTTCAGCAGCTAATTGTTTAGCACGAACATCATTAGGAAACCTTTTATTAGCCAATGCCGTTATTGCGCTTAAAGTATTAAAGTCTGTCAATTTAATGTGTGATCCTTCGTGTAAAGCTAAACCAACTGCGACATCGAAATTACCATCCTTTAGATTAGAACCAATAACAACAGATTTTCCATCCGTATAACTGTCCTTTCCTTGGAAGGTAACTGGAATGTTCTCACCAGTTACGATGTTTACAAAGTTTGAAATTGCTCGTTTATGAGCAGATAGTTTTACTAGATCTTTACCTAGATCTGTAGGTAAGCCTGTTAAGACGTCGATGTTTGAATCATTGTCCATCCAGAAGCTTGAATTTAAACTGTATTTTGACATAGTTGAAGTTTTAGAGTTAATCCTAATTAGTTACACTACAATATAATCAATCTTTGGCTATTACAACGATCATTTACGTTAACTTTACGTTAAGTTTTCGTTAAATATGAAAGAATGAACTGTTGCAATCCTAAAAAGGTTACACCTAAATATAATCAATCTTAAGCTATTACAACGATAAATGATTAGGAGTTATTAACAATTAGAGAGGAGTTATTAACAATCCGAGAAGATAAACATCTAAATTCTCAGGATCGTCTTGATACTGTTGGACTATTAAGTCTGAAAATATATCTTCAGTAATAATACAGTCGGCTCTATCAAACCACTGCTCAACCATACCTCGACCTAGATTATACGTAATCCAGACGGTTTTTTCGGAAACTATTAGTTTTGTAAATCCCATATCAATAACTATGCCAAGTTTTTTAGTTTTATTCGTTTATTTAACCATCTTTGTAAATATTGAGGTTCCGAAGGTTCTGGAACTTGTCTAGAGAATAGATCTATCATCCTCTGACTTGTTGTAAAATGGTCCTTGGTCTCACAAGACCCAATGACTTTCATAATCTTATAAAATGTATCACTCATACCTTATTTTGTTTAATACAATATATGAAATCTTTTCGACATAAAAAAATAATTAAGAGGATTTTTTCCAGGTTTTCCAGAAACCTTCAGGACAAGATTCCGATGCCCATACTGCTTTTTCACTAACTGGACAACCACACTTACTGCAACTTGCATCTTCTCTATTATAATGCACACACCCAAAACAGATAACTTTTCGTAGGGTTTCAACATCAGCTGGAACGTTCTTCCCACCAGTTATAACTCTCTTGAACAATGCCAATAGATAGTTATAGATCTTTCGCTTAGTACTTACTTTATTACATGACTGACAACTCATTTTGGATTACCTACTATAGCTTTCTTATGGGATCTACCGCCAATAGATCTATTATAATAACCATTACCTAGCCATTCAATATCCTTACCCTTGAGAATTTTTTGTACTCGAGACTGATCGGTTACAGGAATGAATCCGAACTTATCTACTAGCTCTTTGCTAACTTCTGCATACCAGCCTTTCTTTTTGAGGTATTTGAGTAGTTGAACAATGACTGCTTTTTTAGCTGCTTTGGAACCATCTTGACCCATCACAACCATTTTATTACCTGCCGGTCTTTTCTTATAGCCTATCGTTGCATCTGCATCTGGATCATCATCTACATCAATTGCCTGCCAGATTTGAATTTCACCTGGTATATCACTAGTAGATTTGACTGCTGGATGACCACCTAATTTTGAATAAGCATTCTTAACAATATCTACAAGGTCTTGTTTGAACTGCTCTAACTCTGCTTTATTGAGGTCTGACCACTTGTTCTTTTCCAATTCGGTTAGTAATATGTCTTTTAACTTAATCATAATCCTATACCTCTTCTATTGTATTTAGTTCTTTGGTCTTCGTCTACATACTTAACTGCATCATAAGTTCCGCAATGAGGACATCGTAATTTGTCTAGTTCTGAAGCTTCGTTAATCTTCCACTCTTCTGAACATGCAGATTCTCCACACTTGTAAATGTATGTATGGCGTATGAATACTTTATGGGACATATTATTTCTTTATTTTTTGTTGTATGGATTCTGAATCTAACTCTATTGAATAACCTGCAGCAACGGAAGTTGTCGGGTCGAATTTCAATTTGGTTTTCTTTGTAGAATATGCTGCTAGAAATTTACTAACCATTAGTTCATCAAATTGGTCTAAGTAGTCCAAGTCATCTCCAGATGGTAAGAATTGTACTACATTACCTCTACCAGTTATACGGAATGAAACATCTCTATTTTTTATCTTTATCTTAGTCATTACATCATCCTTAATAATTCGCTAAGTTTATTCTTTACAGTTCTAATATCATTTCCGATTTTACCTAAAGAAAAGACTATATTACCATTTATGCCTCCTGCAATATTAGCCCAAAGGTTTTCTACTTCTGTAGCATAATTTGAATTGTGTTGCTTAAGCTTTTTACCAGAGTCTCTCTCATAATTGTAAAATGAGTTCTTTTCAGCTCTTTCAAAAGATCTGGCAGGACTATATAAATCACTGAAAAGATCTTTAGCTTTATTTAATTCTTTTTCAGCTTTTTCAACTTGTTTAATAAATTTATTTACCTCGGCTTTTTTAGTAACTACTAGTACACCTTGATCATTTTTTTTCTCGTTGAGTAAATCTTTTAATTTCATAATACCTTTTTTTATTTTACTGATTGACTGATAAAATCTCTTAACCAATCATTGGGTTCAGCTGAATTCATAATATCCTATCTTTTTAATTTTACCACGCTTTACAGCTCCAGTAACCTGCAGAGGTTTTGTCTTTTTTCTGGTCGCACTTATGTCTTGCTCTAAATGACTTTCTAGCATCTGGATTATCTTTCCGGATTCTTTGCGTTTCTTGACCAGGTTTTTTAGCAGCTTCACCACCTTGGCCGAAATGAACTACTTTAATATTACCAGATGATGGATCTTTCACATATACTTTAAATTTTTTTTGGTCACCTTGCATAGGTTTATTTAAAGTTACTTTGCGACCTTGATATTCTGCCTCTTTAAATATTATAGGTTCATCATGTTCTATGATTTCTATTCTGTGTTTTTTACTTTTATATAGGGATTTCATTTTTTGTTCCTTTGTTACAATATAAGAAATCTATTCGACATACTAAAATGTTTCCATGATTATTTCATCAATAGATTCTTGTACTTCTTTTTTTGTAGCTTCCATAGTCATCATAATATTAGCTTGGAATCTTTTAACTTCTTCACCATTATTAAAAATTACTAATGTGGGTACTACTACTATTTTATATTCTTTGGACCATCTTGAGTCGGCAGCTATATCCACTCTTTCAGTTTCACAGTCAGTTAACTTACCTAGCCATGCAACAGTATTTGAGCTATTAAAACTTGCATTAAATTCTACTACATGTAAACCGTCTGGGAAATCCTGGCCTTTGCTTATAGTAGATATAAATAACATAATAATCAATACAATACTCTTCATAAAGTCTCCTATCTTAAACCATCTATTTTATCTTCGATACGTCTCATATCTTTTTTTATTTCTGAAACGTCTTGTTGAGTAGTCATAATAGTTTGACGGATCAATTGATCTTTCATATCATATTCCATACGAGTAATCTCTGGATCTACAGGCTCTGGTAGTTGTCTTGCTTCTTCTATGTCTGCTTGGAGAGCAAACCACATACCAACAATAGTAAATATTGCTACTGCAATACCTGCTAAAGTCTTTAGACTTATTTTAAAGTTTGTATCTTCATTTAGTTCTTTTGCCATGTCTTAGTTCCAAAATATTAGTTTTGCTATTATGCCTATTAATGCTGCCCATATAGACCATAAAGCCTTTTGACCACTTTTGCGGAATTCTGTATTTCTATTAACTTTAGATATTGCCCCATCGTCGGGATTCAGAAGTCTACGTTTGATCATGCTTAGATCTCCCTGTAGTTTATTCTGACCGGCCTTCATATGATCCATATCCAACTTTAGAAGTTGTAATTCATTATGTAAGTGCTCATTTGTTTTTCTAGCCATTTATACCTTAAAATATTACGTAATTAACACCGATGCTGAAGTTGTGCCATTTACGATTCCAATACTTATTATATGTACCTTCAGTAAATACTCCCAATTTCTTATTGAACTTATAACCAAAAATGAGGCCCATCGAATAATCCATCCATTGAGCATCACCATTAAATTTATGATAACTATAATCACCACCAGTATCTAAGTGGTAGGGCATCATATTAGCCCAGCTGTGCAGCCAAAATGATTTTGTATAATGATAGTAGTCGTAACCAACTACGATTGAATACTCTAGCCGTCTGGAGAGTAGGTCTTTCTGTTGTGTAGCATATTCATCCAAGGCTTGGGGTATTACTACTTCTTCCCATATTTCTGTACTGGTTGCCACTAATTCTCCAGAAGGATTATAATATTCACCACTAAAGACATCCGCAGAATAACCCATCTCATTAATAGCTAAATAGGTATAGTGTAAGTTATCATTGGATAATATCCATTCTTGTAACGGATCGTAACCATATGGCTCTGCAAATCGCTGTACTGCGCCTATGTTGATAGATAGCTTATCTCCTAATTTATGTCTATATCTTTCAGAGGCTTCAAAGTATTGGATATCTGCAAATCCATCTTGTAAATACTCTACCTTTGCTATCCATTTGTCATTTACATATCTGACGAAGTGATGTTGATCTAGGTAATTATTTCCAAAGGTTCTTTTATAGTCAGCTTCAAATAGGAATTCGAAACCTTTAATTTTACCTAACGTTGCAGCATCTGAATATGATTTCTCTGTACCATCGTAAAAGGTATTGGCTCTATTTTCATAACCGAATCTTGCAATCTTACGAACACCAAAGGTGATTGCAAAATCAAAGGGTGTGTTTATTACTTCAGTATTTAAGCCGTTAGTAATGGAGTATACATTGACATCAGATATTGATGTACCGCCGTTTACAGCACCATAAAATGTAGCAAACTTAAATACTTTTTTTATGTCTAATTGACCATACGTTACCATAGGTAAGAATAGTAATATCAATAGTAATTTCTTCATTGTTTACCTTAGTATTTTAAAACCTTATGATTAGTTATCGAACCATTGTAACCTATCTGTATGTTATAAATACCTATAGGATAATCTGACATATCTATCTCAGTTTCACCTTTACTAACCAGTGTACCGAGCATAGTATATACTC
>TARA_R110000765_G_scaffold12827_5_pt1 | contig 10218 bp, 7 predicted proteins | sample TARA_R110000765 | Tara Oceans TARA_R110000765 (sample SAMEA4398168) | marine metagenome | biome: Polar Biome; feature: [MES] marine water layer (ENVO:01000295) within the mesopelagic zone...; material: water (ENVO:00002006), including particulate matter (ENVO:01000060) such as......
GTTATTTTTTCGTGAAGCTTGTAACGCTTCTTCTTTATTAAATGAACTGAATCTTGCTGTTGATATTCTTTTCTCATTATACCAATCTTTTCTAGCCATCATCTTTTCATTTCCATTAACATTCTTTTTTCTTTGTAAAAATTTCCACCAGATATATGAACGTAATGCTTCCTCTGCGAACACATGTATTTCATAATCTCCACTATCTGTAGAACCATCACTTATATATTCTAATACTATATCTTGACCGCTAAAATCAGATGATAATACAATCTGATTAGTTTGTTTATTTATCTTATAAAATCCGTATATATTATTACCCCCACCTAATCCATATACATTATCTAGAGGCCATCCAGTCCAATAGACTGAATTTAAATTTGATAAATTAGAAGATGCGTAAGATATAGAATCTCCACAACTATTAAAATCTGTTGGCAAACACATATCTGTATCTAATCCTAATGATTTTAATTCTCCCGCACTACACACTCCTATTCTCCTATAATTAATATAATCACAAGGAAGGTCAACGGTTAAGTTGTCATTCACTTGTATTTTAGCAACCCTAACTTCTTGTGTAGTATCAAAAGCTAATTCTTTAGCCCCTCTAATACCGATGTCAAGTAATTGCATAAACTTATTTTCATTTTTCTCACCCATTTGAATGAGTAAACTTTTTATTACTTCGCTAATTTTAATATATGATTTCATATTATTCTATATTATCGTTTTGTTCATCTGCAACTGCATTTCTCATAACAGAATATAATTCAACTACATTTCTAATTATAACAGCTTGCATCTCTGGAGCAACTGGGAAAACATCATCTGGTGCTATATCTTCAGAAACAGCCACTACTTTAATTAAAATTTCTTTATCGCAATCTTTTTTCTTCATCCCTTTATTATAAAATATCTTAGTTCCCTGAGTAGATTCTTGACTAAATTCTAATGAATTTTCAATAAAGAATCCTATTCTACCGAAAGCTTGTTCAGAGGGCATCCCGTGATATAATCCTAACTGTCCAGTTGACATTCTCACAAAAGGATTATACTGGTCTTGAATAAAACTAACCTGTACAATTCCCATATCATTAGGTAGAGATAATGGTGTAACGGGTATTTTGGAAAAAAACATATCTTTAATATTATCCGTTTCTACACTTACATTATAAGAGGTTATAAAAGAGCCGCTAATATAACCCTCCCCCATTTGTAATAATTGAAATAACTCTTGTCTTACAAGTTTATCTCTTTCTTGCTCAATATTCATCATAACTTCTCTGATGTCAATTTCAGAATCATCACGAATGGCTCCTCCTTGAATAATTCTAAGAGCTTGTTCTGCTAATTTTCTTTTAGTTATTATCATTATATTCCTTGTTGTTTTTTAAGCTCGCTATATTGTGTTAATGTTGTATCTTTTAGATTCACACTACAAAAGCTTAATATCCGAATACCTATTTCATTAAATAATTCATTAGACCAATTTAAGTTAGTAGATGTAGCGGGGTTATAATCCGGCATACCTGTAGTAACATTTACAGTAAATTCCCAAAACTGTCCATCATCAGGCTTGTTAGGTCTACTCAAGTACGTTACATCTACTCCCCCTATATTAGTAGGATATACTTGTAAATATCCATTATATATTGCAGCTATTGGGTATTCTGTAGTTGGTTGTAAAATCGAACTATCTAAATACACAGATAATTCAGAATCATCCAGTATCTTAATTCTAGAAGTTCTTAAATATGATTCTCCATTTGTATTATCAACCTTATAATATTGTGCTCTTAATGAACTAAGATGCATATAATCAGGTAAATTAGACCATACAAATTTACCATCACCTGTTAAGGGTTGATAAACCTTTTTTATAAAAGGTCTTAAATCATCAGATACTTTTTGAGTTTGTTGATACGATACTCTAGGCACAGGTCTTCCTGGCTGATATTCAGCAGGATTATTATATCGTTCCATAAATAACTGCATCTGTGCTCTATCTACAGCGATATTAAACTCTGAAGGTTTTATATATCCAGATTGTTCTTTATTTGAAACAAATTGTACAAATTTATAAAGTTCATTAATATTAATTGCCATATTTTATCTTTTTATTACGCAGCCTCAATATAAGCTACATATATATTTACTTTTCCAGCCGTTAAAGCTGCCACATTTATTTTAAATGTAATCTTTCCTGTTGTTAAAAGTTGACCAACATTACCACCTCCTTTAACTACATCTCCTACTGCATTAAATGGTGATGCACCAAAAGCTGTGGCTCCATTAAAAAAATCAGTATCTGTAGCCTGATAACCTCCTGATGTTGTTGCACACGCTATTCCAACTTCTACAGTTGCAGAACCTGAAGATGTTAATGCAGTTTCTACTTGTATATAGCTTGATTCTGCATCAATAATAGCTTTATCTGGGAGTATTCCTGGAGCACCGAAACCTAAAGAATATGTTGCTACCGCTCCTGTATGAAGTGCAAAATCATATGTATATTTTTTATATTGCATTCCTTCTATAACCCCCCAACTCCTTACTCCTGCAGCCGTGGAAACTAATGCCATACCATCTGTACTAGGATTTCCTAAAGCAGGCTCTAAAGCATTAGAATTAATTTTTTTAATTCCATCTGTCCAAGCACCATTTATATATCTTGTTGATATTTCAATAGGATTAGTACTGCCAGCGATAGCCTCTGCATAAGTTAAATCTTTTCCAAATATTGTAACTTTATTAGAGCCACTCGTTGTATCTGACCTAGTCCAATCTGATTTCCATATAGATGTATATTTATCTCCCTCTTTTGCAGAGCCATATGGTTTTTCTACTATATAATTATTTCCTGTAGTTACAGTGCCAGTAAAATTAAGTATAGAAGGGTCTACTCCTGATTGTATTTTTCTTGTTCCCCCGTCATCTAAAACTCCAGAAGAATCTGATATTGTTGTTGTTCCCCCTCCTGTAGCTACAGTAATAATAGTAGTTCCTTCTACCGGGACAATAACACCGCTATCTGTTAATGTTTTTCTACTTATAACAGAATTTGGAGCACGATTAATCTCAATCCATAAACTTGCTGTAGCGTCCCACATTAAAGTTAAAGATGATTTGTCATATTTTGTAGCTCCATATATTCTTTGTGCTTCAGGAGATGCAGTTGAAAATGTCGCAGAATTTTCTAAACATACATTTTGATTAGTAGAGGTTACTTCTGCATTTTCAATACTATGGTCATTTATAGTAATTGCTCTACCTATATCTGTACCTACAATAATTAATATATCTCTATCAGATACCTGTCCATTAGTCTCTATAATTCTATATAAATTATCAGATGGTGTATTGGATTCTGTATCTAATTTTAGCACCTGCATATTACCTCTTCTTTCATAAGTATATATACCGCTGGATATACTATCTATTGTTGCTGATACTGCTAAGTCATTAGCATCAGGATATAGTGCAGTCTTATAACCATTAGTTATATATGGGGTAATATTTAATGCATCTGAAGGAACCGTTCCCTCTACTCCATTATTATCTCCTAAGAAATACTGGTAAGCAGATGCGGTTCCATCTAACTCTTGATTAGTATATCCGTAAGTAGTTGTCTCATATACTAATGCTCTATTTTGCGCAGAATGTTCTAATAATATTCTACGTATATCAGTAGTATTTTGTAAATTAGCTAAAATTCCCGCTGTAGAACCTTTAGCTCCATCTCCATCACATATATATACTTTATATGTAGATTGTGTTCCTAAATTGTTTAATGTTGGTGTCGCCATAGTTTTATCGTTTTGTTCCTGTTATTTCAAATTTTAATGTTAATGTTCCCATTTTAGCTAATCTTAAATTAGTTAAAGGTATTCCTTTTTTATTTACTAGTCTAAAATAAAATGTATCAGCTGCATATCCACTTATTTCAACGTCTATTTCTTCTTGTAAATCCGTATAATCAAATCCAGCCCCATCTTCATATGTAGCCTGTACAATATAATCTGTATGGTCTGTTGTCATAAATTTATTAACTAGAAATCTATTATTCTTTCCTAATGTCGCATCTGAAGATGCTATAGTAGGACTTACATATCCAGTTCCATTTACTAAACTAACCGTATCCAACACTGTAGTAGTTAGAGTCTGAGTCCCTCCAGCTGCAATAGATAAATCCATTTTAAATGTTATAAATTCAGAATCTTTCTGTTTATCATCATAATTATCTTGTGTTGATTTAACAGCTGCAACGTCAGTTTTTAATGTTGTTATGTCTGATGTGTGTGTCGTCATAGTAGTTATAGTAGAGGAAGATAAATCTACCGTATCTATATATGGGATACATTCTTTCCCTTCTCCAGTTCTTGTGACCGTAAGATAACTACTACCCGCTAGAGTTTTTGAATTACTTCCTAGCCTTGAGTTTTTTAAAGGTGTTATTTGTTTTGCCATTTTATTTGTTTTTATTTTTATATTATAAATTTTGTTCTGTTACCATTATATTGCGAATGTTGTCCCTGTTGATATATTGTTGTTTGCCACTGTAAATAAACCTTGCGCCTGCGTTACTCTAGCACTCGTACCTACATGTATCACTAAATTAGCGTGGCAATTATAAGCCCTTAAACCGTACGAAGGCCCCCACCCAGGCGCAAGATTCGTTAAAGGTAGATTACTTCCTAAATTTATCGAGATTAGGTTAGGATTAGTAATACAAACCAAAGTAATTAAAGCAGTATTAGTACTTACATCAAGGCTTGTTAGGTTATTATCTTCGCAACGCAAAGAAGTTAAAGCAGTATTAGTACTTACGTTAAGACTGGTGAGTAGATTAATAGAACAAGCCAATTCAATTAAAGCAATATTAGTGCTTACATCAAGGATTGTCATGTTATTATCATAACAACCAAAAATCTCTAAAGCAGTATTATTAGTTAGACTAATGTTGCCGAGTGGAGTATAAGAGGTATTCAAAGTAATTAAAGCAGTATTAGTACTTAAATCAAGACTTGTGAGGAGATTATAACCAACACCCAAATCAGTTAAAGCAATATTATCGCTTACATCAATGCTGGAGAAGTTACAATGACCTAAACTCAAAACTTCTAAAGCAGTATTATAACTTACATCAACGCTGGAGAGGGTACTATTATCATAAAGATATAATCTTATTAAAACGGGACAACCAGTTACATTAACACTTGTGATTTGATTATTATTGGCACGAATTTCAGTTAAAGCAGTATTATTACTTACATCAAGGCTGGTGAGTTGATTATTCCAAACATACAGATTTGCTAAATCGACAAAATCTTCTATTCCTGTTAAATCAGCAATATTGGTTTCAGGGAGGACATTTAAACCAGTTAGCTGACAAATATTTGTAGTAAGTACTAAATTATCATTAGCTATTCCATTACCATATCCTTGAGCTTCCAATATATTTTCAAAATCATCATCAGGAATAGAGGTGTTCCCTGGACATGTATAATCACATGAACCGTCATCACAATCTGCTAATGGGTCATATGAACCTGTAGCAGCTGGGTCAGTACACCCATAAACGGTACACCATTCACATTCATTATAATAGTCTATAGTTGCTGTTGGGTCGTAATTACTCGCTGTGGCATCCATACAACCAGAGTATACACAAGAACCATCATCAATATCTGCACCAGCATAGTAGTTAAGTGCGGTTGGGTCGGTACAACCGTAAATATATGCAATACATGAGCTATCATTACAAGTAGCTGCTGCATCATAGTTAGTTGATGATGGTATAGTACATCCATAAATACAAGGAATACAACAATCATCATATCCGGCATTCTGAGGGCCTGTAGATGAATCTCCAGGAGTACCTAAAAGTTCACCATTACAATCATACAAAGCAGTAGGGTTATAATTAGAATAACCATTAGGGAATGCAGCATTGTTAGCACAATTAGAAGAAGAAAAATAACAACTTCCGTCATCCGTATTTGCAGTTGGGTCATAGTTAGTTGCTGCAGGGTCTGTACAACCATATATTGCTGCAATACAAGAACCATCATCACAATTAGCACTAGAGTTGTAATTAGTGGCAGTGGAATCTGTACAACCCCATACACAAGCAATACAAGAGCCGTCATCTATAGTTGCCGAAGGGTCATAATTTGCCGCTGTAGGGTCAGTACATCCATACACATCATAATTACAAGAACCGTCATCATACTCTGCTAATGGGTCATAATTATTAGCTAATGGATTAGTGCATCCTAAAATACCAGAATATATACATGAACCATTATCTATAGTTGCGTCTGGGTCGTAATTATTAGCTGTTGGGTCAGTGCAGCCTAGTGAGTCTGGAAAAATATCATCATCTAATGTAGTACAATTATCACAGTTTGTAATAGCAGTTAGTTCCTCTTTATATTTTTGTATTGTATCTACACCACATTCAATAAAATTTTTTATCAATGCTATTAATTGCATCGCTCTATCTAGCTTTATCTTTTCCGTCTCCGCCTCTTTATCATTAATGCATTTAGCTTTTTCATATGCATTATTTAAATTAAATAAACATATATATATATATGACATATCAAAACAATCAATATCTAAAGTTGCTGGGTCTACTGAGGTTACTGTTGAGAGTGATAGGTCTAGGAAAGTTGAAGTAAACGTATGTACGCCATCCTGATATGTTGATGTAGTTAAAGGTAATTCACCTGAAAGAACTTGAGAAGTTCCATCTGGATAGAAAGCTAAGAAATCCCCAGATGCAGTTCCTCCTGTCACATCCAATATAATTTCTTGGGTGAAACAATCTATTGTCGCTATGAGTTGTCCTGTTGGCATTATGTTGTAAATGTTGTTCCTGCTGAAATACTATTATTTGCTATTGTCCATATATCTGTTGCGTATTCTACTCTAGTTTGTAGTCCTCCTGTTCCAGTACCACCTGTAGTTCCAGGAACATCTCCAGTTCCTACTTTTATCACTAAATTAGTGTGGCAGTTCCTAGCATCTAATATTATAGGGCCTGGTGCGGTGGTCTGAGAATTTATATACCATTCAGGGTTTAATGGAGAAACACTTCCAAAGTCTATCTCGATAAGATTCGAACTACCACTACATGCTAATATATGTATAGAATTATTAGCAGCAGTAACAATAGTATTACTTATATCAAGAGTGCTTAGAGTAGTATTCCTACAGTACATCTGATATAAAATATTCATACCGCTTATATCAATACTTGAAATGTTATTATTATCAAAGTTCAAATATACTAAACCATCATTATTAGTTACATCAAGGCTTGTAAGTTGATTGTCTTCACAAAATAAATAATCTAAATCTGTATTTTGAGTTACATCAAGGCTTGTGAGGAGACTATTAGCACAACCTAAATACCGTAAAGCAGTATTTTGAGTTACATCAAGTATACCCCCATTAGTTCCAAGTAGAGTATCTCTACAAGACAAATACTCTAAAGCAGTACATTGAGTTACATTAAGGCTTGTGAGTGGCTGCACACCACACCACACATGAGTTAAAGCAGTATTAGTACTTAAATCAAGGCTTGTGAGATTATTATAATAACAATTCAACTGCTCTAAAGAAATAAAATCTTCAATACCTGTTAAATCATCAATTAAATTAGGATATGGACAATATAGTAGAGTTTGCAAATAAATATTAGCAGTACACACTGTATCATCATTATGTAAACCATTACCCATAGCATTATCCTCTAAAAATGTTTCAAAATTATCATCAGGTACATTTGTTTCACTTTTTACAACGCCATTTACAGTAACGTCAACACAGTTTTGAGAATAAGTACAAGAGCCATCATCAATAGTTGCAAATGAATTATAATTACCTGCTGTAGGGTCAGTACATCCATACACGTCATAGTTACAAGAACCATCATCTATAGTTGCATTAGGATTATAATTTGACGCAGATGGTGAAGTACACCCATAAGTCTCTTCAGGAATTATTACTGGACTACAATTATTGCAATTCGCTATAGATTGTATTTCTATAATATATTCATCTATATTATCTAACCCACATTCACAATAATATCGAGAAAGTTGAAATAATTGCATTACCCTATCTAACTTTATTTTTTCTATTGCTGCCAATTTAGCATTTACACATTCTACTGCTTCATATCTTTTATTTAATTCAATAACACAATCATAAATCCATGCAATATTATCACATCCGTCTTCTCCTTGACACTGAACATTAATATCTTTTGTAATGTATTGGAAGCCATCTCCTAGGTCTATACCAAATACAAAAGTATATATACCGTCTGTTAAAATAGGAATACTTCCTGGTAAAGATGGCGCCGAAAAAGTTACTACACCACCATCTGGATATGTAACAGATAAAGTAGTCGCATTAGAAAGAGGCCCCACATAACTTATATATATAACACCGTCAAGACAAGATAAAGTTAATATTTCAGGTACCATTTTAAGCGAATCTTGTTTTTGTTATATCAATAATTTTCTCTAAATATAATATAGCTAATGCCGTATTACCTATTTCCATTGCTTGTTGAGACAATATATATAATTGTAATGCTCTATCTAATATATCTCTTAGTTTATCAGCTAATATTGTGTTTTTACAAAGACTTTGTTTATATTTTATATCTATATCTTTTATTCTCTCCCATATATCGCAAGCCACATCACTTGGATTAGTTATAACTACAGGTATTCCCATAGGCACCGGGCCTGTTATATATGAAATATCGGGAGCTAACAAACCGGAAATTAAAGAAGCCGATACCGCCCTTGAGTCTGTGCTCGCTGTTACCTCTGTGGCCCCAAATCTATATGTAAATTCAGATTCATAACGAATATAGTAAGTTGCATTATATATTGGCGTTATTATAAACTCATCACTTTCGGGTGTAGCTACAGCTTTAGATGCTCTATTGTTAATATATATCAAAGACCCACTATTCCAAGTTTCTGGAGAGGTATAAGTTTTCCCCATTGTATTTGTATCAGAACACATAACTGCAGGAGCCGTAACTTCTAAACTATACTTATTTGTTTTAGGCATAGTATTGTTAATTTTGTAATTTGTCTTATCATAAATCCTACAAGTAGAATTAAAAACATCTACTTTATAATCAATATGAATAGGAGGTTCTTTAATAAGAAAGGAATAGCTTGAAAGTACTCCATAAGCATCTTTATAATTAACAATCCATTTTCCTTTTTTAAAATCTCCCCTTTTTATAACTTCTGTAGGATTTAAATTACAATCATCAACCACTCTATCTGAGCCATCTAATAAAGTTTTATCTTCTCTAGTAAATTTGTATGAAGCTGAGGATGTTAAAGTTTTTTTAACCTTAGCCCCGAAAGGAGGCGCAAGCTCTACATAACCACCAGACCAATCTGCTGATATATAACCTTGAAATTCTACAGTAATATTTTGTGCTGTACGTATATTACTATTATTAAACTCTATAAGTATGGATGGCATAGTGAAATATTTAAGTTTACAAAGATACGAAATTAATAGGATATATCAAACAAAAGGGCCGCCAAACGGCAGCCCTCTTACTAGATATGAATATATTACTAATTAACCTTATTCTTGGTTGGTTTTTTCTTTAGAATAACCTCTTCTTCAACAACCATGTTTTTAACATCTTCTTTAGCCTCTTCTATTTCGTCAATAGAATCCATCTTCTTCATTTTCTTCTGAATTTCTTTATAAACATCTTCCCCTTCAGAGTCAAATGTATACTCTACGAAATAATCTAGTTTTTCAACGCCTACTGGAGTATGAATGATTACTGGTTTTTTTGTACCCATCACCCAATTTATTTCATTTGCATGATGAGAAAAAACAATAATACCGTAATCTATAGCATCTAATACAACTTGTTTACGCTCTGTTCTAGGGTCATCAATACTCTTTAAAAATACAGATGGATTTTCTCTAGCAAAGGACATTACATCATGCTTTATTTCATACATACTTCTATCTGTATTAATGCCTATAGTTCTAGCGTATCCTACAAGCTTTTGTGGCTCCATAGAACGAGCTATATATAACGCATCAGCTTCTTCCTCCATAGTTTCTACCGTATCTTTAGTGTCTGATTCTACGTCTACCATATAAAAAAGAGCAGTTTTACCAGGCATTCTATTAGGATTAGAATCA
>TARA_R110000765_G_scaffold340813_5_pt1 | contig 10214 bp, 10 predicted proteins | sample TARA_R110000765 | Tara Oceans TARA_R110000765 (sample SAMEA4398168) | marine metagenome | biome: Polar Biome; feature: [MES] marine water layer (ENVO:01000295) within the mesopelagic zone...; material: water (ENVO:00002006), including particulate matter (ENVO:01000060) such...
AAACAGTACGATTGCAACCCTTTACAGGGCTGCGTACACGAACGAGTCGGAGACCCGCGCCAACCGCTTGCTGCGGACATCGAGCATTTCCTTGGTGCCGGAGATGCTTTCAACGATCACAAACGGCAGGCACACGGCAACGACCAAGCGTGGCATCGACGCTTCGTCAGGCCGCATAACGACCTCGACGACGACATATTCGGGATCGTTTGAGTCGTTGCAGCGCCCGCAGGGGTACTGGTGCTGCTCGTTGAGCACCATCACGAACTGACCTGCGGCGACATCTTCGGGTGCCAAGACCCGTGCCAATGAGTTTTCAACTGCTGTGGATTCCTGAACCATGACAATACTCCAGCGCATGTAATAACCGCACTCGTGTATACGAGTGTAAAATGAATGTTGAGCAATGTTCAGCTCGCGCATGCAAAGCGTGAGCATGTGAAAGTTGCTTTTGCCGGGATTCAATGTGTTCTGTGATCGCGGGCTAACGAGCCCGGCTCGTGGTCAACCCTTGCGATTGAGCTGTTCAAAGCCACACCAGCGGATATCGCTCGTGGCTCTCAGCATCAAAGTAGAATGTTGTTTGTCCAACATCATCGCGGGGACTCCTGCTCTGCGCACCATGCACAAAGTCGTGGGGGAGTTGTTGGCGCAGCCAACAAAGAAGTCAATGCAATATTGCAAAAACTATTCCAAGTATTTGAAATGTTTGTGGATCAAGATCAGGATTCAAGCGTCAACCGATTTTGGCTTGCCCGTTCATGTATGGACGCAGCGCTTCGGGGATCGTGATTGAGCCATCTTCGTTTTGGTACATCTCGAGGATCGGGATGAGGATGCGGGGGGATGCGGCGACGGTGTTGTTGAGCGAATGGCAGAAGGTGGTTGCACCCTTGCCGCCCTCTCCGCCTTGCCGGTAGCGCATGTTGAGGCGTCGGCACTGGAAATCGTACAAGCGGCTCGCGGAGTGGGTTTCACCGAACTCGCCGGTGGCGACGCCTTCGTCGTTGACATCGCCGCGGGAGGGCATCCAGCATTCGATGTCGATCATGTCCGCGTTTTTCACGCCCAGATCGCCGGTGCAGCATTGGAGCAAGCGGTGGGGGAGTCCCAAGGATTTGAGGAGGGCTTCGACGAATCCCATCATCTCCTTGTGGTGCTTGCGGGAGTTTGATTCGTCGGCGATGTCGATCACAACTTGCTCAACCTTGTCGAACTGGTGGATTCGGTACAACCCTGCGGTGTCTTTGCCCGCGGCGCCTGCTTCTCTTCTAAAGCAGGTTGAGACGGTGACATACTTGAGGGGGAGTTTGGACTCGTCGAGGATCTCGTCTTGGTGGAGTCCCATGAGACCGACTTCGCCGGTGCCGGTGAGGTACATGTCTTGACCGCCGCCGCGGGCTTCTTCGTTGATTTGGTAGGACTGGTCTTTGCCGCCTGGGAAGAACCCGGTACCGATCATCGCTTGCTCGCGGACGAGGACGGGGACGGTCATCGGTGAGAACCCGTTTTCGTTGACCATGGTGTCGATCGCGTAGCGGAGGATCGCGTTGTGGAGCCGTGCGCCGTCGCCGGTCAGGATGTACGAACGGGAGCCCGCGATTTTGACGCCGCGTGGGAAATCGACGAGGTTGTGCATCTCGCAGAGTTCGATGTGTGATTTGGGCTGGAACCCTTTGTTTTGCTCGAAGGTCTTGTCGAAGTCCCAGCTGTCCGGCGACCAGCGGGAGATTTCGATGTTGTCGTCGCTGGTTTTGCCAACAGGGACATCGTCGTCTGGCGGGAGCGGGATCGAGAGCAGGAGGTCGTTGAGTTCAGGGTCGATTTGTGCGACTTGTTCATCAAGCGCGGTGATCTGTTCTTTGAGCTTTGCGGGTGCTTGCTTGATTTCATCGATCTGCGATTGGATCGCGGACTTATCGGAATCACTCGCGGCTTTGAGCTGTCCTGAGAGCTGCCCGATCTTCGGTCCGGTCTCTTTGGAGAGTCTGTTTTGCTCGGCGCGGAGGGCTTCTTGTTCGCTCAGGAGCGAGCGACGCCGTTCGTCGAGGGCGAGGAGTTGGTCGATATCGACGGCGTAGTTTTTCTTGGCGCAGCCGTCTTTGAATCGTTGTGGGTTGTCACGGAGTGCTTTGAGGTCGATCATGGTCCGAGAGTGTAGCTCTTGGGGCGGCAATTGGTGATTTTGGAGGCACACTTCCCACTATCGAAGTATGATTGGGGTATGGAACATGGTCCGATCGCGCCATCTTGGTTTGTGCTGCCGCTGGCGATGCTCGCGTTGCTGGTGGTCGCGTCGCACCTGATCGTCCTGCGAGAGCATGCGGTCGGGAAGATGCCCGAGTCCCGGCGCCAGATTCGGATGGTGACGGGGTGGGTCATGATGTTCACGATCCCGCTGGTCGCGTATGGATTCGGGATCGTATCGCCAACCAATGAAGAGCCGTTCCTGCTCGCGTGGACCTGCATTGTGGGTCTGCTCGCTGGGATCGTGCTGATGGCGTGCGTGGATGCGATCAACTCGATTCGGCTCGCTCGCAAAGAGACGCGGGAGATGCGTGAGGAACTTCGGGAGCTGCTGGACCGGTCGCGGTCGCAGGTGGAGCGGCACGGATGATTCCAGAGCATCGCCCGACCCGGCTGCCTGTGTTCTTGGCATCTGCACTCTCCAAACTGTATTCAATCGGGATCGATCACCAGAACCGCAAGTTCGATCGTGGTGATGGTGTCACAACGCTGGATCGTCCTGTCATCTCGATCGGGAATCTCTCGACCGGTGGGACGGGGAAGACGCCTTTGGTTCAGCATGTGGTTCGGTTGCTGGTCGAAGCGGGGCATCATCCCGCGATCGCGATGCGTGGGTATAAGGCGAAGTCCGGCGAGATCGGCGATGAACAGCGCGAGCACATGGATGCGTTGCCGGGAGTGCCCATTGTCGCGCAGCCCGATCGGATCGCGGGGCTGTCTGAGTTGTTTGCAACCGATGAAGGCAAGCGGGTCGATTGTGTCGTGCTCGATGATGGGTTCCAGCATCGGAAGATGGCGCGAGATCTGAACATTGTGGTGATTGATGCGTCGCGTCCGCCGTATCGGGATGGGTTGTTGCCATTGGGTTTTTTGCGTGAATCGGCAGAGTCACTGGAGCGTGCGGATGTGGTGGTGATCTCCCACGCGGAGATGGTGGAGCAAGAAGCGTTGGGGGAGCTACGCAACTGGGTCGCGCAGCAGGTTTCTGAAGGGACGGTGGTTTCGGTGGTGACACATCGCTGGGATCGGATTGTTGAGTATGGGGTGGATGGGGAGCGTGTTGCGGATCATCCCATTGAGAAGATCCAGAACCTTCCGGTGGCGGTCCTGACCGGGATTGGGCATCCAGAAGCGTTTGTGTCGATGGCGGTTGCGGAGGGAGCAAAAATCTCGCACCGTTGTGATCGTCCGGATCATGATCATTTTTCGGACACGACGGTCGCTGATTTTCTTGATGCCTCTGGTGCGTCTGATGCCTCGGCGATTTTGACAACCAACAAGGACTGGACCAAGCTCAAAGCTCGCTTGAATGGGGTGAATTCAAGCGGGTGTCTTCGTGTGCTGGTGCCGGGGTTGGGGCTTGGTTTTCAGAGCGGGGAAGCTGATTTGAAAGCGGCTTGCTTGAGTGTGTTCGTGTCTCAAGAAGATTGATTTTTCGATCAGTATTGCGGATGTTGGTGGATACAAAGTGGGGAAATTGCTCATTCCACGCCTAGAGTTGGTTCTGTTAATCTCGCACCCCTGCGGAGGGCGTTCCGCACAGGACAACCTGTCCTACAAAAGAAAGCATGGAGCTCGAGGAATGAAAAACAACAAACGCATCAAGTCGGCATTCGCGATCGCAGCAAGCATTGGTCTTGCCGCATCGTTGATCGGATGTACTTCGTCAGAACGCACAGAGCGTGTTGACGACAACCACGGGAGTTTGAAGCTCGGGATCGCTGGACACAGCGACGACGGTGCATCAGCACCAGCGGCACCTCGCAAGAACACTTGGGGCGTCTACTCACCAACATTGGGCGATGGCGAAACCATGGCACGCATGGCATTCCCAACCGGCGACATCCGCACCAGCGCGATTCTCCTTCATCAGGTCATGCCTGGCGAAGTGACCCGCGGCGCGGACTTCGACTTCTCGTACCATGTCACCAACCTGACCGAATCACCACTGCAGAATGTCCTCGTTGCACTCAACTCCAAGAGCAACCTCGAGATCACCAGCTCCGAGCCACGCGCCAACACCGGCGGCGGTGACATGGTCTGGGCTCTCGGTGACTTTGCACCAAAGGAAACCAAGGTCATCAACATGGTCGGCAAGGCTGGCAAAGTCGGCCAAGCTTCGGACTGCATCACTGTTTCGTACAACAACTACCTCTGTGCAACGCTCAATGTTGTTGAGCCAGCACTCGCGCTGACCAAGACCGCGACCGAACGCGCTCTCAAGTGTGACGAGATCGTCATCCGCTATGTGGTCAAGAACACCGGTACCGGCTCAGCTGGTGGTGTCAACATCACCGATACCCTCCCAGAGGGTCTGTCGATGGCCAACGGCAGCCGCAATGTGAGCATCCCGGTCGGGGTCCTCGCTTCGGGTGAGTCCAAGACCTACGAGGTCAAGGCAAACGCAGCCAAGACTGGTACCTTCAAGAGCTCCGCATCAGCATCCGCAGACAACGGTCTCGAAGCTGATGCTTCAGCAACCACAACCGTCGTTGTTGCTCCAGAACTCGCGATCACTTCCAAGTGCTCGGAAACACAGTTCCTCGGTCGCAACATGACCTTCGGATACACCCTGACCAACTCAGGTACCGGCGAAGCTCAGTCCACCACCGCATCGGCAACGATCCCGGCTGGTTCGACCCTCGTCCGCTCCTCAGAGGGTGGCCAAGTCCAAGGCAACCGCGTTGTCTGGAACTTCGGCACACTCGCCAAGGGTGCTGATCGTGACTTCTCGATCACCGTCAAGGCATCGGAAGCCGGCAGCTACAGCTCGTCGGCAACCGCCAACGCTTCATGTGCTGAGTCGGTCTCCGACACCTGTACTTCAGGCGTCAAGGGTATCCCAGCGGTCCTCCTCGAAGTGGTCGACATCACTGACCCAGTCGAAGTCGGCGGCCAGACCACCTATGTCGTCACCGTCACCAACCAGGGTTCAGCGAAGGACACCAATGTCCGCATCGTTGCGACTCTCCCAGCTGAGCAGGCGTATGTCGGCTCAACCGGTACCACCGCAGCGACCGTTGCTGGTCAGAAGATCAGCTTCAGCCCAGTCGGGACCCTCGCGGTTGGTGCTCAGGCATCATGGCGCATCACCGTCCGTGCCGATGGCTCTGGCGATGTTCGCTTCCGTCTGGAAATGACTTCGGATAACCTCACCAGCCCGGTGATCGAAACCGAAGCAACCAACCTGTACGAATAAGCCCTCGGGACTATTCAACTGGTTGAACATTTCAATCCCGGTCTCACGACCATCAACACCCCGCTTCGGCGGGGTGTTTTTTTGTCGATATTCTGTTGGAATCCACATCGAACATGAACCAAACCCGGTCGGATTTGGTATACATTGGATGAATCATGAACTCGACCATTGACCCATCCCAGACGCTTGATGAGCAGCAGGCGCAGCTCCCGATCGTGGTGCTTGCCAGCTCATCGCCGCGTAGGCGCGAGATGCTGAGCGACGCGGGGATCAACCACCGCGTTCATCCCGCTGGGATCGATGACGGGGATCTGGTGGCGGGTGAATCAAGCAATGCGGACCACTGGGTGGTCTCGCTGGCGTATCTGAAAGCGACTTCAAGCTCTCGGATGCTCAGCAGTGCGGAACTTGGGCTGGACCTTGGAATCGGCGGTCAGGTCGTCGTGATCGGCGCGGATACGGTCTGTGTCCATGACGGCAAGATCATCGGCCAGCCCGACGATCGTGACCACGCGCGCGAGATCATCAAAGAGATGCGAGACGCAACCCACGAGGTTCTGACCGGGGTCGCGATGCTCGATCCATTCAGCGATCGGCGGGAGTTGTTTGTGGATCGCTCCGTCGTGACGGTGGGGGACATCGACGACGATGAGATCGAAGCGTATCTGGATTCGGGACTCTGGCAAGGCAAAGCGGGCGCGTACAACATCACCGAACGGCTCGCGGCGGGGTGGCCGATCGAGTTCACCGGTGATGAGACCTCAATCGTGGGTCTCCCGCTGGCGCGTGTGATGGAGCGTCTCGCTTCATTCTATCTGGATTAATGAACATCGGAACATCAAAAAACGCCCGGCTCATCGTGGAGCCGGGCGTTTGTGTTTTTGTCGTTGTCACTGAGTCTTAGCGGCGACGGCGTGATGCCATCATCAGACCTGCTGATGAGATCAGCATGGTGCTTGGGACTGGGACGGTGTTGGCGCGGATCGCAAATGCACCGCCGAAGGGGACATCAGGGCCGTCCATGCGGGTGTGGTATCCAGCGTTGTCGAGATCGCCGAAGCTGCCGTAGTAGAACCAAGAGCGGTCTGCACGGCCATCGGTGTCGTAGCGAGCAGGGCTCGAGTACCCTGGTTGGCCTTCGTCGTCGTAGACGAGTTCGGCGAGATGGCTGACGGTGACGAAGAATCCGCCGGAGACTTCGAGGTTGGCGATGTCAACGATGTTGAGTGTGCCGCCGCCGCCGGTCAGTGGGTTGTCGATGACGGTTGAGTAGATGTTGGTCGCGTTGGTTGGATCGAGGTCGTTGTCGTTGTCTTGGTAGATGCGGACGGTGACCTGGTTGTTTTCTGAGAGGCGACCAAGTTCGAAGGAGATGCTGGTGATCTCTTCGGTTGCGTCTTGAGTCTGGAAGTAGTTGCCCCAGAGCATGTCGATGTCGCCGTACTGCTCGAAGGAGCGGGGAGGGCCGAGGGTGACATGCGAGCCGCCGTCGTCGTAGCTGTACACATTGGCGAGCGTGTTGGTGGATGCGAATGCGAGTACGCTCAACACGAGCGTTCCGTTAATTGCTGTTTGTCTCATCGTGAACTCCTTATCGATGTGGGAGCACGATGATACTGAGATTTCGCCCTAAACTCAAGGGTTTTTAGCGGCTAGACCTGAAATAAGGAACTCAACCCAGATTTTGAATGCGGTGTGGCCGTGGGTTGTAGGCGAAAATACGGATTATGCAGCGCGACGAGTAGACTTGGTTTCTGTTTCAGTGATCCGCCATGCGTTGCGATTCGGGACGAGGAGTTCTGCGGGAACAGTCGATTCGTCGCGGAGCATCGTGACCTTAGTGAAACTGATCAGGGTTGCGTATTTGGAGTTTGATTTGGACTCCCAGAATTGATCGCCCCCCATGATGCGGTCGTCGTAGCAATCGCGGAGGTTGTTGATGTCTTCGGGAGTGAGGTCTTCGAACTCGTCAACCTTGTGGACGATCGCTTTGGCGATGACGCGTTTGCCGGTGGGTTTGATGTAGATGGTGTCGCCGGGGCAAACCTTGCCGAAGGGGGCACGCCGATCCTGACCGAGACGAGACTCGAGGGACTTGGTTCCGCTGAGGAGCGGCGCGATGTAGCGGGGGTGGACAATCATCAGGTGGGTCGTAGGCATACTGGTATATCGGACGATTCACGCCGGGGCTTTGGTCCGTATTGGCAAGTTTTGGACGGACTCGGAAGTGTGTCCAGATGCGGTCAATCGCCTCGCGAACCCTCAGGATTGCTTCATGCGCTCGATTGTGGAGGTGCTTGAGAGCCCATCGATGAGGTCGAGGAGTTCGACGCGTCCGCCATGGGAGAGCACAAAGTCCGCTCCGACAACGGTTTCGACGCTGTAGTCGCCGCCTTTGACGAGGACATCGGGATTGATCGATTCGATGAGTTTGATCGGGGTCTCATCGTTGAACAGCACCACCGCATCGACGCATTCCAGAGCGCCCAGCACGCGTGCGCGGTTCTCTTGGTCATTGACGGGTCGGGTCGGTCCTTTGAGACCTCGCACGGAGTGGTCGTCGTTCATCGCGACGATCAGGATATCGCCCAGAGCCGCGGCACGCTGGAGGAGCGAGATGTGTCCCGCGTGGATGACATCGAAGCAGCCGTTGGTGAAGACAACGGTCTTCCCGGTGTTCTTCGCGGCTTTGGTCATCACGACCGCTTCGTTGAGCGTTCGGGTTCTGCCGTTGGCTTGGGCGCTGAGCGAGAGGAGTTCGTGGTGGATCTGCTCGATGGGGATCGGGGCGACACCAAAGATCTCCACTTCGAGTCCCGCGGCGGCGTTGGCGAGCTTGACCGAATCAATCCAACCAAGACCGTTTGCGCGAGCGGCGGCGAGTCCCGCGAGCATCATGTCACCCGCTCCGGTCACATCGTACACGGCACGCGCCTGCGTCGGGATCGAAACCGCTTCGTCCACATCGGAACGATCGAGGATCGCGCCGTGCTTGTCGAGGGTCAGGACCACCGCGTCGAAGTTGAAGCGGGTCAGCAGATCGCGCGCGATTGCTGCGTTGTTTGTGCTGTTGTTCGAGTCGCTGTCAGTTTGCTGATCGAGTTCGGTTGCGAGTTCGCCTTCGGTGCGGTTTGGCGTGATCGCGGTCGCGCCGGCGTACTTGCTGTAGTCCTTGATCGGCGCGGGATCGACATACACGGGTTTCCCTGCGGCCTTCGCACGCTTGATGATCTCTTGGCAGAGCGCCGGAGTGCATACACCTTTGTTGTAATCTTCGATGCACACGAAGTCGGCATCCGCGAGGTGGGCATCGAGTTGCTTGAGGAGTTGATCCGCGACGGATTGTGCGATCGGTGCGGAGGACTCGAAATCGACGCGGAACATTTTCTGTGCGTGACGACCTTGGGCCAGTCCGATGAGGTTGCGTTTGACGGTGGTGGGACGCGAAGGGTCTTGGATGATTGAGCTTGAGCGGACACCTTGCTCAGCGAGTGCATCGGTGAGGATGGTTGCTTCTTGGTCGTTGCCGACGACACCGATCGCGGTGACCACGCCGTGCATCGCGTGGAGGTCAAGACATAGGTTCGCGGCACCGCCCGGTTGGTTCTCTTGCTTGGTGACATGGAGGACGGGAACGGGCGCATCTGGGGAGAGGCGGTTGGCGTTGCCATAGAGTTGTTGGTCGAGCATGAAGTCACCGACAACGATCGCGTTGAACGGTTTCCAGTCGGCGAGGGTGGTGAGGAGTGCTTCCATAGGTGTCCATAAGGATACGCGCAAGGCATGAAAAAACCCGCTCAAGAGCGGGTCGTTGATTCAGGATTGATGTCTTGGCTGATTACGCCGAGCATTTGGCACACTTTGCGCCGTCCTTGCAGCCTGGGCATGCCATTGCATGGGCTTTGCCTTTGCAGTCTGGGCACGCAGCTGCGTCCTTGGCGGCACAGTCAGCACAGCAGTGCTTGCCGTCCTTGCAGTTTGGGCAAGAGAAGGTTGAGTTTGGGTGGGTGCATGCTTGCTTGTTCGCACAGCATGGTTTGGTGCATCCGTCTTTGCAGACCTTTGCGTCTTTGTCGCATTCTTTGCCTTCGCACTTGCCGTCGCATTGACCATCGCATTGAGCGGTGGCGCATGCTTTGCCATCGCAGTCACGGGATTGGGTGCTCTCGCAACCGAACATAACGCAAGAAAGAAGTGCAGCACCGAGCAGGGCTTTGAAACCGTTGTTCATCGAAAATCTCCAGAAGTCATCTGTGTATTGAGTAGCCCCGATCCTGTACAGCCTACATCGGCGTTCGGGATCACAGATCATCGCATAGATTGGACTCAGAGTCAACTGATTCCGGATGTTCTTGGGGGATTAGATCGGGTCTTCGTGACCGTGTTCTGAAGAGGCGTTGCTCAAGGCGCCATCGTGCGACCGCGTTGTGATCTCCGCCGACGAGAACCTCTGGGATCTCCATGCCTTCCCATTCGCGCGGGCGCGTGTAGTGGGGGCAGTCGAGGAGTTTCGATCCAGCAGGAATGTCGAGTCCTTTGAGTGCTTTGGGGTCGATTGTTGAGCCGTCAGGGTTGGTGGTGTTTGCGCTCGAGAAGGAGTCTTCCAGTGCTGAATCATCGTGACCGAGCACGCCTGGGAGTGTGCGGGTGATCGCGTCGATCAGGACCATCGCGGCGAGTTCACCGCCGGAGAGAATGTAGTCGCCGATGGAAATCTCGATGGGGTCCAGTCGCTCGATGACCCGCTCGTCGATGCCCTCGTAGTGTC
>TARA_R110000765_G_scaffold277390_1_pt1 | contig 10213 bp, 15 predicted proteins | sample TARA_R110000765 | Tara Oceans TARA_R110000765 (sample SAMEA4398168) | marine metagenome | biome: Polar Biome; feature: [MES] marine water layer (ENVO:01000295) within the mesopelagic zone...; material: water (ENVO:00002006), including particulate matter (ENVO:01000060) such...
TGCGCAGCTCGGACACCACGTTCGTATCGAGAATGAACATCAGGACAAGTCAGTGGGACGTGTGAGGCTATCCAAGCGATCCGGTTCAAAAGCTACGTCTGCCGCGTCTGGATCGGCCAGCAAATCAAGAATACTTTCCTGGCGTCCTGTAAGCCGCCTGTAGGCTTCAATGCTGAGCAAGACATGCGCGGGTTTGCCCCGGTCTGTGATGAACACAGGTCCGTCTTGCGCAGCCCGCTTTGCACCACTGGCATCCTGATTGAACGTCCGGCTGTTGATCGTTGTCATCCCCATCGCTCACATCCTTCTAAGCACCTTAATGTAGCAACGTAGCTACAAAAGCCGGAATGTCAACCTGAACCCTTCACGACTAGCTTCCCCTCCCTGCTACCCACCCATCCGGTCAGCGTTCTGCCCTAGTGTTAATAGTGTTACCTACGGAGTATGTTACGGGCCTGAAAATCGACCTTAACCTATTGAAGCGGATAAAGGAAACTATCCACAGGGTTCCGAAAGGGTCAAACCTGGGTTCCGAAAGGGTCAAATTCTGGTTCCGAAAGGGTCAAACGGAAAATGTCTCATCGAAGGTTCCTGATAGGTCAAACTTTGGTTCCTGATAGTGCGAACCCCAGATCGGTTCCTGATAGGTCAAATTTAGGGTTCCTGATGGGTCAAATTTCCCTTAGCCTATGAGCATGCCTTTGCTTCCCGATAGACACCCCCAGAAAGACTTCTTCATCCTCGACATCGCGGATGTTGTCCCTAAAGACGACACTGCCTCAATGGAGCATCCCCTGTTTTCCTTGGCGACCAAGCCGGACATGCGGCATCTGGTTTACCAGAACGGCGAAAACAGGCTGGAAATCGTCCCTTCCGGCCTTGGACTTCCGACCATCAAGGACAAGGATATTCTGATCTTCTGCATCAGCCAGTTGATGCACATGAAGAACCGGGGCGAGAAGATCGGGAAGCGGGTCCGGTTCAGCGCCCGTGAGCTGTCCATATCCACAAACCGCCCCATTGGGGGCAACCATTACAAGCGGCTGGAACAAGCCTTCAAGCGGCTACAGGGGACACAGTTCACCACGACGATTCGCACAGGTGGAAAACGCGAAGTCCGGATTTTCAGCCTCGTGGACGAAGCCGGATTTGTCATGCAAGAAGAAGGGATATGGCGGCTCGATTATTGCGAGGTCGTCCTGTCTGACTGGTTCATGCGAGCGATCGAGGCCAACGAGGTCATAACGATCTCAAACGACTATTTCCGCCTGCGTCGCCCACTTGAGCGCCGGTTGTATGAGATTGGCCGCAAGCACTGCGGAAGTCAGCCAAAGTGGCAAATTGGCCTCGCCAAGCTTCAGGAAAAGACCGGCAGCAATGCGCCCCTGAAAAAGTTCCGTCTGAACATCCGTCAGATCATCGAGGATGATCACACGCCGTTCTACCGGATCGAGTTGACGGGCGATGATCTTGTGATCTTCCGACCCCGGAATACGAAAACACAGATGGCACCCACAATCAGCTTGCCTGACTGGGCCGAGGAAAGGGCCCGTGCCGTGGCGCGTGAGAAAGGTCGGGACTACTATGCCCTGCGCTCTGACTGGCTGGCCTTCGCGCAGACTGAAACGGCCAAGGGCAATCCGCCGAAAAACGCAGGGGCGGCCTTTGTCGCCTATTGTGCAAAACAGGACAGCCTGCGCTAGCGGCTATCCAAACAACCGCCCCCAGAAGCCCTTGCGCGGCTCGGCTGCTGTCTGCGGCCGCAGATCAACCAGGAGCGCGTGGAGCTGGTCTTCCTTGCGTTCCGCCCGTTCGGCCCGCTCTTTCAGATCCTCGATGCGTTGTTCCAGAAAACCGCGTTCGCGCTGGTCTGATTGAACCTGGGCGCGAAGCTTCTCAACTTCGGCCTGCAATGCACTGGTTTCACGGGGTGTTTCAGGTGTTTCGGTAGGGGTTGCAATTCGCTTCACAGCACCGTTCCTGTGCCCGTTAGCATCCTTCCACCGTTCCAGTTCTGCCGCGTCGATGCTGTAGGAGCCATCATCAAGACGTTTCGCGCTAAGCTTCCCTTTTTTTATCGCTCTGGAAAGAGTTGGCTTGCTGAAATCTGCCGCTTTCGCAGCTTCTCCTAGGGTGTAACTCATGGGTGTAACCGCTCGCTCTCACAGGGTTGCAATTCGCCTCATCTACCTGTGAGGCTTACAGTTACGCATGTTACACCCACTTGGCGCATTATCCAAACGCCTTGCCGATCCTGCCGGAGACGCCAGATATCGGAGGCAGGATCGGCAAGGCGTTCTATAGCCGAGGTTCACATCAACGGACCTTCGCTGCGCTGCGCGTGAACTCACAGTGTGCGGACTAAGCACCATTTCGCTGCGGCTGCGCCAGTGGCCGCTTCAGCTCAATCCGAAAAAACGGTTAAACCTAGAGAACCCACAAGGGAATGCTTTCCCCCGCTGCAGGCTACATCACTCACCGCTGTATCAATTGCGGCGCATCGGCATCCCCAAGGGCCATTTCGGGCAGCCAAGTGATAAGCTGAGGAAACGAGATCAGCGCCGCGATCAATGCAATCTCAATGGCAACAAGGGGTACCGCTCCGCGATAGATATCAGACAGATTGATACCCTTCGGTGCGGCCATCTTGGCAAAGAACAGGGCATAACCGAAAGGGGGCGTCAGAAAAGACGTCTGCAACGCCAAGGCTATCAGGCCAGCGATCCAGATTTGTGCAAAGTAGGCGGAGCCGACGTGATCTGCGAAGTCGAGCTCTGAAATAATCGGCATCAGTACGGGTACAAAGACCAGCAGCACCTCGATCCAGTCAAAAACAAACCCAAGTATGATGATCACGCCAAGGAGCATGGCCAACAGTTCCCACCGGGTGAGATCGAATGCGGATATCCAGTCGAAGATCACATTTGGTCCACCAACGAGGTGGAAACTGAGCGAAAACACCGATGCGCCAAGTACGATGAAGAAGACCATCGACGTCATCGTGCTTGTCTGCACCGTGACAGAGTTTAACGACGAGAAAGACAGACGCTTTCGCGCCAGAGCAACCAAAAGCGCGCCAAACACCCCTACTCCAGCCGCCTCTGTTAGTGTCGCAAAGCCCAGAATGATGCTGAGCGGAATGGATGCGATAACCGCGACAGACGCGAGTACAAACAAGAGGTCTGACACAAGATTGGTCTTGGGTGCGTCCAGCGGGATTTCGACCGTTTTTCTCAAGGTGACCGCAAAGTAGACCGCGAAGGCCATGACCATCAGAAGCACAGGTACGATGAGGGCCACATACATCAATCCGATGCGCAGATAGAACACGTTCGAGATGAAGAACAGCATCACGGCTGGCGGGAACACGACACCCAATGCTCCAGAAGCTGCGACAGCGCCTCCTGCGGTTCGCGGTGCGTAGCCCGACGCCATCATCGGGGCATAGGCCACCAACGCCACAGTTATGACGGAAGCACCGATCACCCCGGCGGCGGGCGCAAGAACGAGGCCGATCAGCAAAGTCGCAATGGCGTAGCGACCGGGAACGCCTGTCAGAAGACGCCCCAGCAAGCGAAACATGGTTTCGGCAACGCCGCTGGCATTCAGGATCAGGCCAAGAAAAATCAGCATTGGAACGCTGGTGAATTGGACTGATTCATTGGTCAGTACACCACGGGCCCGCAGGTAGATCAGCCCCAGATGCTGAAAATCAGTGATCCCCACCCAAACCGCAGCGACAAACCCCAAGAAGCCTGTCCCCGCGAGCACCAGCGCCACCGGAAAGCCACTGAAAACCCCAATCGCCATCACGACAAGCATGGCAACCGTGAGGACCTCATTCACCATTGTGCAGGCCGCTTGCTTGGTCCGGTGCGCCTTGCGCACGTCTCCCTGCCAGAAATCCGATGTTGCGAAGGGCGACGATCATCCCCGCAAAAGCCAGCAAGATGGGGCCTATGACCCCCGCTATGCGTTGTGCCCACACTTGGGTCTCGGCGTATTTTGTGGTGCGCATCAGGCCGTCCCATCCGTAGTAGGTCAGGATGGCGGCGAGCGGCAGAAGGACAAAAAGGCCGCCAATCAGTTCGATCCAAGCAATGCGGCGGGCGGACCAATGTCTGCGAAGAACATCAACGCGCACGTGACCGTCGCGCAGATAGGTATACCCAAAGGTCAAGAAAATTAGGATGAACAGCAGTGACGTGGACAGGTCCGGCAAATAGCTCGACACGCCAAGTTGTAGCTTGCGATCCAGCATCTGAAGCGCGCCATAAGCAGCAATCGAAACAACTGTCAGCCACGCAGTCACGACGCCGATGCCGCGAATGAAACGGTCAATCCAATCCAAAAATCTCAAGCCGAATTCCCTCCCAAAGTTCTTTGCCTGTTAGCTGTTATCCCCCCGTGACATCTCCCTTGCGATTGTCTTGTTCCCGATTTTCCGGCCTGACTTTCGAGGCGCGAAAGCCGTCCCAGAACAGCAGTGCCGCCCCACAAAAGATCGCCACGTCAGCCAAGTTGAAGGACGGCCAGTGGTATGACCCGTAATGGAAGTCGAGAAAGTCAGGGACGGCCTGATAGCGCAGACGGTCAAGGATATTGCCAAGCGCGCCTCCGATGATCAGACCGAGCGCCGCACCTGTCAGCCTGTCCGGAGCCTTCCACAGCCAGATCAGCAGCCATGCCACGACCACGGCAGCAAGTGCGACCAGACCCCACCAGGGTACGACCCCGCCGAGCATACCGAAGCTGACGCCATCGTTCAGAACACGAACGAGATTGAGAAAGGGCAGAACCTCGACCCCATGTTCAAGCGCCGGGGTGTTCAGGGCAAGCGCCTTGGTGCCCTGATCGAGACCGAAAGCTGCAATCGCACAGAGCCCACCCAGAACGCGGTTGTTCATGCCGCCGCCTTCAGATCGGCCCGCGCGTCGCGGATGATCGACCAGGAAGAATGCAGGAATAACCCGGCGATGCCGAAGGCGACAATGAGGTCGGGCCACGCGCTACCCAGCCAAACCACCAGACCGGCCGCGACAACGACTGCCGCATTGCCAATGGCGTCGTTGCGCGAGAACAGCCAGACGGCACGCATGTTCGCGTCCCCCTTCCGGTACTGCAGCAACGGCAGCACGGAGATGACATTGATCACAAGAGCAATCAGGCCCAGAAGCCCCATCAGCGTGGCGTCTGGGGTTGTCGGCTCGAATGCCCGCATGATGGTTGTCCCAAAGACGCCAAGACCAAGCAGGGCAAGGAAGATGCCCTGGATCAGGGCCGACCGCGCCCGCCAGAGAAGACTCCAACCGATGGCCAGCAGGCCGAGGAAGGTGATCGCGCCATCACCAATAAAATCCAGCGCGTCGGCCTTCACGGCCTGTGACCCGGCAATGAACCCGCCGATCATTTCAAGAACGCCATAACCAACATTCAGGATCACAACGATCCAGAGCGCGCGGCGATAGCCAGGGGCCTGATGGGCCGTACCTTGCTGAATATCTTCGTCGCTCTCGATGCGGTCAAACCCATACCCTGTTGTCTCGACGGCTTTTTCAATTTCCGGCAAGCGCGCTTCGGGAGCTGTCAAAGTCATTATGTGCGTTGCAGTAGACACTTTCACGGCGTCAGGCGCGATACCCGCAGATTGCGCCGCCCGCTCGATCTGGGCGGCATCCTTGGCGCAATCCATGCCGGAAACGCGGTAACGAAAGGATGGGATATCTGCTATCGCGCTTTCTGAGTTGGCCATGATCGCAGTTCTCCTGCTAAAGTGGATCAAAGGATAATATATCAGTGAGCAATGATATGACACAGATCGTTGTGGACCGCAAGGTCGGTACCATTGAACAACGAGCAAAACTATTTCGCGGCTTTGCCGACCCAAGCCGCTTGTCTATTCTCGGCGCGCTGTGCGGGGAGCCGCTGGTTGTTCACGAACTCGTCGAGCGTACGGGACTATCACAACCAAACGTATCCAACCACTTGCGATGCTTGTTGGAGTGCGGGCTAGTTAACAGCGACCGAGATGGGCGCTTCATCCGCTACCGTATCAGTAGCGCACGTATCGCAACGCTGTTGAGCGATGTGGACGCACTTCTCGATGTGGTCGCAGGGGGCGTTGAGGCCTGCGACAACTATCGCGGGAGATAAGCAGCCACTAAGCGATGAAATAGACTAGGACAGAGCTAAAGGACGACTGATATTGATGTAACGCGCCGTCAAATTATTATAGCCGCTGTAGGTCTTACCAGCATTGCACCCTTCGCCGCGATTGCGCAGGGAGCTCCGTCGATCCACGTTCTTAAGGACCCGAATTGCAGCTGTTGCCGGGTTTGGGCTGATATTCTTCGGGCTGAAGGCTTCCGTGTGACCGAGGAGCGCAGCTTTGGAACACTGCTGGTCCGACACAAGTTGGACAATGGCATCCCCCAAGAGATGATATCGTGCCACACAGGCGAGATCGAAGGCTATATGATCGAGGGCCATGTGCCCGCAGCAGACATTCGTCGCCTTCTGGACGAACGCCGAGACGCAGTCGGTCTCGCCGTTCCCGGCATGCCCTATGGATCACACGGAATGGGGCCAGAAGATCAGCGTGAAGCCTACGATGTATTTCTGATCCGGCGCGACGGTAACACCGAAGTGTTCACGAGTTACGAAGCAGCCTGACGGCAATTTCATTGATCGGAAACCATAAGGAGAAGACTATGAAGCAGCATAAATCACGCTATTTTGGTATGGTTGCGGTGTGTATGATCTCTGCTACTGTAGCCTTCGCACAGCAGCAGCGAGGCGATTGGGTGGGGTCACGGGCCAATGGGACCGAACCACATGTGGTCTGAACGCATGCCTGGCTGGGGACACGGCAACATGGGTCCGGGCCAGCAACAGCGCATGCAACGACATTGGACTTACATGAACGAGTGCGTGCCCGCAGCTTATCGGGGCGCTCGGAGCACTATTCGCGCGACGCCTGAAGTTATCGCGGAAGGCCAGACGCTATACACAGCGAACTGCGCAAGTTGTCATGGAGCCGAGGGTCTCGGGGATGGTGAGGCCGGTCGGTCTCTCGTGCCTTCTCCGGCTCTCCTTAGATGGTTTGTTCAGATGCCGATGTCGGGAGACGAGTATCTGCTCTGGGCAATTTCTGAGGGCGGTCAGCGCTTCGGAACAGAAATGCCAGCCTTCAGGGAAGCGCTGACTGAAGAAGAAATCTGGAAAATCATCGCATACATGCGTGCGGGGTTCCCGTGATACCGCGCACCGCGAACACTTTGTAGAGCTTTTGGCGGTGCTTCCAAAAATACACAATTTCGCCGATCACCACCAAAACTGACATTGGTGGAGCGCGCAGCATCGCTCACTCTGGGCTCTTCGATAACCTTCGCCGCGCGCTGCCCGAACGACCGCTACGGGCTGGGCCACGGGCCCTTCTATAGCCCGTGGCCCAGCCCGCGATCTCGCTCGGCGACGCTGTCCGCCTCGCGCTCGATCTCCCGCTGACGTTCCATCTCCTGTTCTCGCGCCGCATCCAGCTCGGCCTGCCGTTCCTCGGCTTCGCGGCCCTCGCGCAATGCGGCGGCACGGTCGGCGAGGGCGTTCGGGTCGATCCCTGCCGCCGCCTCACGCAAGCGTGCCGCCAAGTCCTGTGAAGTCTCGCGCTCCGGCACGGTCGTTTCTTGCATCTCCGGTCGGCCCTGACGGGCCTGCCACGCCTCGCGCAACCGCGTGGCAAGGTCTGGTTCCTGATCCCGGCCATCCCGGCCCCCGGCAAGCGCCAGCTCGGCCTGCCCGGACCCTATCCGGTCCAGCACCCGCTCCGCTGCGCGATCAAGCCAGTCGCGGACCTGGCCTGCCAGATCCCGCGCCAGCTCCATCACCTCGGCCGCACGGGCCTTGGCCTCGTGCCAGGCCCCGACGCGGCCGACCTCGATGCCGCGCTCCTTCATCTGCCACGCCCCCAGCGAGAGCTGGGGCAGGGGCGGCCGGTCCAGCTCGATGGCCCGAACCGTCTGCACCAGCTCCGCGCCATCGTCGCCGCGATCTCGCGCCGCCGCAGCCAGCTCAAGCGCCTCGTCGCGCTGCGCCACGAGGGTCCGGTGGTCCACGCGGTCCTCGATGCCGGCCCGCTCAAGGGCAGCGTTGCTGTCCCGCGCCCAGGCTTCCCGCCAGCCTTCCAGAACCTCGACGGCATTCCAGTCGCGGTTCTTGGTGGTGAAGCCCTCGGAACCGATCTCGCGGGTGGTCAGCAGAATGTGGGCGTGATGATTGCGCTCGTCGCCCGCACGCCCCGGTGCGTGCAGGGCGATGTCGGCGACCATGCCCCGGTCCACGAACTGCTCACGCACGAACTCCCGCACCAGCTCGACCCGCGCCTCGTGGGTCAGCTCGGCGGGCAGGGCCACGCGGACCTCGCGGGCGACCTGGCTGTTCTTGCGGGTCTCGGCTTCCTCGACGCGGTTCCACAGCTCGGATCGGTCACGGACCCAATCCGGCGCATGATCCGGTGCGAGGATTTCGGTGTAATCGACACCACCCCGCGCCGCGTAATCGAAGGTAAGTCCGGTGCGGCGGTCTTCGATACGCTCCGCCACACGGTAGGCGATGGCCGCCGTGGCGCTGCGGCCCTGACTGCGGGAAATCATCGAGGCTCGAAGATGATAGATCGCCATTCGGTGCCGCACTTCGCTTAGGGGTCGAGGGGAAACGCCAGTCTCCCCCGCCCACACAAACGCGCAGCGTTTGTATAAGTGGGCACTTCGTGTCTTGCACCCTGCCTCAACCCACGGCACAAATCAACATGGAGCGATGAGCGTGGAGACCAAAATGGCGCGAACAGTAGATCAGCAGATAGCGGAAACACAGGCCAAGCTCGCCCGCCTTAAGACCCGCCAGAAAGCCAGCGAGACCCGGCGCAAAATCATCGTCGGGGCCATCGTGACAACCGAAGCCCTGAAAGACCCGAAGATTGCACGATGGATGGCGGCAACCCTGCGCAAGAACGCCACCCGCGAAGTCGATCAGAAAGAGCTGGTCGGGCTGCTGGCGGAACTGGATCAGGTGGCGGCGAAGGCGGATCAGACATGAGCGGGAACCCCGGAGACGCGTTCGACATCCTCTCGCAGGAGCTGACAGCCCTGCGCCGAAGCATCGAGCATCTTGCCCGCACCAGCCTCGACAAGCAGGAAGCTGAAGCCCTGAACAAAACCCTGACCCAGGCGGTCGGCAAGATGGAACGCGCGGCAGAAAATGCCCCGGCAAGTCTCCAGAACACCCTGCGGAACGACCGGGACCAGGTTGTCCGCAATGCCACCGCAGCGGCTGCCAGCGCCGCACAGGGCGTCCTGACGGACGTGGCCGGTGAACTGGCCAAGGAGCGCGATGCGTTCCGCAAAGCCGCAGGAGAGGCCCGTAGAGAGGCGTGGCGGTGGTTCGGCGGGTTCTGGGTGTGGTTGGCCTCTGTAGGGGCCGCAGGGGCGCTCCTTGGCGCTCTGGCGGCGTTCTGGATCACGGGGCGGGGCGATGCCCGTGAGTTTGGGCAGTTTCCAAGCATCTATTGCGGCACCGCAGGCGGACAGGTGGTCGAACAGGACAACGGGTCCAGCTACTGCGCGATCTGGATCAACAGGCCGGATCAGTGAAAATCAGTCCGGCCATTCTTCGCCCGCCGCAGCGTCGATGATCTTTCGCACGGATGCCATTGCATCCTCATGGCTGACCGTCCGACCAGCTTTAACATCCGCAAACCCGCGCTGGATGCCTTCGATGATGGCTCGCTCTGTTCTGAGAACGGTCGCTGTCGGGCTGCTGGGTGTCATGGCATCGGCTCCCATGGGTTGATGATCTGCACGCCTGTCGGCTCGAAGTCTGCAACATTGCGTGTGACGATGGGCATGGCGTGGGTGATCCCTGTCGCGGCGATCAGGGCGTCCCGGTCACTGCGGGGGTCTGGGACATGCAAAGCGGCACAGCAAAGCGCCACAGGCCCGTCTACGGGCAAGATACGCCCCTCGAACACCGGAAGCACCCGATCAGCCATCCAAGCCCTCAAGACGGCACCCTGCGTGCTGTCACGCCGTTCCATCTGCCTGACGCCCATCTCAAGTTCCAAGAGGGTGATGGCTGACAGAAACAGCGCTGACGGGTCTTGATCCTCGGCCCAGGCAACGACATTGGCATCCGCCTTCCCTGCTTTTGCCTTGCGCAGCTC
>TARA_R110000765_G_scaffold93225_5_pt1 | contig 10212 bp, 13 predicted proteins | sample TARA_R110000765 | Tara Oceans TARA_R110000765 (sample SAMEA4398168) | marine metagenome | biome: Polar Biome; feature: [MES] marine water layer (ENVO:01000295) within the mesopelagic zone...; material: water (ENVO:00002006), including particulate matter (ENVO:01000060) such as......
AGGTTCACCACCCCGCAACCCCTTGATGGTTCCCAGTTCGTGACGCTCACGCCGGGCGTGGAAACTACCAAATATTGGATTTGGCATGACAGTGGCACAGGTGATATCTCTGATTTTTCAGGTATTGGAACAACTGTTGAAGTAGAATGTGACCCATCATGCGGAAGTAGTAGTAGTAGTAGTTCTGTCGTTAGCAGCAGCAGCAGTAGTATTGGGCAAGAATATTGCTGTGACGTAATAGGAAGTATTACTTTTGAGTGTAAACAACTTTGGTGGGATGGGCCGGGAGACGACGATTGGATTTGGGGAATAGTATACTCAGAAGTTGAGAGGTCTGACTGTGTCATCCAAGGGAATGACGCAAATGGAAACCCTTGTAATCAGGGGCTGGCAAAAATATGCCTAGATAACATAACCGGCTGTGTAGGAGATTGGTTCAATTCTGGCATCCCTAGCGAACGAGTTACCGATTACAACGGGCCTGTATACTGTAACAATGACAACCCTGAGACTCAGCCCTCAGATGTTTTCGAGCCATTTCCACTCGGCTGGGCGACAAGCCCGAATTGTCCCAACCAAGGCCCGGGTTTAATACACGGGGCAGAATGTCAGACGCGATATTGTACTCTCGGTGATGGGGGGGTACAAGACGAACGACACATCTGCGCGAGTTGCTGGCATTCACCGTTTAACTCAGACTGCGTGTAACTGAGAAGATAGAGACAAACTCAAAGCTGTTCACTAGGTAAAAAAGGAAATAGATAAATGGAACAAATAGACCCAGCGAAACAACGAGAAATAAACAGAAAAAATCTAGCTGATAAACACACTGACAAAGAGCTTCTTGAAATGCAAAGAGAGGCTTTTCTTAGAGAGTTTCCACCGGATATAGCTGAGGCTAAGGCGATGATGGCGATGGAAGTTATAAGAACCGGAAAGCTTCCAACCCCAGAAGAGGCTATTGAGAACAATAAGCCCGGAATATTGAAACTTGCTACAAACTTCATGAAGGCTGCAACAAGATATACTAAATCTGGAGGAGAGAAGGTGGACGAAGAAACATTTAAAATCAGGATGTCTGAATGCGACAAGTGCGTGTTTAGGCAAGGGGATAGGTGTTCACATACTGGATGCGGATGCTTCTTATCGAAGAAAGCGTCTTGGAAAAGTGAGAGCTGTCCCATAAGTAGATGGTAAAAATAAACGCTATTTTGGCGTATAATAAGATGTGAAATTCATACATTAGGAGACATATAATGGCTACACTCGGCTTTTATGCAGGCAACACAACTATAAACAACCTTGCGGGGTCAGGTATTGGGTTTTACGGCTCAAGCTTTGGAGGCTCTGTTGCTGTCGGTAGTTTTCAAGAAACAACGTTTATCACCAATGGTGACGGAACCACTCAGGGTGCCTCAGCAAGCAACGTTAAGTACTTAAACGACGGAAGCGGTGTTATTCCAACAGCCCTTGCCGGAACGGGATTAAAATTTATCCCAAACAGTAGTGCAACGCTCAATGTTAGGTTTACACACGCTACAGCAGTTAAAACACAGAACGCTCGTGTGCGAGTTTTTGACAGAGCTGCTGCTGACAATCCAGCTAGTGGTGTCACCACTCGTATTGCAGAACTGATTCACACTAGCGAATTGCTAACAGTTCAGGGGTCGGGAGACGACTTCTGGTGGGGTTCTGCCTCCCACGTCGGTACTGATGCTCAAGGAAGTTTTCAGGGGTCTCCAAATCCAGACGTTAGACTACCCGCTGGTTCCTACACAGTTGGAGGAAGTGGTATTCTCGTCCCAATCTCAGACTCGCCCGGAGCAAGCGGCGACTACGCCAACGGTGGTACGGGAAGCACTAAAACCTCTACTCAGCACGATTGGTATCTGGCCATCAGTGCAAGTCCAGACTCTATAGGGTCTAAAACCCAATACGGACTTTATGTCACGTTAGAATATCTCTAAACAAAAAAAGCCCCGATTTGCGTCGGGGCTTTCCTTGGGGGTATGTAGTTCCTTGTTAGAAAGGAATGTCTACAGTTTCCTCAACTGCTTTAGTTTCCTGTTTGGCAGAGATGTCTGACGAGCTACTGTCACTGTTGTCACTGCCTTCTCCCTTCCTGTCTAGGAACTGGACATTGCTGGCCTGAATCGTCATGCGACGCTGTTTATTGCCTTCATTGTCAGCCCATTCCTCTTGCTTCAGACGACCCACTACGGCAACGTTCTTGCCTTGGACAAGATACTTACCACAGTTAATAGCTTGAGCGTTCCAGCAGGAAACGTCGATAAAAAGGGTTTCCTTCTTCTCTTTATACCCACTGTTTACTGCAATCCTAAGATTACAAACCTTGTCTCCGCTAGGAAGCTCTCGAATTTCAGGGTCTTTGGTCAAATTACCCATCATGATTACTTGGTTAAAATTAGCCATCTTTATTTACTCCACAGTCTTGGTTTTAGGATTCCACTTCACCCAACCATTGTCGGGCAACCAGCCTCCCTCTTTATCCTTACGGCGAGGGAACAGACCACCGCCCTTTTTAACTTGTCCAAACTCCAAACGTCCTCCGCAGTCTTGGCAACGAATTTCATAATAATGATTTTCGTCGACTTCTCGTACAACAAAACGAATGTTTTGACTGGCACATTTCCCACAAGTGTTTTCGTCAAACACTTCTTGAAAGGCTGATAGCTGAGAAAACAAGTCTTTCTGAGTATCGCCTTCTAGCTCCACATTAATGCGACCTGTTTTATAATTAATCTTCATTCTTAATCTCCTGAGGGATTTCTACCTGACCATTCTGGTATTGGTTTAAAGCTTTAACCATTCCAGAAGCCGTTTCTTTTGTTACATTTTCGATGGTTGAATATGAATTATTACCACTATTGATAAATAAGTCAATATCAATTTTTAATTGTTTGCATTTAGTATCAACAAAGTTTTTCTGCTGCACTGTAATCGGTGCCTCAGAGTTCCAATCACCATCCGTGGTTTTCGGAGCTGTCTTTTCTTTTACGATGGAAACGATGTCTTTACGTGACAATTCTTCTGCCGCCAAACATCGTAACTTGAGAGCCTTCCGTAATGCTCTACCTTCTGCACGAGTTGACGCCGTAGCTACTGGGTGTGCGCAAAACAAATCATCTGTATTGCCATGCCACACGTCGGCAACTTCTGACACAGTGTATCCAGTTCCAAAGATGACTTCAAACACAACCGTGGCACGTCCCGGACCATCCACGTCTGTAGCAGCTATCACTTGCGTTGGACCACTTTTGATAATTGGCCCTAAGACTATCTCTGCAACGCGTCTTAAACCAGCACAGACAGGGTTGCCATCAAACAGCTCGCTTTCAAAGAACAGCCCCATAACATGCTCGTTCCATTCCGCAGAAAGCATGCTTGGATGTTCTTGTGTCTCGTTATGCTCTTCCACTTCTTCGTGGTCAAATATTTCCATTTCGGTATCTTCTTCAACTTTACTCATTCTTAAACCTCAAATTCTATATATCGGTTCCCCTTTTTGGGAAACCTCTGTTTAATTTTCTCAAGCTCTTTAGATATATGATTCAACACATCTCTATTATGCTTGTATGTGACCGTTTTTGACGTGTCTTTGATTCTAATCATAACGTATCCAGCACCCAGAACCAAGCCAGATTTTTGAGCATCTGCCTTAATGGTTTTTTGAAGAGTCTCTTCACCCCAAATTGGTAGGAAGTGTGTTGGTCCGTCAATTTCAATAATCGTTTTAAGTTCGGGAAGATATAAATCAATCTCAAACTTTTCGTCAATTAGTCCCCTCTTATGAAATGATACCTCATAACCCAAGTCAGTCAAGCTTTTAAATAAAAACTTTTCCACCTTTGACCCTTCGCGACTAGCCCTTAGAACGGCTTCAGCGGCTTTCCTACGAAGCTCATGCTTGTCATGGTCAGACATTGCGTCCCATTTCTCTTTAGACTGCTCTGAGCGTCTCTGTCGCTCCTCATCTGACATGTTGCCCCAGTGTCTAGCCACGCCTTCACTAATCTTGTATTTTGTTTCTTCGCTACGAGTTGTACCCTTCGTGGGGTGTTTATGCCTACCAGTTTGTAACGCATTTGCCTGAGCAGAGGACCTGCTTCTAACCTTGACGCCTAAGTATTTTAACGCACGTAAAATCTTATTAGGGTATGTGTTAAACTCCTCCGCGATGTCGTAAGTGCTTTTGTTTTCAAGCTTATAGGCTTTGATAAGACCTTCTCTGTTGTCTTCTGCGAATTTCATGATGTGACCTCTTTCAGTTGTTCCATATTAAAATTGTCAACAACACCGCAAACATTTCTGTTGCAATAATTCTTAATCATTTTTGCATGGTCTTCGCTTCTAGCTATCAATCCAATGGAAGGGTCGGTAAAAGCTTTTATGGTTAATTCGTGATTTCTCCACTGAGGTCTACACCAAAACAAATCCCAGACATAAAAGAACTTTTTACTTATTCCAAAAAGGCTTGATAATTGTCTGGTGGTGGAAATATCAGTAGAGATTAGAGAGCCACTAAACGACCACATTTCTGTGCTGTTTAGCATGCTAAAGTTGTTAGCCTTCATTTTTATAGAAGGCTCCTGTATGAAAACAACCGCCTCGTCAGTACACGAGTTCTCCATTTCTCCGTTTATACTATTTGTTAGATAGTAGCTTAACTGAGATGGTGCTAAATTTCGTACTACAAAACCTGTCTTCATGTTATATCCTTGAATCTGCAATAGATTTGTGATTAGAATACCATTTCATGGTTCTCTCCAACCCCTCGTCTATGCTAACTGGTTCAACATCCAATATTTCTTTCATTTTAGAAACATCTAGAAGCTTCTTCATTTGTCCGTCTGGTCTACTGGTGTCCCACCTAACTTCTCCATCAAATCCAGCAATGTCTACAATTTTCTCAATTAGGTTTTTAATGCTAATCTCGTTTCCAGTGCCAATATTGATTGGTTCAAAGCTGTCCTCGTATTTTTCGAGTGCTTGAACAACACCTTCCGCTGCATCACTAGCGTGCATAAATTCACGTAAAGGTTCTCCCGTACCCCAACACTCCATATGGTCTACGCCTTCTATTTTTGCATCAAACACTTTTCGAATCAAAGCTCCGACAACCTTAGTTCTTTTAACATTAAAGGTGTCGTACTCACCATATAGATTGGTTACGCAAGTAGTGACAGCATTAAGGTTGAACTGTTTTTTATACGCTTCCGCTGCCGCCTGAAGCATTCTCTTTGCGAGGCCGTGGTATTTAATAGTGGGGTTTGGTGGGCCGTTCCAAAAATCCTTCTCGTTTAGAATCTCCATTCCTGTGTCCGGATATGCACAGGAAGACATGATTGAAACCACTTTAGCAATTTCTGTTACACGACAAGCCTCGTGTACGTTAAGACCCATAACGGTGTTCGCCTGTAAAATTCTCGCAGGAAAATCAATATTATAAGAGATGCCGCCGTTGAAACCCGCTGCATGTATACAGTAGTCGGCGTTTTGATTAATGAAAAAGTTTATGGTTTGGTCTATATTTGTTAAGTCTACTGTGCCACTTGGAACAGCAACCGCGTTAGCCCCTCTTTTGATTAGGTTTCTAAATATATAACTACCAAAAAACCCCTCGCTTCCGGTAACTATTACTTTTTTGTATTGTAAATCTATCATGTTTAATCCCTCTGTTCTACCAGATTCTTATCTTGCCTAATAATATGTCTCTAAACATCATCCAGTCTGAAATTTTGGCATACAGCGGGTTCTTAAAAGCTGCTGGCGTGTTCTTTTCGAAGAAGTAATGACCACTCCAAGCAAACGGATATACCACAAACGGTATAATAGGTATAAAATACCAATGCCAGTTTTTAAACACCCATGCCATGAATAGCAGTGTCACCAACTGTCCCACAAAATGCAGTAGTCTACAGGTTGGGTTTCTGTGTAGCGTCAGGTAATGTTTGTAGTATTCAGATATGCTCGTCATGAGTACTGATGCCTTATTTGTAGTATTGGAACAACTTTAATTAACTCCTTTATACCTGTTTTGATATCCACGTCACAAGAAAATCCTTCTGATTCAAGCTTGTTGTAATCTACTTCGTAATCTCTTTGGTCAGCGTCGGTGCCAATTTCTTCATAGTGAACAAAGCACCCAGTTTGTTCTTTTACGTGTTCTGCCAGTTCTCGTTTAGTCCAATTGAGATGATTGGCTCCACAGTTGTAAACCTTGTGATTCCATCCTCCCATTTTTTCAAAACCCATAGTGAAGGCTTTAGCCATGTCTCTAACATGCACAAAAGTTCGTCTGAAGTCAGCTTGAAAAATAGTAAGAATACCATTGGTGACAGCTTGGTAAACAAAGTCGTTAACAAGTAGATTGACTCTCATACACGGACTAACTCCGAAACCTGTAGCGAATCTAAAAGAAACCGTATTGTCTTCTTCGAGCATCATTTGTTCTGCCACTCTTTTATTTATCCCGTATTGAGACACCGCATTTAGCGGAGACTCTTCCTCGCACACCCCTTCGACTTTGCCATAAACGCTTCCAGTAGAAGCATAGACAATTGGAATGTCTTTAGAAATTAGATTTCGGGCATTAATTACATTCATTGCCCCGTTAACATTTACTGCGTCCGCCAACGCTGGCTGAGCCTTGCAGGCTGGAAACCCAACAATAGCAGCCAGATGGATAATAGCATCACAGTCTTCTACAGCTTTGTTTAACTGTTCGGCTACTGTAACGTCTCCATATTTAAATTCAAAGTTTGGATTTATAGCTAAGGGAATAATAGCATCACACTGCCCCTTGTGGAAATTGTCAAAGCAAACAACCTTGTAGCCCTTGTCAAGCAAGTGTCTACAAAGGACGTTGCCAACATACCCTCCACCACCTGTAACTAAAATCTTTGCCATAACAACTCCTATTTAATAATCTTCTTCGCTGTCAGAATAATAACTTATGTAGTCAGAACAAATCCCGTAACAATCTCCAAGGTCTTCACTGTGAGACTCTGGTTTCATTATGATTGTTTTTTCACCAAGGTGGGAAAAGCCCGGATAGCTAATTATGTATCCCTTACTTGTTATCGTGTATTTATCTTCCTCATGCCAGAAACAATGAATATCTGAGTGTTTAATCATCTCTTCTAGTGCGGCTGCGTTTTTAGCATGGCAAAGAAATAGTGGGTTCTTTAGGAAATCTATATCAATCATTTCGTCCGGCTCATCATGCCCTAGAAAAATCTTGTCTCCTATTTTCCATATGTCAATCTCTACATGATACCCAGAGTTGACAGCTATAATTATAGATTGTATCGTATTCTCTTTACCAGACTTTCCACGCAAGTTTCCACGATGAGAAAAGCAAATCATTGCTTATACTCCTTAACAAACCTGTCTAGGTCTTCCGGAGTTCCTAGTCCCCACATCCCATTCTCTGGTATATTGAAAGTCTTCACCTTTTTATTATCACTAACAGCCTCGTTGAAAACAGGACAAACATAAAACTCACCGTTTACGCGAGTATCGTTGTCAATCATTTGTTCAGCGTACTTGACATAATCACTTCCTTTTGCCCAATAATACACACCTACGGTTGCATTGTTTGAGATAGGTTTTTTCTCAGCCACCTCTGTAACAAAACCGTCTTCATCCACTCTGGCAAAGCTCCACTTAGGGTGTACCGAGGGGAATGTCACAATACCTCCATCTAGACCGTCTGCTTGCATTGAATACAAAAACTCGTTACTATCCCAGTCAATAAACTGGTCTGAATTGGCTGTCAACAAAGGTTCGTCATTATCAATGAACTGTTTTGCAAGAAGGGTTGTGCATGCCGCACCCTCTGTCATTCCATCCACCTGTACTATTTCGCAGTTAGGTGCTATCAGATTTAATAGGTATTGGAGATTGTATTTTTCGTAATGTGCTTTTTGAACTATGAATACATGCTGAGCGTCAATGTTTAGGTTTTCCACCACCACCTGAATCATTGGTTTTCCATTGACCTCAATTAGTGGCTTAGGAAAAGTGTATCCGGCTTGTTGAAACCTAGAGCCTGCTCCCGCCATCGGAATAAGAACCTTCATGTTTCCACCTTGCCATTTTGGCTTACATGTTTCTGTTTTGTTTTTTGAATTAGCTTTATCTATGTTGTTTACAATGTTTAAAGGGGTCACATCTTTTAGACCCTGTACCCCCATGACGTGCGCTCCAGATTCATGAGCGGCTCTTCTACCAATGTGAGAATCCTCAATTACCAGAGTTTCTCTAGGACTCATTCCCGCATGAACCATTGCCTGCATATAAATTTCCGGGTGAGGCTTGGGGTTCTTGACGTCTTCGTTCGAGAAATACTCATCAATCCATTCCATATACCCAGCACGACAAAGCATCAGTTTAACGCTTGAACGAATTGAATTTGAGCAGCAGTAAACTTTATACCCCTTGGCTTTTAATAGAAGTAGTGCGTTTCTAATGTCTACATGTAAAATATCAGACGAGCTAATCGTGTCTTTTATTACGTCTTGAGTGAAAGCCTGCTTGTTTTCCCACACTTTGTTGTAGAACTCTTTGGGAAGACCTTTTTCTTTGGTTAGCATTAAGAGTTTTTTACGAGTATTCAGACCATCGTATCTGGCTAGATGCTCCTCTTTACCTATAACATATTTGCTATCAATAGAGGATAATGCTCTGTTCATGGCTTCGTAGTGTATGTGTCTAGCCTCAACTAGAACACCGTCTAAATCAAATATTACAAGCTTTATCATGATTTATCTTTTAGTATCACGTCTTTTTGTTTTAGTAGCTTGACTATTGAGTAAGGGTTCATTTTGTATTTGAATTTTTTTCTGATTCTGTAGGACCATTCAACATCTTCTGCCTCACCCCAGCAAAGTTCTTCATTTAAAGGCTCTTCTTCCATGACGCTTTTTTTAGCCACCCAATAAGCCCCAGAAATATACATGTATTCTTTTTTGGAGTACGAGTAGGGTACTAAACAAGCCCAGTGTTGACCGCTAGGTAAGTAACACAGTTCTGGGTCATCCCATGCACACCAGTCTCTAAACCTAGTTCCGTCAGGATTGTTAACAGCTGTCATGCAAATATCCCAGTTGTCACCAAACCATTCCCATCCATCATTCCAATTCTTGTCAATCGTTATATAATCATGCATATATACAATGTTTTCATTGCTGGCATATTTTGTCACAAGGTTCTTTTTCCTTGTTATCCATCCAGATTTTTTTGTCTCATCAAAATGTATATGCTTAACATTATTATACATATCAGAACCACCAACGACCACAATTTCTGAGTCTGGTGAATAATCATTTATATCATTAACAATCTTCTGAACACGGGATTCTTGATTGTCACTTGTAATTATTCCAAATGTAAATCGCATTTAAATCCCATCTGTAATTCTTGATGACAGCCCCTGATATTAGAAAAGTCTATGCTGTCGTAGTCTATGAACCAGCCGTCTGTGTACTTGTCATTCATTTCTTCAATAGATATTCCGTAATGCTCTCCTGCACGGTTTTGCGAGGAACCTACTAGGTTTATTGGAGTATTGACAAGAACGCTGGTTTCCAAGCAAGCCATGAGAGGTGCTTCTTTTAGCCATTCTTTTGGCATGCCGCCCTCTAGAGAGTTGGGCGTATCGAAATCATGAGATTTGATTAGTTGAGTAATGTCGTTTGCCATGTACACGTTTCCATCTACTGAGAACGGATATCCAAAATTAGTATGGAAGCGTGCCATCTCCAACCAATTCCAGCAATAGAACTTGTCATTCACTATATGTTCGATGTTGGGCATGGCTGCTCCCGAACCAGTGTAGCAGTCCTGAATTACTGTGTTAGAACCAAGTCGTAAAGAAAGAGAGGACACATTGATGTTGAATATATCTATAAAAGAGTCGTCTAAACTCAATTCTCTGTAGATTATGTCGTCGTCTACAAAAAACGCCAGCGTATCATTGCTGGCATCCTCACATAGGTTAATTGTGTCATCTCTAAAATTTGTCTCGCAAACAAAGTTGAATTCTGGAAACAGCTTTATTACTCTCTGGTACGCTTCTTGATACGCATCCTCTGTGTGGGAGTACAATATGGTCAAATTAAAAACACTGTTAGCATTCTTGCGAACACTCTCTAAAAACAGATGTAGTTGACAGGCTCTATTCTTACT
>TARA_R110000765_G_scaffold154110_1_pt1 | contig 10198 bp, 10 predicted proteins | sample TARA_R110000765 | Tara Oceans TARA_R110000765 (sample SAMEA4398168) | marine metagenome | biome: Polar Biome; feature: [MES] marine water layer (ENVO:01000295) within the mesopelagic zone...; material: water (ENVO:00002006), including particulate matter (ENVO:01000060) such...
GGCATAAAACCTCCTCCCTTTTTATTTTAATCTTTAAAAAAATAAAAAATGGCACTAGATATTAAACTTGCAAATAAGACAACTGAATTCACTAATAAAAGTGTTTCAAAAATTATTGCATCAAAAGCTGTTGGTATTGATATTATAGATAGAAACTATTCAACTGATGCTTTTGCAAGAGCAGCAGGTTTAGTTTACGGTGATATATATCATTTCAATGGAGATTTAAAAGTTGTGGTTAATTTTAACCCAGAGTAAAAGTCAAAACTTTAGCAAGTGTAAAAGCTTGCTATAGAAATTATAATTATATAAACTGTACATAAAAAATTATGTACCTTTGATTTTTAACAATTATTAATTTTAAAACCAAAAAAAATGAGTGATTACACTATTGTAGAAAAGTATCAACAAGGAAAAAGCCCTACTATTGCAGTACGTCCTTTCTTTAGTCCAGGAAAAGAAAACATGGGGTTAGAACAATATGGACTGTCACTTCATGATGGAGTATATCATGAAGAAAACCTAGCGTGTTTAGAAATGAACGGTGTAAAACGCTATGTAACAGGGCTTAATGAATTTGCACCTGAAGTAAAAATGTTATCTAAAGATAAGAAATTAGCTAAGATAAAAGAAATAAGAAGTACTGTTGCTCAGCTTGAAGCTGAATTAGCAGCCAATGTAGTTGATCCAGATGATAAAGATTTTTGGAATAAGTTAACTATAATGAAGCCAGATAACTCTGCATTTTGGGATAAGATCTCATTAAGATGTGGTAATGATCCTGTCTTTTTAGATCCAGAGAAGGATCCATATGACTTGATTAAGTTATTTGCAATTAATGCAGGTGGTTTTTCTATTGTAGCTAAATCATTAAGAAATGCTAAAGAAGCAAACAACCCACCTAAGTTTTACTTAGATACAGTTGAGGAAAGCTTAAGCACAAGAACAGAATTAAGCAAGTTGAAAAATAGATCATTAGTAGAATTACAAAAACTATATGATAAAAATTCAACTAAGTTAATGTATGTTGCTAAGATATGTGATGTTGATAGTGTGCAGTATGTTAAGTCTACACCTAATGACATTTTATATGAAAACATGGATAACTACATTAATGGTTTTGGACCAGAGTCTTCTAAGAAAAAAGCTGCAAGTCAGTTTTTAGAAGTTTCTAAGTTAGATATGGAAGAATTAAAAATTAGAGCTCTTATTAAAGATGCTTTATACTATAGATTTATTACAACAAAAGCTGGTGGTTGGATAGAACCAATTGACAGTGGTATTAGACTAGGAAAAACTCCTTCAGAATGTTTAGAGTTTCTAAAGAACCCTAAGAATGAAGATTCTCTTATGTCTATACTAGATAAAGTTGAACCATATTGGGCATCCTAAAAATATAAACAATGAATAACAATACCCTTTTAATTAAACTTAAGCAAAGGTTAAATAAACTTGATAGTCAAGATTATGATAACATAGAATGCTGGCAATTTGTTGAAGCATTCAACAAGGCTCAAGTTGAGTGGTGTAGAAGAAATCTACATGGGGGTAATATGTATAAGGAAGGTGATGAGTTGTCAAAAAAAAGAATTGATGACTTACAACCTTTACTTATTGAGTTATCATTGACAGGTACATCAAATGATATATACTTTGAAACAAATAACTTTCCAGTTGGTAATTACTTAGAATATAAAAGAGTAGGTACTAATGCAAAAACTGAATGTTGTCCAGCAAGAAGTATGACAGTTTATTTAGCTGAAGAAGCTAATGTTCCTTTACTACTCAGAGATCCTTTAAAGAATCCGGATTTTGAATGGGGAGAAACATTTTGTACAATGATTAATAACACTATTAGAATATATAGAGGTACAGACTTTGATATAGTTGATCCAGTATTAACATATTATAGAATGCCTGTTTATATTGAAATTCTAGATTGTGTAGATCCTTATACAGGGCTTGTTTCTACAGTAAATATAGACTGTGAATTTAAAGATGATCTAGCAGAAGTAATGTTGGATGATGCAGCATCAATAATTGCAGGAGATATAGAAAATATATATCAACAGCAAAGATCACAAGCTGCAGCTGAACGTAATAATTAATATAGTAGGTTTTGTGAAATAGATTCACTATATTAATATAGTAACACAGATGTTACGAACAGAGTAAACTGTTTAAATCATTATATATAACCAGCGGGGTAATGGTCCCTGCACAAAATAAAAATTATGGCATATTTTAACAATGCGTTTTACAAAACGTTTGTAGCATCATCTGTTGACGCAGTTGCTGGTACATCAACTATCGCCCTGGCAGCAGGAGAGATAGGACTAGTAGAAGACAAAACTTGGCAGACAATGGCTATTCCGGGTGCTGTTATACCACCAAGCTCATTAGCTTATTTGGTACAAGGTAGCTTTTACACAAAAGATACAATTGGAAACAACCCAGGAAATGGTGGATACAAAGAATCAGTAAAGTCTAAAGGGATAAACCCAAAGTTTATTTCAAGAGTATGGGCAGTTGAAGCTAACGCTCCTGTTCAAGCTACTGCTACTTTAGGTTTAGGATCTTCATGTGTACCATGTGGAACTACTCAATTCATGAGAATGGATGTAAAAGGTTCTCCAGCTTTACGTTTCTTAAATCACAATGCTTATGCAATTGGTGATTCAGCAGGAATTTGCTGTGCAGAAGGACAAGAGTTTTTAGATCCAGCATTAGTACTTGCTACTGAAGCTTACATGATCTTAGGAGATCCATTAATTAAGCCATTTGTTGCTGAAAAAGATGTAGACGGTGTACAAGATGATGCAGGAAATGTATTAGCTGGTGGTACTGGATATGTAGATGCAAGTAATGTAGCTGCTACAGGTGGTTCAGGAAGTGGAGCATCTTTCAATGTAGTTCAAGCTGCAGGTGTAATTACTTCTTTAGTAGTTTCTGCACCAGGTATTGGATATAAAGCAGGTGATGTATTAACTATTACAGGTGGTAATGCTGATGCAACAATAACTTTAGCAGCAGGTGGTGTATCTGCAGGTGGAGTTGTAGTATCTGTAACAGATGCAGCAGGAGAAGTTGTAGGAACTGTATATACTATTGCTCAGGCAAAAGGAACAGCAGCTTCTGGAAACTATACTCCATCATTAACTCCAAATGCAGTAGGTGCTAAAGTAAGTGCTACTGTAACATGGGTTGGTGCTTATGTTGATACTAAATTTGGTAACTGTTCATTTGATACAAGAGATCATTATGATGCTGAGCCAGTTGAAATTATTGCAAGTATTCTAGATGAAACTGGAAATCCATGTAATGATTGTGGTGATGCTTCAAGAACTCCAGGACAAATGCAACAAACACAAGGTGAAGAAGTAATTAGAGCTTTAATCTTATCTGAAAGATACCGTCAATCTCCTTACAACCAAGGAAATGCTGACAGTGCAAGAATCAGAGAAATTGAAATGTCTGATGAATTACTTGCTGCTGTAGATAGATCAGCCGTTTACAAAGCTTACTATGTACAACATACTGTTCCACGTTATAATAACCCAAGTGGTGTATTTGACAATGATCAATATGTGTACCAAATCTTTGTAAAAGATACTGATGCTGCTGCAAAAGTAGCAATGGATGCACTAGCACTTCAATTAGTGACTTTAGCAAATGCTGCAGGAAATAATATTCAAGTAGAAACAGGTTTCTAGACAAATATTTTTCATAAGCAATTGATTGCTTAAATTTTAATTAGAGCAGGGGTATAAAACTCCTGCTCTTTTTATTTTATATTGTCTCCTTTTTTTTGTATATTATATATATAGCGTAATAAAGCAAAAATAAAATGGCAAACAAACACATACTAAGTTTAGAAATACCAGCAGTTTCCAACTGTGAGTTGCTATGTATAAAAGATACTAGTCAATATTCAACTGAACTTGCTGTAGATTGTGAAGAGTTATTGATAACTCTACCTGGATACTCAGTTCCTATTTTAATTAAAGTTGATAAAGATTTTGATATGTGTCTTAATGCATGTGTTCTAAATCTTCAAAAAACTGAATGTGGTACAATTACATCAGTTATACCAGATGGTATTTATATAGTTAGGTATAGTGTATCTCCTAATAGCAAAGTATTTGTAGAGTATAATCATTTAAAAGTTTCAAGTTTAATGTCAACATACTACAATGTTTTATGTGACTTAGACGTACAAGCATGTCAACCTAATTCAACTAAGGCAGATTTATTAAGTGAAATGAACTTCATTAGGACTTTAATAGATGCAGCTGTTGCAAATGTAGAATACTGTGCTTCATCAGCACAAGGAATGCAACTTTACAATTATGCTAAGCAAAGATTAAACAAAATTAGTTGCCCATCCGGTAATTGTGGTGGAAGCAATCCATATATAGTATAATTAGACATAAAACCAAAATTATGAATTGTAAGCATTGTCATAAACCATTCACATGTGGATGTCAAAAAGCAAATGGAGTAGATGGTTCAGTAATACATAAGACATGTGTTAATGAATATAACAGAACAAAAAATATAGTTGCAAATGATAAAGCAGCAAATTTAAGTTTGGAAATAGCTAGACAAAAAATAGTAGACCTAACAAATAAGTAATGGCCACACCAAAAGGAGTATCAAATAATGATCAGTCAGCTAAAAACATTTTAGCTTCTCAAATAAAAGTTGAGCAGAATTTTGCTACTCAAGTTTATGCTAAATTTAAATCAATAAAATTTGGTATAGACTCTTGTTGCTATACAGATTATGTATCAGCAGTTTTATCAAAATCATTATGTGATTGGCAGAACTTATCAAGTAATAAAGTAATAGCATCTACAGAAGTAGTTGGTGTATTTATAGAACCATTAGCTACAGTAAATCTTAAGGCAAGTGTAACTTGTCCTGAAACACCAACAACAGTTTGTACAGTTTTAGATTTAGAAGATATTATAACTGGATCAGGAACGTACTCTCAGTGTTTTGAAGTAGCATCAAGTGTTTGGACAGTAACTCACTTTTTAGGAGGGTATCCATCTGTAACAGTTGTTGATAGTGCAAACACTGTAGTAGTAGGTAATGTGGATTATACAAATTCTCAATCATTAACAATAACATTTGCTGCATCTTTTTCAGGATGTGTCTTTTTAAATTAAATATAATAACAAATAAATAAATAAAACAATGGCAGTACAATTTCTAACGGGTCTAAATGTCTCAGGTAATATTAACCTGAACAGTAACCAGCTCCAGAATGTAATAATTCAACCTCTTGGGGCCGACCCAACAGGAGTAGCTGGTAAAATATATTATAATTCTACATCAAATAAGCTTAAACTATATGATGGTTCAGCTTGGGTAGACTTAACAACAGGTGGTGCTGATACTAATACCACTTATGATTTAACAGCAACAGGTGCCGCTAATACTACAGCAACATTAAATTTAGTTGCTTCAAATCCAGCAAGTACGGATTCTATAGTATTTACAGGTACAGGTACAACAACAGTAACACGTGCAGGTTCTACATTTACTATTGATTCAGCTGATACAAATGTAGGAACAGTAACAGATGTTTTAGGAGGAACAGGTATATCAATATCTGGAACTTCAACAATAACACCTACTGTAAATATTGATTATGCAGGAGTAGACAATGCTATTTTAGTAGCAACTGCTGCAACACCAGATGGTGAAGACACCGTATGGTTTTCTGATGCAACAGATAATGGAATTAAAAAAGCACTTATTAGTTCTATGCCAGGATTTGGCAAAGATGGTACAGTTACTTCTGTAGCAACTAGTGCTGGTTTAACTGGTGGTACAATCACTGGTTCTGGTACATTAGAAGTACAATATGTAGGAGCAGCCAACGTTGTTCTTTCAGCACCAGTGACTGGAGTAGCATTAGCAGATGCAGATAGCTTTATTGTTAGTGATGCTACAACAGGCAATGCATTTGGATCTCCATTATCAGATTTAAAAACATATATTAATGCAGGTGCAGGTTCTGTAACTTCTGTAGATGTAAGTGGTGGAACAACTGGGTTAACTACTTCAGGTGGACCAGTTACTACTACAGGAACAATAACATTAGCTGGTACATTAGCTGTTGGAAATGGTGGTACTGGACAAAGTGTTTATGTTGTAGGAGATATTCTATATGCTAGTGCAACAGATACTCTAACTAAATTAGGAATTGGATCAACTGGTCAAGTATTAAAAGTAGCATCAGGTATTCCATCATGGGCAACAGATGCTAATGCAGGTGGAACAGTAACAAGCATAGGTATTACTGAAACAGGTAGTGCTCTTACAATTACAAATACACCTATTACTAGTTCAGGAGATATTAATATTGCAGGTGCTGGTAATAATACACAAGTAATCTTAGGTGATTTAACTCTAGGGTCTTATACACAAGGTACAGTAACAAGTGTTGCTACAGGTGCAGGTCTTAAGGGTGGAACAATAACAGCTACAGGTACAGTTGAAGTTGATTATGGAACAACTGGTCTTATACAAGATGCTCCATTACTGGGACAAGCCCCAGATAATGATGACTTAATATTAATACAAGATGTTTCAAGTGGTACAGGTGTAACAGCTAAACATCCACTTGGTAAGGTTTCATTATCTGTATTTGATGCACCTTCTGCTAATTTAAGTTTTGGAAACTTTAAACTTACATCTCTAGCAAATGGTACAGCATCAAAGGATGGAGTTAACTTAGGACAAGTACAAGCACTTGTAGCCGGAGTTGGTGTATTCCAAGGTGGATATGATGCATCAATAAACTCACCAGCAATAGCAGGAGCAAGTAATATTGCTCTTACAACGGGTGATTTCTATGTTGTTACTAAAGATGGTACTATAACATTTAATGGAAGTACGGTAGCCGTAGAGGTTGGTGATACAATTTATGCTAATCAAACAATTGCAGCAGGTTCTAATCCTCCAGCTTCAGATTATGCTATAGTAATACAAGATCAAAATATTGCGGGTGTAGGTGCTACAGATGGAGCAACTGAAAAAGGTGTTGCTGGATTTAGTAGTGCAACTTTTGCTGGTACAGCAGCTGGATTCATTACTGTTAAAGCAGGTGGAATTAGTGATGCTCAACTAGCAAGTACATTCAATAAGATTATTGGTACTGATACAGATCTTAATACAAGTGCTGTAGATGTTGTAGATCAGATTAATGTTACTGATGGTGTTATTACATCAATGAGTAAAAGAACACTACCTAATGCTGCAATAGGATCAGTTGGTGTTACAGAGATTGCAACCCAAGCTGAAGTAGATGCAGGAACAGATACATTTAGATATGTAACTCCAGCAACACTGGCAAGTGCTCAAACTAAAAGATCATACACTGGACTATTTCCTTCAGGATCAGGTGTTTCAACATTTACTGTTAATACAGCAACACATGGTTTAGCAAATGGACCTTGGATTATTCAAACATATGACAGTAAAGGTGTACAAGTATATATGGAGGTGCTTGCTGATATAACAACAGGAGATGTAGTTTTTACAGCAACAAATAACTTTGGGGCTAGTGACATTAGAGTTGTTATGCAGTTAGTAGGTTAATAAAAGTAGAATTTAAAAGGGAGACATTTAAATCTAGTATTTAGTGTTTCCCTTTTTTTTAAAAATGCGTATATTGCAAACAAAAGAAAATTAAAGTTATGGCAGTACAATTCCTATCATCAATTACCATTTCTGGAAGTACGTCAGTATCTACTATAGGTAATGATAATGCTACATATACAGGGATTTTAGTATGGGATGGTAGTTCTTTAAAATACCGTACTAAAGCTCAATTAAAAAGTGATATAGGTGCAGGATCTGGAGCAGGTACTGTTACATCTGTTACTGTAGAAGGTACTACTGGATTAAGTGGTAGTGGAACTGTAACTAGTTCTGGTACTATTACTTTGACTAATTCTGATAGAGGATCATCTCAAGCTATTTATAAAAATATTGCCACACAAAGTGGTACAGCTACTGCTAATAGTAATAATGATACATTAACTATTACTGGAACAGGTGGTACTACAACATCAAGAGTTGGTGACACAATTACAATAAACTCTACAGATAATAATGATAACTATTATGTTACCTCAGCTTCATTTGCTACTAGTAATGGTGTACTTACACTTAATAGAAATGGTGGATTAGCTGCCGTAACAGTAGATCTTGATGGCAGATATGTAACAAGTTCAGGTGTAACATCTGTAGCTACTACAAATGGTATTACAGGTGGAACTATAACAGGTACAGGAACTATTCAATTAGATAGTACAGTTGTTAGAACTTCAGGCACACAAAGTATAGCAGGTACTAAAACTTTTACAGGTGTAAGTGTATTTTCTAATTCAGCTGGTCTTCAGACAAGTAGGATAGATTGTCAAACAGGACAACAACTTGTACTTAATGCAGGTGAGTCATCAGGACAAGCAACAGGACAAACAGGTGAGTTAGTTTATTTAAACGCTGAGTCAGGAATACAGATAAACTCTTCTCCTGATAATTGGAGTAGTGGATGGGCAGGAAGAAAAACAACAACAATAAATGATACAAATGGTAATTCTACTTTTGCTAATGATATAACAGTATCAGGTGGTGATATTACTCTTGGAGGAACAGGTAGAATTCAAGGGGTAGATACAGTTTCAGCAGGTACAGATGCAACAAGTAAAACATATGTAGATAATGCTATATCTAATCATAGACCTTCTGATCCAGAAAAACCTAGTAGTGCTGTTGCAAATATTGTAGGTGATACTATAGAAATTGTGTTTGGTAAATCAAATACAAATAATATAGATTACTATCAAGTTTGGTCATCAGATGATGGTGGTGATTTTGGAATTATTGGTCAAATACCTCCAGATGATTTTGCTAGTACAATGACAATTGTTGATACTACCTTTGATACAGGTGGTACAATGTCATATAGAGTATATGCAGTTAAAGAAGGAATATACTCTGATCCAGCTACGGTATCTAAAGTATTTACTGTTGGTGCATTAACTGTAAGTGGTATGAGTGTTATTAATTTAAGCACAGCATATTATATACAGTATGAAAAACCATTAACAAGATTTATAGATCACATTGAAATATATATGGATTCACAAACTACAACAAGTGCATTAAGTAGATCAAATGCTTCTATTGTATATAGTGGGCAAAATGCATCATTTATGTATAATGTTGCTAATAGTAGAAATTTCCATCAGTTTTGGGTAGAAATAGTAACATCATAATTATGGCAGGAATAGAACCAGGAACAGATAGAGAGTATTGGCTAAATTGTTTAGCTGAATATCAACTTGCACTTACTGAAGAATTTCAGATGCAACCTGGACATGGGTTTGATGACAATATGATTCAATTATTAAAATTTGAAATAGAAGAATGTATAAAACAGTTAGCTTAGAAAGAGCAGACATAAAATCCATAGTAGGATGTGCAGCAAATGACTATGCAGGTCAAGTTGCTATTGTACCTGTGACCAAAAGAGGCATGAGCAATACTACAGTATCTAGCGGTAGTGGTGATTATGATGGTGGAGATAGGATAATAGGATTTGGTAATGGATATGAAATAGATGGAGACCTACTTCTTTCTGTTGGCTGGGGTGATGGCTTTGCTATAAGGAGATTAAATGATGATGGTACAATGACAAAATTGTATCATGATAATAACTTTCTTTGGAGAGATACAACATCTACATACAATCATCTTAACTCTGTTGGTATAGATAAAATAAATAAGTTAGGTGTAGTCATGACATATAATGTTGAAGGCTATACTACTTTTGATTATAGTGGTTGTGTAAATGGAGGATCAACTTTTATAAAAGATCCAAGACCTACACATAGTAATCCTGATGTATTCATAGGTTCACAAGATTTGGCCGGTGGTTATGTTAAACAAGTTGGTGGAGGTCACTATAGTGGGTTATGTGCTGCTGGAGAATGGATATATGCCGCTGACCATAATGCTAGACATTACAAAAAAGTAATGCGTAGAAACTTAAAAACAGGTGTTGAGGAAAGATTGGCAACAAATGATGCCAGTGTGATGTATCCTGGATCTGCTGCGGAAGATAGAAGTGGATATAGAGGAAAGTGTTTTTATGATGAAGTCAATGATAGAGTAT
>TARA_R110000765_G_scaffold305986_3_pt1 | contig 10142 bp, 15 predicted proteins | sample TARA_R110000765 | Tara Oceans TARA_R110000765 (sample SAMEA4398168) | marine metagenome | biome: Polar Biome; feature: [MES] marine water layer (ENVO:01000295) within the mesopelagic zone...; material: water (ENVO:00002006), including particulate matter (ENVO:01000060) such...
TAAAGCAACACCAACAGTACCTACCCCTCTAGCTACTTGATCTAACAAACCTCTGAAGGAAAACTCATCATCTTTATACAGAGGATGCGCTTGTACTTTATTAACCTCCTCCATGTTTTCATTCTTACCATCAACCATAGCCTGTCCGAATGCGCTGTCTGCGAATCCGAATGCCTCTGCTACTGATTGACCACCCCTGTACAACAGCGCCTGACCTAAGTCAACTCCCGCGCCTACTTGATCACCTATTCCATCAGGGCTTTGACTAATGTTCTGATCGAACTGTGCATCCGACATGCTCCACAGTGCGTCAAAGTCTATGGCTTCTGACATTATATGTTTCCTGCTGTGATGTCTACTATTGCGGGTCTTATGTCTTTTAACTTTACATCTTTCTTCCCTATATCATACCAAGAAGTACTCCGGTCAATTATATCCTCAAGGAAAGTATTCCTAGCGTTTGGCTCCATGTCCATTACGTTACCATAGCTAGAGAATATAGTAGAAGCTACAGCCTTGGACTCGTCTTGAGGTACGCCTAAGCCTACAACAGCAGCTCCTAGATCATCTATCTTAGCACCATAGTTCTTATATATATTGTTTGTACCACTAGCAGCTTGCAACGCTGCCCTAGCTCTCATAGAATCTAACAGTAATGCTGCATCTTTATATTTCTTATTTTCAGCAGCCTTAGCCTGTGACGCTCTAGCACCAAGCCCTGTCTGAAGTGCCTGACCAAAGTTAGAAGCAGTACCCATGCCAGAACCTGATCCCGCTAACATAGCTGCACCCATAGCCATCAAATCAACACGAGAGTTAAGAGCATCGAACCAGTTAGTGTCTTCTTCCGCAGTACCCTTAAGTGCTGCTGTGCCAGTACCCTTAACACCCGCTATAGTCTTAGCAGCATTACTAGGATCAGAAGGATTAGTTACCTTAGCATTCTCAATAAGCTTAGCGGCTGCTAACGCGTCTTCTGTTGTACCTGATGGGGATACACCTCTCTTAATAGTTGTGTCTTCACCTAAAGATTCTAGCAGCTCTTTTCTATCTTTATCAAACCTAGTAGACCTTTGACCTTGGTTTTGAACAGCCTTGTCTAATATGCTTTGACGTTCCTCAACAACACTTAATTTACGCCTACCCTCATCCGCAGTAATATCTCCTGCCTGTAGAGACTTTACTATTGAGTCCCTACTTTGATATACTAACCCGTCACTGTCTATATCTTGTTGAATAGCAGCTGCATCTCTTGCCATACCCATTTCTTGTGTATCTTGCATACCTTGACTACCGCCTACAACATACGAAGGCGCTCTAGCTTTAAATATGTTAGACACATAATTAGAGATATCAGCATTTCCTAACGCAACGCCTGCCGTATCTACATAAGGAGCAGCAGCATCAACAGCAGTATCAAAAGCTGATCCTACTCCTGATTTAATATCACGACCTAGTTGAAATATAGGAACCATATCTCTATTTACATTGTAAGCTACATCTCCTGCAAAGTTTCCAAGGTCTGCAGAAGCCTGTGGGATAGCTACTGAAGCGTTGTCGTAAGCGTCTTGCATAACAACACCCGCATCGTCAAACATTAAGTTCCCGCGCCTAGTTACATAATTATATGCGTCTGATATTCCTTTAAGCCTTTCCTCGTTTTCTCTACGTATCCTAGTCTGATCTACAGCCCTAGTCGCTGCGCTTGTAGGACGTACCAAACTGCTAGGTAGATTAAGAGGTATGTTAGAACCCTGCCTAATACCTCCAGCACCTTTTAAATAACTGGGGCTACTATCAAATATAGGAACTGCCATTATACACCTACCTTGTTGAACATATTAACGGGCTGTTGCTGCTGTTGCATTTGTTGCTGTTGCATTTGTTGCATCTGAGATACCAGCAAAGACTCCAACAAGTCTGCTTCTCTGTTACGTCTAGGATGTAGCTCGACATTCTTCCACTCTTCAGGGTCACGTAGCTTAGTGATAGCTGTCTGCAAGTCACCACTGATAACTGCCTTCATTGTCTTGTATCTAAGGGCAGCAGCACCGTAGTTATGCAGAAGCGATAGAGCCACTGCCTGTTGTTGAACAGCTAGTGAATCAAACTTAGGGAATGCATTGCGTAGCTTCTTCTTAGACTTCTCGATATGTCTACGAGTAATGTTCATAGCTACTTCAGCGGGGATGTCAAAGTGTCCTAGCTCATACTCAATAGCTAGAGCATCATCACCCTGCTTACCTACATAAGGAAGCATAGCAGACTCTAAAGCATCAGGTAGTCCTAATGCCTTGTACTCTCTCAAGTCCATCTGACCAATGTCAATACCACCACCAAAGGTTAAACCAGACTTGCCAATAACAAGACCATTCTTCTTTGGCAGATACGTTCTAGTTTCAAAGCCTTCTTGCTGCATTAGAAACTGGATTACTGCGTCATCTTTATTCATTATTTACCTACTTAAAAGGAAAGATTGTTAATACCGCCACGACTTGATAGAGTAGATATATCACAAACCGCTAAGGAAGTTACCACCTACACTACCACCAATTGCTCCTCCCACAGGCATCCCTGCCATAGCTAGGCCAATTCCTAAAGCTGCACCAAACGGATCACCCTTATTCTTAGTAGTTTGTGTCTCAGTGCCGGTCATGTTAGATTCATTCATTAAAGGATTAGAACCTAAGAATGCGTAGAAGTCTGATAGGTTCTTAAGCTCAGCATTCCGTGGAGCATTGTACTGATTAATATCATTCATCAACTCCTGCTGAGATCGCATACCACGTTGACCGCCAATCTGACCCATAACATCAAAGCCTCTCTCGCCAGTTTGTAACGCCATTGGCATTAAGCCTTGAGCTTGTAGTGCAATCTGCTGCTGTCCTAACGCTGCTTTAGTTAAGGCTTGTTGAGTGTTACGATCAATCTCACCACCTAGCAAGCCAAGACCTTCCATACCTTCACTGCCTCCATACTGACCCGCAGCCGATGCTCTTTGCATTAAAGGTACAGCCTGTCTGCTAAACTGAACACCAGACTCCCCTAATATATCTGCCATCTGCTGTTGAAATACAGAGTTATTCTCAAGGTCACCAGACATCAGCATGTTCTGAAGCTGACCCTGCTGAGTATTAACCAAATTAGTTAGACCACCTGTGGGGCTATACAGATTAAGCAAACCCTGCTGAGCCTGTCCTATTAAGGGGTCTTCATCAGCAAGCTGCGTACCTTGATAGATACCTTCAGTGCCTTGGTTATATAGATTCTCAGCACCTGATAATGCATTAACACTGGAACCTCTAAGCTCTTCGCTTATTCTGTTTTCCTGTTCCGTTTCTGTAGTTGTTTTGCTTCCGCCACCTGACATATTAAAACTCCTTAATCATTAATACTCTGTCACAAGAATAATCAGGAAGCAGTTTAAGCCATCCTCTCCTACCTTGTATCTCAATTCCATCTAATCCTTTTGACTTAGACCACTCTTCTATTTCGCTAATTAAATGTACCCACTTCTCAGCACCGTCACCGCCTAGTAGATGTATAAGCAATCGCTTAGTGGTTGGGTACGTAACAATATTAGTTACTACAATACCTACTACATCTTCATCAGTAATTAACCACAGTTGGCTATCACCTTTCTGAATATTAGTTAACACACTTTCAACAGTTACTTCAGGTGCTTTAACTAATACCTTATTTAAGTAATGCAATACTTTATCTTTGTTATTGATAAGCTCATCTATCGCAGTAACTCTGGTAACCTTATACGTCAATGGCTTTACCTGTTACATTCAAGTCTATGATGTCAAAGGTTACATCAGTAGTGCCTGACGCTAGTGACATCTTAACTGTAAGGACTTGTCCTGCATTCACTGTACCATTAGAACTAAAGCTAATAGGTAAGTACTGCGAACCGCTAAAGTCTATAGTATGCTGTGTGCCTGCAACTAAAGTACCATTAAGATACAATCCAATAATAGCAGCAGAGCTACCACCACCGTGTCGTTTAACATTAGCACTGAAGGTTAATGTATATCTACTGTCAGACAGGAAAGTAATAGTACCTGCTGAGTGACTAGCAGTCATACCTTCTTCATCTACACGTACAGTGTCATACGCTGTGATAGTAGCAGGAGAGGTAGTAACTGCCATAGTAGCGCCAGTAGCTCCTAGGAACATACCTGTCTCATGTACCTCACTGATACCTCCAAGGAACCTAGCGATACGCTGTAGCTCATTGTTTATATATACAGGGTACGCTTCTATATTCTGCGGAGGAGGTAGAGGAACATACTCAAGTCTCATGCCATACCCTCATGGCTGTACTCAATGCTGTATCCAGTTAACGCCCACACATCATCACTAGCTGATTCAAACCTAATACCTATGTACCTACCACTCTTACGGAAGTTAGCTTTGTAGTCATCGCCAATAACAAAAGGATGTGCATCTGACCACGATATGCCTTCACCCTGCCTGTTCTCAGTACCTATGTATATATTAACAGTACCTTCACCTACGAAGTGAGGATAGATAGCATTGATATACTTGACTCCCTTGTCATCACCAAAGTCAATACCTTCTCTCTCAACAGTCGAGATGTAAGAAGTGCTGCCATTAACAGTCAGCCCTGTATTACCTTTGTAGAACTTAGGAGTATCATAGCCAACAATAAACAAAGACTTGTTCGAGGGGTTGAATCGTTCTTCTCCCCAAGGAGTTGAGTCAGTGTCCCAGTAACCTGAGTCAATATCCCACGAAGCAGGGTCAGATGTGTCATCAGCTATCACGCCCGTAGCTATATAAGAAACACCTACGATGTCTCTCTCTGACCAAGCATCAACTTCCCAGTTCCACACCAACGCTTTGTTAGCAGCACCGTTAGCACTGTCCTGTGTAGGGAAGTAAATCCAAATCTCTTTACGAGGTACGTCAGCGACACACTTAACCTTGTCTACATGAGCAGGATTAATCTGAGTGTACAGAGCCTTAGACATCTTGCTAGTTATAACAGACTTCTTAGAAGTACCATCATGTACATAGACATCACTGACACCTACGACAAAGTGCTTGCCGTCAAACTCAGCAACGCAATCACGAGAAAGAACGCCCGTATCATCACTAAAGACTTTCCTAAATGAGAATATAAAGTTACCGCCTATGAACTGCATAGCCCACACTGCGTCACTCTTGTAAATAAAGAACGTATCGTTGAGCGCAAGCCCATCAATACACCGCCCTGCTGTATCTGGCAGGATGTTATAGCCCGCTTGTACCGCAGGGTCTACCGCATCCCACGAAGCAGGGATACCACCTAGAGGCGCTGTATCACTCCACTTAACCATTGAAGGAAAAGCCTCTGAAGAATCATTAACTATATCTAAAGCAATTAAGTAGTTCTTAAACGGACGTACAACACCCGTAGTCCATCCTGTAGGCCACGCTGTCAAGTCTGCCATCTTGCTAGAGTTAGGGCTATAGAACTGAGGAGCATCCTTCCTGTTGTTCATTATTAAAGCGCCATTAAAGATAGAGGAAGTCCATCCATCTTCATAATCACCAGTGTAGTTTACGTCTGACCCAGCTGTCTGCCTAGTTACATTGGCATTAGCAGTGCCGTCTGTTCTATATATCTTGTCTTCACTAGCATAGAACCAATAAGGTGCATTGTAATCTGTCCAAGGTACAGCAATGATAGGAGTAACGGCAGGGGTTGCATACACTCCCTCGTATCCTAATGCTCTGTTGGTGCGGTGGTTATCAAAGTCAATATTACTTACTGAACTCCATATCTCATTAGGTAGCTCATACGGAGACAGGTCAATGTTAACCCCTCGCGGTCTTGATACTTCTACCTTCTTATATGACATGATTAAGCAGTCCTTTTCCAACGATAGACAATACAGTATGGAGGCATGTTCTCATGTGCATATCCGTTACCCATACTGCCTATAGTACCACTTACAGTGTGATTGTGGCTTGCGTCTAGGTCAATTTGGTTAGGTAAGTTTGCAGAGCTAGGTACGCCATCTGAGCTTACGTGAGAAGCAGAACCAGAGAATGAAGTCGAGGCAATACCACTTGCAGTTTTAGCTCTAACCTTCATGTACGTAGCATCATTATCTGTAAACTGAAAGCTACCTGTTAGAGACTTAGTGCTTGCTGTACCAGTAAAGTTGTGAGTGTGGCTTGGCAGATGTACAGTAGTCAAAGTTACAGTCTTAGCACCGCCAGTGTCATTAATACTATTAAAAGAACTGTCACCACTATCTTGACCTATAGTAACCCTACCATCTCCATACCTTGCCCAAGTAGTGCCAGCAAAGTGTGTACTAGGATTAGCACTAGATGTTGATTCATAGATAGTACCAACAGGATATATCAGATTAAACATACCCCCTGTTAAAAGGTTAATATCAGATGCTGTAGCCGTAACTGCCGCTGAACCAAGGTTAGGGAATTGTGTTTTCAAAACAGATTTCAAAAGACGAATATGATTATCGCCCTGAGCCTTGCTGTCAGTCCCTAGTGGATTGTTTGACACTAAGTCAGTTATGTATGTTGCCGCTTCAAGTCCCATTATAGCCTCTTAATTATTTACGATATTTAGCTGTCTTCTCAGCTACGCTTCTTACTCTTCTTATTCTTTGCTACTCTCTGCCCTCGCTTGGGTAGAGGCCGCTTCTTGTCTTTACAACCACACGACTTCTTCATAGTGTTACCTCTTAGACTTAGCGCCTGAGCATTTCCATCTCTTGCGCGATAGGTTATTAGGAGTGTTGGGATCGTTCTGCTTCTTCTTAGGCAGACGCTTCTTAATCCCAAGGCTACGAGCGCAATAGCTATCGCCCTTAGCTGTACCTGCCTTTACTCTAGGGCCGCCACCTTTAGCCTTACCTGCTTGTCCATAGCTAACCTTCTTACCACTAGAAGTTATCTTTACCTTTGCTTTACCTTTACGAGGTGTTCTAGTAGCCATTACTTATCCTCGTCTTTTGTTCTATTAACTATACTTTGTACAGTATTAGACTCATATATCCTGATACCTAACCATACAATCGTTAGCAAGGACGCTGCGGGTGGTAACCACGTTGCTAATGATGCTACTGCTGTGGATGCTGCTGCTACATCTATCATATCTTTTGTATGCTCATCCATTTGATTGGCCTACTATCCATGAGATTGTGAAGTAAGTACAAGAAGCTAGTGCTAGGATACCTATAAGCTGTATAGTGTTCCATAATAATGCTTTACGCCTACGCTCTTGCGCGTATATAGTCTTCTCTCGTTGTTCTTTAATCCGTCTCCGTAATGCGACTAACTCAGAGTATCCGTTAGGCCCGTAGGCGTACAGCAGCAAAGTACGCAGTTCCTTTTCTTGATTCTGTATCTTCTTTTGGTGAGCATATATCTGCATTGCCTCTTGCTCAACAGACTGTGACGACACAATCTTCTTAAACAATGGTGGGTTTTCTGCTCTACGTTGACATTCATTTAAATCACTTACAGCGCCATACCAACGCCCTACCTGTCCTAGTGTATCCTCTACTTCACGACCAGCAGCAATCATACGCTTGATTGTACCAAAGGCGTTAGTAGCTATGCTGATGGCTGTGACTGGATCAATCATTATGAAGCCTCTGTTATTCCGTAATCACCCATTGCGTAATCTTCTGGGTAATCTACAGTTAATGCGGGTAACTTAAAACCTTCGTGCAATTTCCCTGCTTGTTCCATTTCATCTAACTTCATTAGATACCGCTGCATCCAATGGTAATCAGCACCTCTATTAGATACAGATGCAACAATTCCTGCGGAAGTCTGATCGTAAAGATACGTTGCGGGGCTTTCGTCAGTTGTCTTAACATCAAGATTACCAAGCTTTGCCTGATGCTTTAACTCAAACATATTTAGGGTATCTTCACCAACTACTATGTCTGCATCGAACCTAAACTGTGCCGCTTCTTTACTGATCCATGTGACGCGAGAATGTGCTTCAGAGTCTTGACAGTACTTCTTACTTTGACCATAGTATTGGTAATGTAAGTCTTGATAAAACTCAGCAGTCTCGTTATCCAGTAAATGCGTATCCTTGAAATGTGTCACATAGTCAAAAGCTAACAACTCGTCATACTTTACTGTAAACGGCTGTGATATATATGTAGCATCGTCTGCAAATCTAATGCCTTTCTGATTTAAAAGTAGTAACGCATCTGGAGGGTTATCGGTAGTCTCTAAGTTCTTATAAAACCACACCCCATGTGGGGTTAATAAATCATCACCATCTACCAAAACACAGTAATCATTATCAGAAGCTAAGAAGAGATCAAGAACAGCATTCTTTCCAGTAGCAGGAGTACCATCACATTCTGTTATGTAATACTCAATGCCTTGAGACTTGCAGAAGCTTTTAACTATCTTCGCATGATCAATGTCACCCGTATTAATAACAACAACAGCGTCTTCCGGCTGTAGGTTACTGTATCTATAATTAAAGTGTCTCTTTAATGCAGGATAGTCATTTGATGTTAGAATATAAAACTTCAATTTATTCGCCTTCTGATAAGTCAATGGTATGGCTAACTATAGCTTCGTTTAAAGCGTCTTGTATTTCGTCATTTTCTAAATCAATAATATTAACTTCGTAATACTTGTAATCTTTACTGAAGCAAGCCCACTCAGCTTTCGGTTCTTTCCTAATTTGATATTCAATCACATCATTCTCCATTACCTAAAGATCACAAATCTAAGCGCACCTGCACTCTGGCCTATAGGATCATCTTTACTTGCGGAAAGAATCCATTTCCAACTAGAGTAATTAAAGTAAGAACTAGAAGAGTATGTGGCATCAGTACGCAATAAATAGGCATGCGGAACATTGGGATACCCTGTAATGCTGGTGGGCCTTATTTCCATCGAATTGAATCCAGTGTTGCCATAGCTGCGGCCCTGTATAGCAATACTTATTTCAGTACGCCCCCAACTTAGGCTTCTTCTTTTTACCCAATAATAGCGATTAGTGTTGTTCCTAAAGTTGCAGGTATTGTCAGACAGGCTACCCATCAGGCCCCAATAGTAGCTGTTATCTCCGTATCCATATTCAGATGTAGTGCCTTTTCTCTGGACATACATCGTCTGCCTATCTACTCCCCCCTCTTTACCATGGAAATCGCTGAGAGAAATAGTCTGATATTGATTCTTTCCGGCAAGGTTTCTATGTGTAACATCGCTTAAAGCCTGATTGTTCATACTGCCATAACTCACGCCCCTCGCTTCAATTGTTATGTCTTGGAAACTTAGAGTACCCGAAGAAGGTAGAGCCATTAGATGTCTCCCCAAGGGAGATCAGTTTTCTCTGTAGGGTTCAGTTTAAGTTCCAGTGCGGCAGTAACACCTTGTTCTAGTTTACTTACTTCTTCATCGCCTAATGCTGTCTTTACCCATTCGATAGCTTGAGGCTCAGTAACATCTGACCAATCAACAAAACCTTCAGCACTCGGATCTGTAGCGTCTAAGTCTATAGTCCCATAAACTCTTTCGCGGTGTAGTTCTCTTTCGTTTTCTTCTACACCATCTACCCACTCCAGAGCAATCAACTCCCAATGAACTATAGAAATAACACCTGTAACTGTATCAGCTTCTAGCGCATTAACTTGCCAACTAAATTGCATTCTATTTCTCCAAGTTCTGTAAACGTAATTCAAGATCATCCACTTTCGCAGATAACTCTTTTACCGCTTCAATTAACAATGGCGTTAGCTTTTCATAGGATACAGTCTTGTAGTCTTTACCTAACGCAGAGGGGCTGACAATCTCTGGCAGTACCTTCTCGACCTCTTGCGCTGATACACCAACCTCTAGCCCGTTCTGCTCCGCTCCTGCAAGTAGTGCAGTTTCGTTGGGCTTAAAGTAATAACCATTGAGCGTGTTCAGCTTTTCAAGAGGGTTATCAATCTTGCCTTTAAAGTCTTTAAGGCGCTCATCAGAGTAGTAAGCTGTGATATTACCAGTAGCTACTATTGAACCTACAACATGCAGTGCCTGAGCCGGTGCGGTAGTGCCTATGCCAAGTCGCTTGGCACTAGTGAATCTTGCATACTCTCCACTTAATGCACCTCTGATAGAAAGACTGTGACCGC
>TARA_R110000765_G_scaffold220490_1_pt1 | contig 10140 bp, 17 predicted proteins | sample TARA_R110000765 | Tara Oceans TARA_R110000765 (sample SAMEA4398168) | marine metagenome | biome: Polar Biome; feature: [MES] marine water layer (ENVO:01000295) within the mesopelagic zone...; material: water (ENVO:00002006), including particulate matter (ENVO:01000060) such...
ATATCTGCTTTTTAATATCAGACAGTTTATTTTTATCGCAAGCCATGTCCATCAAATTGTTATAGTCTACGATAGCACTATTTGCACGCTTCATTATCTCTTTGTCTTCGTAAATGCCTCCAAATACTTCAGAGCTATCTGCGTACACGTTTTGTATGATGTAGGAATATGATTGACTATGTATTTTCTCAAAGAATTGCCACGTTATGAGACACGCTTCAAGCTCTGTGTTAGTGACGAACTCAAGTAGGGTAGGTACACCACGACAGATCACACTATCGAGCATGGTCTGGTATTTTAAGTTAGACGTAAAGATAAACCTTTCGTTATCCGACATCTCTTTAAAGTCGCCACGATCTTTCTTAAGCTCGATCTCTTCTGGCCTCCAGAAGTTCATCATCTGTTTACTATCCAAATCCTTGAAGATAGGATACTTAATTACATCATATCTTTGAACACCTAAATCTTTCCCTAGGAAAAGAGGTTGGGTCATCGGGTCTACGTTCTTTGTGTTAAAAATAGTTTTCATATTGCACATGCTCCAGATTCGCAGTTCATATCTTTTTCTGTTTCCCCATCGCCGTCTGGGGTATTGGCATAGTAAAAGTTTTTAAGTCCGTATTTATAACCGTATATTTGATCTTTGATCAACACGCTAAGAGGGATGTTTCCATCCTCGTAATGAGCATAGTTGTAGTACAGATTCATGCTCATACTCATGTCTACAAATTTTTGAATAACGGCAGCGACATTCATTATTCCTTTATTGTCTGTCATTTCCCAAGCTAAAGTATAGTAGTTCTTTCTCATATGATAGTTAGGCACTAGCTGTTTCAGCACACCGTTTTTAGCTTTTTTGTACAGTAGCAAACTTCTTACAGGCTCGATTCCGTTCGTGCTGTTTTGTATTACACTACTAGATTCACAAGGCATGATGGCAGATAAAGTAGAATGACGTAAGCCGTGCTCTTTAACACGTTCACGTAGACCTTCCCAGTCCATATTGTACTTAGGTTTAATTAGTTTGTCTACCTCTTTCTTGTACCAGTCTATCGGAAGAAGTCCCTTGGCATATTTAGTATCCCCAAACTTTTCGCACGGCCCTTTTTCCTCTGCAAGCTCGCAACTAGCGTTGATGAGATTCCACTGAATTTGTTCCATGGTTTCATGAACAAGCTCTAGTGCTTCTTTGTCGTCGTAAGAGACTTTGTTTTTCGCCAGAAAACCAGCAAGATTAGTAATACCTATTCCCAAAGAACGCCTGTTCTTGGTAAAGTTTTCTCCAGCCAACACCGGATAGTCTTGATAGTCGATTACAGCCTCTAGGGTTCTGACGGCCATTCGGCAAGCATCTGCAATATCTTTCTCATCGCTAAGTTCTAAGAGATTCAATGCCGACAATATACAGATACCTATTTCTCCTTCTGGGTCGTCGATAGATTGAATAGGTTTTGTAGGATGGATAATTTCTTGGCATAAGTTACTCATATAGACTGGCACAGCCCAAGAACCATGCTCGTTAGCGTTATCTATATTCATACTGTAAATACGTCCAGTCTCCAGTCTTTCTCTAGCAAAAATCTCGGCTATCTTACGAGCCGGTACTTTCCTTTTAAATTTAAGAGATCTAGAGTTTTCATACTTAAGGTATAGCTCCTCGAACTTTTCATTGTCTCCAAACGCTTCATATAGTCCGTCAGCCTCAGCGGGACTGAACAATGTAATGTCTTCATTGGCAATCAGCCTGTCGTAAAACAGTTTGCAGAATTGAACAGAATAGTCTAGCTTACGAACACGGTTATCGTCTGTTCCTGCGTTGTTCTTTAGAACCATAACATCTTCGACTTCATAGTGCCAAAACGGTATATGTACCGTAGCAGAGCCTCCACGAAGCCCGTTCTGCGAAGTTGATTTAACGGCAGACTCAAAGTTCTTCAGATAAGGAATTAGTCCTGTATGGATAACCTCTCCTCCCCTAATAGGAGAATTAATTGGTCTCATTCTACCGATGTTTAGTCCGATCCCCGCTCTTCTTGCTGTATATTTACCTACAGCATGGATACTAGAGAAGATAGCGTCAAGGTTATCATCAATATCAACCAAGACACAACTGGCGAACTGGCGTATGTTTGTTCTAACTCCTGCCATAATGGGAGTAGGTAAATTAATTTTAAAAGTTGAATAGCAGTCATAAGCCCTTTTGACCTCATTTAAGTCATCAAACAAACACATAGCGATGCACATGTAAGCAAACTGGGGGGTTTCGTATATATTTCCGGAGCTGCGATTTTTTACTAGGTACTTATCAATAAGTTGTTGTAGACCGGCGAAAGTAAATTTATCGTCTCTAGCATGATCTATATATTTTCCAAGTCTGTCTACGTCCTTGTCTGTCCACTTTTCTAATATCGCTGGATCATAGATCCCGTTGTCTACATTTCTTTGCAGGAATATCAAGAAATCTGTTGGTTGATCCCCATACCCCCAAACCTCTTTTCTTAGCTGCATATTTAATAACCTAGCGGCAACGTACTGATAGTTAGGGGCAGCGGTAGATATAAGATCGTTAGCAGACTTTATTAGGATCTGGTGAATTTCTGAACTGCTTATTCCGTCATATAAGGACAGGTTCGCGTTCATCTCTATGTCGGAAAATGACACGCCGTTTATGTCCTTTGTTGCCCACTGCACTACTTTATGTATCTTTTCAACCGAGAAGTCTTCTTTGCCTCCCTGACGTTTAACAACTTTCATATTCTTGTTTCTTTTCTTTCTTGATGACGATATGGCATGTAGATTATTATACACTATTCAAGACTGTTTGTCAACATAAAAAAACCGCTTATGCAATTTTTTCTGCACAAACGGTTTCTTTTAATATTTTTAAAAAATTGACGTTATTTATTGTCTATCTTTTGTATCAGTACGTCGAACTTGTTACTGATCTGGGTGTGCATATTTTTGTTATCATGGATAACCATTTTGCACTCGGTAACATTTTCGCTCATCTGATCTATTTTATCTTCGATACCGCCAACACGCTTTTCTATACGTCCCATCCTCTGATTAAGGGACTCGTTGACTTTTTGTTCTAGCACGATTATCTGCTTTCCATGATAAACTATAGTATAAAGCACCCAAGCCATAATGGGAATGAAAAACATCCCCACGACTTCCGCGACATTTCTAATTAAATCCCATGTGTCGTTCATATTTCTGCCTCTCTAGGTTAGAAAAACAGAGGGCTACCAAAGTAGCCCTCTGGCTTAAACATACACTAGGATTACATGCCTGTAATAGCTTTGTAGTCGAAGTGATCTCCACCGCTAACACCGAGAGTAACGAAGTCAGCCTTCATAACCAATTCGCCGGGAATTGCTCGTGTTGGGATTGCATCGTCTTGAGCTTGGTTTGTAGCATTGCCATCAGCTAAGTCCCACATATATTTGTTCAACGCGGTAGGAGCTGCGGAAGCAGTACCAGCAGCGTTCATGAACAGGTTACGCGAGCTAATCTTGTTGCCGTTGTTGAAGTAGCCAGTACGTGAGAAACGGCCCTTCCTGATAAGGCTGGTGGTATCTGCACCCTTTTCTTTGAGGAATTCGTGAACTGCGACACGAGCACCCTCTGAGCCGGGAATAAGAACCTTGGTAGAAGCCACGCCAGAAAGAGTAGTAGAAATAGTACGGATGACATAGTTGCCAGCCGAAGAGTAAGCGAATGTTCCGCCAGACAGAACCTTTTGGTTGGCCACTAGTCCATTGGCCTTTGCTTTAGGACCGGGACCGTCTTGTGGTGCTGTGGCATTATCTTTAAGTGCCGAAGCTTTTGTGATAACATCACCAGTTGTAGTGTTACCGAGAACTGTTCCGCCTTGAGTTTGAGCGGTAAAAGCACCGTTTGCGGTGTTTTTCAGATGACTGTTTCCTGATGGTACAGGCATAATAAACCTCCTATGGTTTTAAAAGAAATTGTTCAAATGTTTTTTCCAAATTATCCACAGGAGGTCCGGTTCCTAACTATCTATACACAAAATAGAGCATATTTTTTAATCAATTACCATTTTTTTGCAGATTTTTAGGGCGGCACCTAGTCTGCGTCGTGCAGTCTCTCTGCTGTAGCCGTTTGATTTACCTATCTCCTGCATCGTCATATTGTAATAGAATCTTTTGTTCAAAACGTCTGAGTGCTCTGGATCTAGACCTGTAATTATGTCTCTAACATCCATAACATGCTGTATTTTTCTGTCTACACTCTCTATCTTGTCAACATTGAACTCTCTTCTCTTTTTCTTCAGCTTATTTTTATATGCAAAAGATAGCTGTTGATAAAGATAGGACGTAAACTTAGTACCCCTGTCGGGGTTGTATCTGTCTATACATCTCCACAACGTCTGCATCTTGATAGATTCTATATCGTCAAAATCAATAGCCCTCCTGTATCTGTTCGCTACCTTGTTCATAATATTTTGAACGTCAGAACTTTCCCATTTTTCTTCAAATACTTTATTATCCATGATCTCCTCTCAAAATTATTCCACCAAGTTCAGTCTTGGCTTCTAAAAGTTTATTCAATCCGTCTAGGTAGTTTTGATCTAAGCTGTTGGAAACAACATAATCAACCTTTCCGGAACTAGTAACCAAAATAGACCAAAACCTGTTACCTTCAAGCTGGCCCCTAACTAAGTCCACGGTGATCTTAGTTTCTTCATCTAAAACTTCTTGCTCGGTATAGCTGCAAAGCTGTTTTTCAATATCGACTCTTACGTCCTTAAACTTGAACATTGCTGCAATACCAATGAAAAAAGTGTATCTTCCTAAAACCTTAAGTGCTTCTATTCCTTCAATAGAATTAAGCATTTTCCTTACGGATTGTGTTATTTCAAAATTAGCGTGACCAATTCTACAGTCCCACCTGTCTGACGGCTTTAAGGGCGAGTCAACTGGAAAAAATCCAAGGGGGGTATGCAGTAGTCTTGATTCTTGTTGTGAAAAAATAGGCATAAACGAAAGCATCTGTGATTCTTCTATCCCTAATCCCTCTGGATCAATATCACCAAAATCAGGAATAGGAGGTGTATTTTCAGCCAGAACCATAGCTTCTTCCAAGGCAGACCAACTAGACCATGCTATTTTCTTTGCAGTGTTCATACTTTGCTCCTGATTAAAGATCTATTTTATCAGGTGGTATAACAACATCGTCTCCGCTGAAAGTCTTTTCCTCGCTCGTTGAATACCTTCTGATGGCGTTTTGTATCGCGTAAAAAGTCGATTCACTATTACTAGATACACATTCCTCCTCTATTTCATGTAATATTTGCAGGCCTAAATCAGATAACATAACTTTGTAAAGAATGAGCGATACTGCATTTATGCCTTCGTCTCCCGGCCCCCAATCACAATTATACATTAGGGTTTCTTCTTTGTCAACCCATATCTCCAAAAGTGCAGATTTATCAGTAAGATGGTTGTTGTGAGACGCTTCTTGGTCTCTCGATGACATGCTGTTCATAAAAATGTTTCAATCCTAAATTACTATGCGGAACAAACCTACCCTTCTTAACTCCTGATATGCCATGTGGAATAGTGGTTATATAAAGAACCTCTGCTTCCAAACCCTCTGTCCTGAAATCAGACAATATCGGATTTGCATAGGATGTCTTAAGGTGGGTAAACTCGCTATAAATCTCTTGTATTGTTTGCTCAAGAGATCTAGTGGTCAAAATTTTGCTAGGAATAGAGTTTTCGTCCGTTAAGAGAATATTGAACTGCGGAACACTAACGTTCTCATCTATCTCTAGCACCAACACTGAGACTTTAATCTTCATCTTGCAATGGTTGCTCCTGAACCTGCTGGGCCTGTGTCTGTGTCTCAAGCTGATTCAAAACCTGCATATGAGCAGAAAGTCTTGAATATCTAGCGGTAGCTTTGTTAAGCCTCTCTAGAGATCCCTCGCCTTCAGGTTTTGCCAAGATACAATTAATCTCAAAAGCATACTGTTCCATATCAGCTTTGACAGACTGCTGGTTTACTTTTATAATATCCATGTTATCCTTCTTAATTATTTGTTTGCCACGCTAGACCAAGATGGTAACTTTGTCAGGAACAAAATCAGGAATCCTTTCCTGAATGCTATTCCAGAAAAACCAGCGAACACTGTTATTTGGTTTCACGTACAGTGTCACCAACAACCCAAGCCACGACGAGCACAACGACACCAATGACTTGCTCTTGATTAAGATCGATTCCCATGGTTTCTGAGGCCACCACAGACGCAAGGCCTACGACAGATACCCAAAAACGTCGGGAAGTAAGTAGCGATTTAAATTTAGACATTATAGTCTCCTTTGAAAATGAACAACTGTTCAACAAAAATTATTGTCATAATCCCCTAAGTGGGGAGAGTTACCTTTTGATTTTGCGTTAGATGGTGCTAATTTTTTGGTAGGAACACTTACCGTAAGCCGGAATACATTTGCATTTCGTTTTACTTTCTATCGGTTCTGTTTTTTGTGGTAAGGACAGTCAGAGACGTGTCCGTCACCTTGCACAATCTTTCCAGCAGCCCCGGCTTTGATAAAGCTTTGTTCTGCTGTAGTTATTATAGACTCTATATCGACATTTGTCAAGTCATTTCTTGAAAAATTCTGATAAATTTTAAAACCGAAGAGGCTAACGATTATTATGACCCCTACTATTGCTCTATCTTTTAACAGAGTTTCATCTAGCCTGCCACGCAAGTCGTCACAAGCAGTCCAGAACATAGCGTGATTCCACCCAGAAGAACGCTTCGTGATCCCGTTAGAATCCCGACGAGAACTAAACCCGTGCCCACCACATACAGAAATCGCATAACCGTTCCGTTTTTGTAAAGGTTAAGTATTGATCTCGGTGTTTTAAGGTTTGAGCCCATTTAACAGCTCCTTGGCTGAGTTTGACCATGTGAAAAACTTTGCCGTTTCTACGCCCTTTGGATTTGGCACAGAACCAGAGAAAGTCTGTTTTAAACTGTGGGCATTTCTCATATGCTCAATGATTTGATCCTTTGGGTTTTCTGAAATATCAGCCCATTCTCCATACTCACCAGAGAAGAAAACCCCGTCTTCTGCCTTCTCAAGATTGTCGATTTCTACCAACATACAGTTTTCTTTGTCGCAAAATTCCGTATGGGCAGAGTAGTTGGTAGCTATCACACGCTTGCCGCAAGACATCATCTCTAGTAATTCTAGGTTCCAACCCTCAGCTCTGGCCGGAAAGATTCCACAGTCAACCTGCTTCATTATGTTATACACATCTTTATGTGTCTGCTGCCTCGGAATTATTCTTATTTTAGAGCCTAATTTTGAGTTCTTGTACAGGTTTACCCAGTCGTTATTAGCCTGCCCAATAAACGGATTTTCGCACATCATCCAAAGTTCTACATTGTCCCCAAGTTCAAACGCCTTATTAAAACATTCTAATAAAACATCATGACCCTTACGTTTCTCCCATTTTCCACAGTTAAAAAATATTGTCTGGGGGCGTGTTCCCGCACTAGGTTTAAATAGTTCTGTGTCTACACCAAGGGGAACCACATGCACACCAGATTCAGGAAAGGAAGTTTGGTCTAGTACTATATCTTTAGCCCACTGAGAGCAAACAAATAGCCTGTCGCAATGTGCTATGCTTATTTTTTCTTCATCGTTAAACTCTGTTAGCTCAAATATAGGGAATCCTATGTGTTTTCCGTGACCAACATGTGTATGTAGATCGTTCTGGTGCCATATTTTAACAGAGGGCCACACGCAATTAATTGCCGTGGACATTCTATTGTCGAGTCCCGACTGAACATATTCGTCGATAAATTCGGGTTTAGAAATAGGATACAGGGCAATAGATGGATAGACTTGATATAAATGTTTAAATAAATTGTACCCAGCCACTCCGTAACCAAGGTTGTTAATCGGTGTAATTAGATTAATCATACAAGAGTCTTTTAAACAAATCAAAAAAGAAGGTAAACAATGGCCGATAAAAAAAGAACATCAAAAGACAAACAAAAATAAAAAACGCCAAGGTCCAATCTGTGTCTTCTTCATTATAGGAGTATATGTCTCTATCGACACTTTTTTCTGGCCGAACCTTTGGGGGATCATACGGGTTCATTGATTAAGCCCTCTAAATATAGTCTGACCACGCTATACTGTCATCAAGGCCGTCCCAGTGCCGAAGAGGTTCACCTTGTCCCATAGCATGATTACCCCTCGGCATATGGACGTTATAAGCATTAAAGATACCGGCACAGTATGATAACCCGCTTTTGCTTTGCACAAGCACTTTAGACGCAACCATTTCATAAAAGCTTGAAAGCATATCATGCTCACATCCAGAAGGGTCTGATTCTTTTCCTAGTTTGAAAATCATTCTTTCCGAGATAGAGTCGGGACATCCATCTTTAATAGACTGAAACTGCTCCATCTCTCCTTCTGAATGTATCACTATAGGGTAGCTGTCTGGGTAGCAGCTTGCTATATTTGGGATCACTCTTGTGTACCATCCATTGCTCTGATGTCTTTTATGTCTTCCTCCGTCACGTCTGTGGGGTTGAATGTCTCCCCTTCTGATGTGTACTGTTATCTGCTCTAAGACTTCGTGCTCTTTGTTTGACCAAAACATGTCTCTCAAATGATCTAACACTCCATGAGTGTAAAAGTTATTTGGGTTTTTAAAAACCTTAGCCATATATCTGTGACAGACATTTGCTCTATGTACGCCTTTAGGGATACCTAGAAAGTCATTTATTCTTTTTACATTTTCTGAGCTGCCCCATCCATGACTAACAGCGGTAAACGGAGCATGAACATATCTGTATCTAGAATTATTAAAACAAAAAGCAATGCCAGAAAGTTTTGCATTTAACTGGCACCCGAATCCATCTGTTTTACCCTTAATTGTTAAATTTCGCATTCCGATTTCATGTTTTGTATGAATCCAATTTTTGTGACAGCGTCTTTCTCTCCTACACTAAGAAAGTCGCTAGAAGAAAACCAATCTTTTGTTCTAGTGTCCCCGCACCACCACGCACACTCATATTGTATCGAGTTGTTTTCGTGGATAGCGATTGTTATAATCTTTGCGTCTACACTTTCTGTCAACCTTACGGATGTTCCTACGCTATGTATCTCAATGGTGTTTGTCATATTATTTCCTTATTAGCTAAAATCAATCTCACTATTTAAAACCATATTTCAACAATGGCTGTTCCCAGAGTGGCCCCACAAATAAACCCAGATATAAAAATCCATTTGAGTCTTGATTTATAAACCGATATGGTTTTATCACTTAGTCGCTTCATTATATGCACCCTCTGCTACAGAACAGGCCTGCGGCTAATGATAGAAAGAAATACAGCGAGGCCTTGCCATAAAACTTTAAGTCATATTTATTCGGAGGGGACACATTTTCCATCCTTTTCCACGTATCCTTTATTGCAGTTGGGTGGGTATCCAGCCTTTTCGTCTGCACTATTTTTCTTCTGTAAGAATTCGTCTGCTTCTTTTATAAAGTCTATAGTCGTCGTGTCTCCTCTCGTTTTTTTTACAAAACGCAATGGTCTACCGTTCTTTTTGTATATCCCTTTTCTGGAGTAGTGATAAAGCTCTCTGGTTTTGGTGTCTTCATATATATAAGTCATGGCTTCTCCTAAATTATGCCTGAAAACTGCTTCCACAGCCACAAGACTTAACCGCGTTTGGATTCTCAAAAGAAAATCCCTGTCTTGTAATATCATTGTGATAGTCTAATATAGTTCCATCTAAATACAGGTCGCTTTTCCTGTCTACAATAACGTCTACACCATGCTGATGAGACAGTGTATCTCTTTGTTCATCGTACTCATCCACTACAGTTAGATTGTACTGAAAGCCAGAGCAGCCACCTCCCATCACGGCAACCCTCAAGTATTTTTCTTTGCTGTCTTCAACATATGTCTTAGCCTCTATTGCTGCCGCTTCCGTTAGTTTAATTGTCATGTCATTTACTTCCTATTGCTTGATATTTACCGGTAGAAAAGTTAAAAGTATGTACTGCTCCAATGCTCATGTTTGAGTAAGAAATGCCTACTCTAGCATACCTGCGGTCTGGAGAGAGTATGACAGGCCC
>TARA_R110000765_G_scaffold210956_1_pt1 | contig 10128 bp, 2 predicted proteins | sample TARA_R110000765 | Tara Oceans TARA_R110000765 (sample SAMEA4398168) | marine metagenome | biome: Polar Biome; feature: [MES] marine water layer (ENVO:01000295) within the mesopelagic zone...; material: water (ENVO:00002006), including particulate matter (ENVO:01000060) such as......
AAAAAAGATAAAGAAAAAAAATACATAGCAGGAGGAATGTTTGTTTTGCCAGCTGCGCAAGCAGCATTAGGTGCTTATCAAATGATTCAAGGAAATAAAATGGCTTCTAAATTACAAGAGCCATCTACATCTAAACCTTCAGAGTATGCAGATATGCTTAAACTTTCTAGAAATAGAGAGCTTGAAGAACTTAGACTTGACGAGTTAAACCGAGGGTTATCTACAAGTATCTCTGCTGCTCAAGCAGGGGGCGGAAGAGCGCTAGTTGGCGCATTGCCCGGTATGGTTAGAGCTGGAGACAAAGGAACTTTAGACATATTAGCAAAGAGGCAAGCAGATCAAATGAACGCATTGAAGTCTTCTGCCTTTGGAAGTGAAAGAGAGATCAATAGAAACGTGGCTGCTTACGGAAGAGATATGGGAGCAGCACAAGCTGCCGTAGAGGGAGGTCTTCAGAACATAAGTGGAGCTGCTGGTCAGGCTGGTCTTATGGCATTGTATGGTGGCAAATCAAGTAAAGGAGGAAATGAAGCTGATCCTTTAAAATTAAATACAGCTCCCGACATTGGTAGTAAGGAGGCAGGAAGCTCTTTAATTAACGAAGGCATAGATTCTGATTTAGCTTATGAAGAAAAACTTTTACAAGAAGAACTTAACAAAACTAAATTCTTAGAGGGCGGAGGTAAGATGACTAAAGGATCATTTAATCACGACATCAACCCTATAGATATAGTACAAAAAGGTGTTAAGGTAGGGGAGATGACAGGGGGAGAAGTTATCTTAAACCCCAAACAGCAAGCTAGGTTAAGTAAAGAAAGTGCTTACTTCCGTAATCTTTTGAAAAAATTTAATAAAAAGAAGTAATGGCTAAGGTAATACCATCAGGCGTAATTAAGTTACCTAATTTTGCGGAGCTTGACTACAAATTAAAAAGACAAGAAAGACAAGACTCTCTTGACAATCAAGAATGGTTATCTCAGTTTAAAGAGGTTGAAGGAACTTATTTACCTGCTGACCAAGCTGCTGTTCAAGGTTTATTGGATGATTGGTATGAAGGCAAGATGCAACAAGCAAAAAACCCTAATGATATCAAGTTAAGAGCAAACGTTGAAAGACTTTACTCAAAGTATGTTAAAGGTGCTGGCGCTGCTCAGGTTATTGCAGACACCAATAGAAAGACCAGAGCTGACTTTTTCACCAACCCACAAAACTATGCTGTAACTGGAGCTGACGCTACACAGATTTTTGAGTCTGATGCTCTGACTACTAGAAATTTAGATCAAATATTTGCGGCTGCTTCAGACACTACACCATTAATACCTAGATCTAGTAAAGTTCAACTTAAAACATCTGAAATGCTTGCTCAAGAGGCACTAGGCGTTTGGGACAGAGTAAAGGATTCTTATTACGATGAAAATGGGCAATTAAAAGAAGTGGAGGCTGAAAAGTGGTTTAACGATTGGTCTAAGGGAAACTTAATGACGAATCAAGAAAAGCAAAACGCTATTCTTTCTGAAAGTTTTGCAACTGGAAATGTTGGTTATTCAGGAAAGCTTAGTGATAATGATCTTGCCAAAGTCACCAACCCTCAATATGTAGAGCAGTTTGGTTCAGATCTTCAGGAAGGGTATTTAAGTAGATCAAGAAATAATTTCTTTTCCAATATACCTAAGAATTCATTAAGTCAAAAAGAAGCTCTCGAATTGGATTTTATGCGCTCTAAAATAAGGACAGAGAGAGGCAGTTCATTTGAATTAGACTCTAGCGACGGAACGTATATATGGAGGCCAAAAACCATTAGTAAAACAGACGGAACTAAGGTTAAAGTCATCGGTATAACTAGTGAATTGGTAGATGGTGATTATCAAGTAAAAACAGAAAGAAATGCTACCGAGGAAGAAATTTTAGCCTCAGAAGATGGTCAAGCTTACATAGTTACTGAGCTTGTTCCTAAAAATGAATTTCCCGACTTAGGAGCTCAACTCAGAACAGTATTTAATAAACAAGAGTTGAAGCAATGGAACAATACTTTAGATGAACTAAAAAGTCAACTAGCTGACACTGATCCAGAAAGAACCGACCCAAATGAATTAGTAGTTGATTCAGATGAGATTTCGATTGCTAGACAACAAAACAAATATGAAGACGAATTAGGAGCTTCATCTGACAAAGGGTTTTTAAGAAGATTAAATTTTGGAATAGGTACAAGTGGAACATCTCGTGGGATTCCTTTTTTTAAAGGCACTACTAAATCCACAAAAGATGTAGAGATAGAGTTTCAAGACTTCATAGAGGAAAGAAGAAAAGCGTTTCCAGATCGTAAGTCTAGAGCTAGGCTTGGTAAATTGCAAGAAATAGAAAGGGAAAAAGACTTAAAGCTATCTAATGAAAAGCTCGTTAATAGAGCAATCAGAAAAGGTACAGAATCATTTAAAATAGGAAAACTATCTGAGGATGAAGTAGAGAATTTTAAATTATTAATAAAGGAAAGAAGTTCAGGTAAGACTCAAAAAGAAATTGAGAAAGAGCTATACAAGTTCAATAAATTTGATGGAAAAACAGAATTTAAAAAGAGTGTACTTAAAGACTTACTTCAGAAAGCTAAAGAAATGACCGATCAGGAATTTGAAGAGTTAAATAAGAAATATAGTACAGCGCCTACTGTTTCTGAATTTAATGACTTGTTTTCTCCATCCGATTCTATTTCTACTGAAAATTCAATTGTGAACCCCGGCCTTACAATAGGAGATGAGCTAGAAAATAAGAAAAAAGAATTGGAGGAGTTAGAATCCGATTCTCTTCTTCCGTCAAGTAATAAATCTAGACTGGAAGTAGATATAGCTTACCTTGAGGAAGAAGTAGCAAAAGGCAATGGAGATACTACACTTCCCTAAATGCTTACAATATTTGATTTATGAACGATGAAGAATTTTTCGCTCAACTTGAAAAGATTAGTGAGAACTATAATCAAGATGAAATATTAAAAATACTAAGGGACGCAGATAATTTTGGTGAAGAATATGCTGTTAAGGCGCAAGATTATTTTTCAAAATTAAATCAAGGTATTCCTAATGTTACGGAGTCAATCTCTCAAAATGAACCTAAACCTTCTATTCCTGAGCCTGTAAAAGAACAAAGTGAAATAGACTCTTTTTGGATAGTTGATGAAGATCCAAACGAACTACAAAAGATATGGAACTCAGGTATTGCGTCAGGAGCTTTAGCTAATATAATTGCTAAATCTGAAGCTGGTGCAGATCTTGACTATGACAAACTGGTGTACTACAATAAGGTACTTAAGGACAATCAGCCAAAGCAAGGAGATGTTCTTCAGAGCGACGCATTGATTGCTGGATTTGCGTTAGATGTATTGAGAGTTGTACCTCAATCTCTAATAAGTATGGCTACAGCTGCTCCTGCTGGAGCAATTGGCGCAGGCGCTGGAGCTGCTACAGGAGCTGCCTATGGCTCTTTGTTTCTACCCGGTGCGGGAAGTGCTGTTGGAGCAACAACTGGAGCATTATCCGGCTTTGCTGGAGCTTCGTCTTTAGCTATTGAATATGCTAACTCTATGATGGCTTCACTTCAGGAGGCAGGAGTTGACATATACAATGATGACTTATTAGAAAGCGCTTTTAAAGACCCTCAAAAGATGAGCGAGGCCAGAGAGTACGGATTAAAGAGAGGCATACCTATTGCTGTTTTTGATGCTATATCTGGAGGTACTGGTGGTAAGATAGCGAAAGCTGTAAAAAAAGCAGGGAGAGGTAAACTAAAGCAAGCTGCTGCAGAAGTTGGCGTTCAAGGAGTACTAGGATCAGCTGGGGAAACAGCAGGTCAATTGGTTGCAGGGGATGAGTTAAGCCCTAGAGATATACTTTTAGAAGGGTTTGCTGAATTAGCACCTGCGACTCCGGGTATGATAGTGGAGTATGCTAAAACAGTTTCTAAAAACAAAGCATTACCAGAGAACGCTAAGATAGATGGAGATATCAGCGATAAAATCAAAGAAGAGAACGACGCAAGGCCAGAAGGTGAAAAATTATCACCTGATCAGGTAGATGAAAAGATTGAAAGAACTTTATTAGATGCAAGCAGAGTTCCTGAATTCATTGTTTCTATAAATAAAAAATCTAAAAGCATTGACGAGAATATAAAAACTCTTGAGGGTTCTCTATTAGAAGAAGATTCCGCTGCTAATATAGAAAGAGTTCAATCTGACCTCACAAAAGAGAGAAGAAAAAAGGAAGATTTAATAAGAAAAACAAAGTTAGCTTTTACTAATTTACCTGCAGAAGCAAGAGAAGAAGTTCAAAGAATATTAGCCGAGATAGATTCAGCCCCAACAGCACAATCCTCCTCTGGATATTACTTAAAAGAAAATCAAAGACTAAAATCTAGACTTGCTCAAATTTTTAAAGACAATATTCTAGCACAGAAAGAAGGTGTGGTTACCCCTAAAGTTCCTATGGTTAAGTTATCTAGCGATAGAGACACAAAAGATGTTAGGTTTAGATTAAAAACAGATTTAGATTCTGATCTTAAAATTGACGATAATTTATCTAAAGCCTCTGGCAGAACGCAAAGAAAGAACACTAGACCTAGCTACGTAAAAGCTGCTGAAATAGTTAATGACCTTGAAATAAAAGGGGATGTGTTAGACTATGGAGCTGGACTTGGTATTGGAACAGATGCTATGACGGATGTGTTAGGTCGCAAGGTTGAGTCTTTTGAAATTAATACTGAAAAGTGGGAAGGCGAAGCAAAACCCACTTACACTAGTACTAAGGATATAAATAAAAAATATGATTCTATTGTTTCTCTCAATGTAGTAAATGTCGTACCTAAAAATGTCAGAGACTTTATTGTTACGGATATTTTTGAAAAACTCAATGAGGGAGGGACTGCGATTATAAGCTCTAGAGGATTTAAAGGGGATGTGTCAACTGCCAAAAACTTTGAGCTAGGCCCCGAAGAAAAAAGTTATTTAATAGAAGTTAGTGGTGAGCAACAATATCAGAAGGGATTTGATGGCAATGAACTTGTAGACTATGTACAAGAACTTCTCGGAGATAATGCTACCGTTACAAAGAATAATACATTTGGCAAGACTGGAATCATTGTAACAAAAAATCAAAAATCTAGTCAACAAAAAATAACAGAATCAACAAACGTATTAGATATTGCAGAAGTAACTGACGTTATAAATGAAATAGATTCTCCAAACAAAGAAGTTCAGTTAGGTTTTCAATCCTCAAGCCCTATTAATGTTAATGAATTAAATAAGAGAACCGACACTCCTTTAAAATCTACAACATTAAGTATATTAGACGGAATTCCGACAATATTTACTATAACAGATCAACTTACTACAGGTAATACGGTTAATCCCGAAACTGGAAATAAAATAGATCAACTTAAAGGAGCTATAGGATTTAATGGGACTAAAGGCAATCAGAATATAGCTTGGGCAAACGTAGGGGAAGATCAAGCTAACAATGTAGTTTCAAAAGCAACTAAATTATTTAAAGAAAACAGATCTGTATACGAGAAATGGTGGGCATCTAATCCTGAATATAACGGATTAGTTCCAATGAACGTAGTTAAAATGGGTGAAGTATCTATGCTTTCTAATGAAGCTACGTTTAGAGTTTTGGCAGACAACATAAGTACACTTCCTTCTATAAATAGGGAAAACGCACTTAATGTATTAAAAAGCGAAATCAACTCAGAAATTGAAAAACTAAGTAGCATTAAAGACCCAATAAAAAAGCAGTTAAAAATACTAAATCAGTATAAACTCATAAACTCCAAAATATCTAGTTCAGATATAGTTTCTATAGATCAAGTAATTTCTAGCAATTTTATTTCCTCATTTCCTTTACCAGTAAGGGTTTTATTAATTAATAAGATTGCATATGGTAGTGTTAACACTCCGGGCATTAAGCCTACATCGGCAGGAAAACCAAGTAAATCTGTACCTAAAGCTCTTTTAAAAGGACAGCCAGAAGGAGCTAGAACAAAATTAAACATAGGGGTCATAACTGATACAATTACAGATCCTCAATTAAAAAATGTTCCAATAGGAAATGTCGTTTCATTAGTTGGAGTTGATGTTTTAAATCCTGAAGTTTTAAAAACAACACATCCAAATTACAAGTATGGTGCTAAAGGTAGGTCTATAGGTATTTTAGAAAATCCTGTGCCTATGGATAAGGCATATCCTAAAACTTATGAAAAAAGCTTTAAATCTCTTTTAGCTAAAGAATCAAAGGGAATTAAAGCATCTGGGCCTTCTATTACATCAGAACAATCAAATGTAGGTATAGGTATAACTTCTTTGGATTATGTTGGTGCAATGACTAGTTCAGTTCCTGAAAACGTAAATAAACTTGTTTCGTTTTTAAGTAAAGTTTTTCCAAATGTAACATTATCTGTAGACTTAAAAGAGTTTAATGATATAATAAACACTGAAGGAGTTAAGAAATACTTAAAAGGCAATGAGGTTGTTTATGGAGTAACTGTTAATGGTAGTGTATATGTAAATCCTGAAGTTCATAACTCAGAATCTGCTTTGTTTAATACGGCTATTCACGAAATGGGCCACGTTTGGACTGACTTTCTTCAAACAACTAAAAAAGGTAAAGACATATACAATAAAGGTGTTGATCTAGTAAAAGAAACTGATGTATATAAAGAACAACTTGAAATATTTAATGGAGATGTAGATAAAGCAGCAAACGAAGCTTTAGCTATACTTATTGGGAATAAAGGTGAAACCATAACGTCCGGAGCAATAAATAGCAATTTTAAAGAGTGGCTATTAGGTCTATGGAATTACGTTAAACAAGAATTCAAACTATCAAAAGATTTAAGTGTTCAAGATGTTCAAAATTTAACCCTTGACCAATTTCTAGGAACAGCTTTAGCTGATGTATTAAGCGGAAATGAAATAAAAACAACCGCCAAACAGCAAGAGGCTATGAAGTCTTCCGCTGAATTTAAACAATCAGACCAAGCCGCTGAAAAAAGGCAAAAGCTTCAAGAAGAAATTGATGACTTTAACTTATTTAATATTATATCCTCTATTAAATTACCAGATCCTAAGAAATGGAAAAAAACAGAACGAACTGGATTTAAAAAGTTTATACTTGACTTGAGAAAAAAGATACAGGATAAGTATATAAATATCTTAAAGCTAGAAGAAGACGTAAAAGAATCTTTAAGTTCTGAAGGTAGAACACTAAGGGAAAATCAGGAACTAACCGATTCTCTCTCTGTGTATGAAAGCAAAACTGAGTCTCAATTACAAGAAGCCCTTGAAGGCACAATAAATAATGTAACTAGCCTATTAAAGAAGGCAGGAGTTAGTTTTGAAAAGTTTGGTGATGTGCTTTATGCCTTAACAGCAATAGAAAGAAATAGAGAGCTATCAAAAAGAGCTCAAGATAAAAAAGTTAAGTCGGATAAGAACTCTGGAATGTCTGATGTGGAAGCTAAGGAGATTCTAGAGAGTGTTGGTGTTCGTGTACAGCTAGACGATTCTGGAGTCGCTTTAACTAATCCCAATCACAATGAAATAAAAAATAAAAGCTTAAGATATGCTGTTGACGAGAATCTAAAGCTACTAGAGAATATGAGAAATCGGGGTGTGGAAAGCGGCATCTATAGCAAAGAGCTGATTGATACATATGAAAAGCAATTTAAATATTACGTTCCTCTTAGGGGATTTGAGGATCCTGACATAAAAGCTAAAGCAACTAAACCATCTGTTAAAAAATCAATAAGTGGCGGCCTTAGAATAGGCGATCCTTTCTTAGAGATGGAAGGTCGAACAACCAAGGCGGAAAATCCCTTTGCTTCCTCTTTAGCTCTTGCAGCAAGCGTTATAATTAACGCTAATAAAAATGAAGTTAAGCAGAAGTTATTTAACCTAGCTGAAGGGAATCCTAATTCTAACGTATGGAAAACAATTATACCACCAGAGGATGGAGTTGAAAAGTTAAAAAATGAATTCAGAAACTCAGATAAAACCAGTGGGTTAGTAAATATGTTCTTTGAAGGAAGAGAAGTTTTTGTTGAGATGATGGATAAGGGTATGGCTGATACTATGAATGGAACAGCAGCTTCAACACCAAGTCAATTCGAGAATGCTTTAAATACTTTTGCTGTTGTAAACAGGTACTTAAGTATGCTTATCACCTCTTATAATCCTGAATTTATATTAGGAAACTTTACAAGAGATATGCCCACTGCGATATTTAATTTGTTGGCTTCAAGCGAGATTGACTTAGGAGGATCAGGGTCAGCGAAAGCTAATAAGTTAGCCATTAGTGCTGTTAGTAATGTTATGTCCTCTATGGGCACTATATTTAAAATGGAAGGCATTAAACCCGGAAAGAGAAAAGAAGGTAAAGAGACTAAACTAGAGAAAAGATATAGGGAGTTCAAAGAAGATGGCGCTAAGACTGGGTGGTTCTACGCAAAGACCCCTGAAGAATTCGCAAAAAGCATAGAAGGCTTAATGAGCGAAAAAGGATCAGGTAGAAAAACCCTGAAGGCCCTCACTGATTATGTAGATAGAATAAACACATCGGTAGAAAACGCAATACGACTTTCAACATATTCTGCTCTAATAGATGCTGGAGTACCTAGAGCTAAGTCTGCAGCAATAGCGAAAGAGCTTACTGTTAACTTTAACAAAACTGGCGAGTGGGGTAGGGCGGCTAACTCCTTGTACTTATTCTTCAATGCGTCTACTCAAGGAACAGCAAGATTATTAAAGTCTCTTAAACCTAGATATGAAATTAGCGAAGGAGGAGACAAGAAATTAGTTGTTACCAATGGCCAGTATATGGCGTTAGGGATTGTAACGCTGGGAGCTATGAACTCATTGATGAACGAGATGATGAGTGATAAAGACGAGGATGATGAAAGCTACTATTCTAAAATACCAGAATATATAAGGGAAAGAAACATCGTGATGATGAATCCTTTAAGCGAAAAGAAAGGAGACTACTTTAAAATACCTCTTCCTTATGGACTAAACGTATTTTATGTAATAGGTAACTCTTTATCTAATGCAGCTCAGGGGGTTCAGTCACAAAACTCAATTGCTAATCAAGTTTTTCAAACAGCAGCAGGTTCTTTTTCACCTATTAACTACCCAAATAGCGAGTCAACTACAAACTTTATGCTTAAGTTTATTTCTCCAACAATAGGTCAGCCGTTCTTAGCGACAGGTCTAAATGAGAATTATTTTGGATCAAGTGTATACAATGAGAACTTTCCTTTAAGTAGGGCTCCAAAACCTGATTCAGAGCTAGGAAGAGGTAGAAGAACATTTTTTGAGAGTACAGCTAAAGGGTTAAATAAGATTAGTGGTGGAGATAAGTATACTGCTGGCTTTGTTGATGTTAATCCAGACCTTATGGCCTTTTGGTCAGACTTTATGTTTGGAGGAACAGGTAAGTTTATAAGAAGATCATCTGAGCTCCCCGGTAAGTTGTTTGCTGAAAAAGATGTTGATCCAAAAGAAGTTCCTTTTTTAAGAGTTTTTTATGCTCAAACAGACGATAGAGAGACTGTAAATAAATACTATGAGGACATCCTCACTGTTGGTCAGCTTTATAAAAAAGCAAAAGAAGGTGGGTTTGATAATGAGTCCGACAGAAATAGTATTGTAAAGATGAACAGGGTTAGTAAGTTGGTAACTTCTAAGCTTAGAAAAATTAAAAAAGCAGAAGACCTTGCAGATAAAATTGAAGATGCTGAAAAAAGGCAAGATAGATTTGACTACTTGGAGAAGCTCGAAAATGAAGAGATTAAAAAGTTTTTAAGAGCCTACAAAAAGTATAAAATTGATGATTTAAGGTAAAAATATATACGCAATAAAACGTAACTTTACTGTGTAAATATGACCTTGAAAAAAAATAGATATTTGTTATGCGTTATGTTGTTTTTTGCCACAATATTGTTACCCAGTTGCGGGGCAAATTGGCATCTACAAAGAGCAATAAAAAAAGACCCATCGATACTTCAACAGAAGACGATAACTGTCACGGACACGGTTGTGACAGATCCGACTGCTGTATTGGATACGGTCACCATCTCAAACACGGACACAGT
>TARA_R110000765_G_scaffold168972_2_pt1 | contig 10126 bp, 9 predicted proteins | sample TARA_R110000765 | Tara Oceans TARA_R110000765 (sample SAMEA4398168) | marine metagenome | biome: Polar Biome; feature: [MES] marine water layer (ENVO:01000295) within the mesopelagic zone...; material: water (ENVO:00002006), including particulate matter (ENVO:01000060) such as......
TGGCTTCCAAACCTTGTTCCTTCATCATATCTACAATACCTTGTTCTTCTTTCATAATAATTATCTAGGGACTGTCTCTATTATAGGATTTTTTTATCAATTTAATAGAAAAACTTTACTTTAATATATAAATCATATGATAAACATTCATGTAGGTAATGTAACTTCTACCCTAAAGACTGAGAACAAGAAGCTTCTTAGTATATTAGGGAAAAAGTATACCAAGAAACTTCCGGGTTATCAGTATAGTGCTGCATACAAACGAAATGGTTGGGACGGAGGAAAACAGTACTTCTCTTCCAAAACAGGAAAATTTGGGTCAGGCTTGCTTTCTCATATTATCTCAGATTTAGAGTATACGGAATTACCTTACAAAATAACAGACAATAGAACTCTTTTCCCTTTTGCTCCTTCAGATATAAAAGACCTGGAGTTGCGAGAGTACCAGTCTCTTATAGTAGACGAGGTACTAGAGAAGCGAAGTTGTTTGGTTAAAGCTCCTACTGGCTCTGGGAAAACTATCATTATGGCGTCCCTACTAAAAGCATTAGAGGGGAGGACAGGACTTGTGTTCTTTACGAAGAAGCAGCTCCTATACCAAACTTATAAATTTCTAACCAAACACGGAATAGATGTAGGGGTTGCCTTTGGGGATGGAGTTGAAATAAAACCTATTACTTTGTGTACAGTTCAGTCCATTCATAAGGTTCTAGACTCTCACTTGGACACTTCTGAATTTATTATGTTTGATGAAGTTCATGAATTTGCGAAAGGAAAACTGGCAACCAAAGTACTTAAATCGTTTCCTTTAGCTTCTTGCAGGGTAGGTTTTACTGCTACTGTCCCAAGCGAGGAGTACGCTAAATTAAATCTAATCTCGTATTTGGGAGAGGTGGTGGAGGAGACGGATATTAACACTTTAATAGACGATGGGTTCTTAACTAGACCCGAAATTAAAATATTTGATATTCCGGATAGAGGCGGAGTGGAAGATACCGAGATTCCTTATAGAGAGGTGTATACCAAATACATCACTGAGAACGAGGAAAGGAACGGTATCATCGTAGACCTAGCTAAAAAGATACTACAAAAGCCAAGTAAGACTTTAATACTGGTAAAAGACCTTAAACACGCGGAGCTCTTATATTCTCTAATTCCAAATTCCTACAAACTAGAGGGAAAAGATTCCCTTTTACATCGAGAGGAAACGCTTGACCAGTTTAAGAAAGAAGAAGCGTCAGTTATGATAGGAACAACTATCTTTCAGACAGGGATAGATATACCTGAGCTAACCCACCTAATTAACGCACGTGGTCTTAAATCTGAAATAGCCACTGTCCAAGCGTTGGGAAGAGCATTACGGATTCACGAATCCAAACAGAAAGTCTTTATCTACGATTTCAAGGATAAAGTCCCTTACTTGCAAAAGCATGCAAAATTAAGAATAAAGTCCTATAAAAAACTAGGACTTGAGGTAACCATAGTATGAGAAAAAAAATATATTTTACAACAGAAGAAGAGAAGATTAACGCTGCGAATAAGTTTTCAGATGAAGACATAGAACAGCTCAGACACTTTTCAGAAGAATTAACATTCCTTAAAGAGAATGGAACCATTACGATGGAAAACGTACAGAAGCTGGATAATCTAGTTAACCAGCTTCTTATTATGCGTTCAAGGCACGTATTCTCTTTAATGAATTGGCTTAAACAAAAGTTTATTGTTGACGCCTAGACGTCAGTATCTTCTTCTTCGTCTACTTCAGAGTCTAGAGCCTTAAAATCCAAGTCCTTCATTAGACCCTTCATATCAGAGACGAGGTCTTTAATCTCATCATCCGATAAGGCGCCTGCTTGTGCTGCTTCATCTTCCGTTCCTTCTTCAGGAGCTTCCTCAGGAGCTTCTTGTTCTTGAGGGACTGGTGCGGCTACTTCTTCTTTTAATTTCTTCTTCTTAGTTTTAAAGATAGCTTTCTTCTCAGAAGATATCTTTTTGTCTACATCATCGACATCACCATCTCCGTCTTGGTCTCCATCGGAATCATCTTCATCTGAGCTCTTCTTTGGCTTGTCGTCGTCAGAATCTTCGTCGTCAGAGTCATCCTTGTCTTTGCCTTTCTTACTTTTAGAGTCATCCTCGTCGTCCTTACGATTGGTAACTGCACCTTCTTCTTCATCATCAGATTCAATGTACTCATCGTCGTCTCCTCTATATTGATTTTCTCCAGTGTCCGAAGCCATAACGCCTTTCTTCTTCTTTGCTTCTCGCAAGGAGTACTCATTAGCAACTGCATCACCTAGTTGTTCTAGGTCAAGGTGCTCATTAAGCCACTGGTCATATTCTTCACCGGCATCAGAAAAAGCCTCAGAGATAAAATCAGAGATATCCAAAACTTCAACTCCACCTTTGTTTTTGATAAAGCAGGAGAATTCATGAAAGAATTCACTTAGTACCTTTTTCTCCTCTGTCATCTTAGAAAGAGCCTCAAACATTACAGATTGAGTCTTTGCAAGATTAGAAAAGGAAGGAATGAACTTTAGGTTGTTTACGTTAATACCGTAGGTTTCATTTAAAGTATTAATAAGAATTGCTTTAGCAGGCTTCTTAACTTCAAATATGTGTGCCACAAAAGAACGTATGTCCTTCTTAGATACAGTTCCGGGATTAGTAACTTCGTACACTGAAGTAATAACCTCTTTAATGTCGGACTTAGAAGCTAGTGCAAAATAGGGAACATCTCTAATGGTTTCTACAATAGCTGCTTCAGTAGCTGTTTCGTCTGAATAAATACAGGAAGCCAATCTGGAGATAGATTCGTTATCTGCCCAAAGGGAAGCGAAGTTTCTTTTAGATTCTAGAAGCTCTTTATGAATAAGCTCTTGCTTACATATAGTTTCATATAGAGTATCCTTTCCTTGTTTTTCTACTACGATATTTTCCAGTACAGGTAGTTCCTCTAAATCAAGGCGAGGTGTCTTGTTATATGCAGTAGATAAAGCCTTGCTTAGTTTAAGCGCATTAGACACGTCAGTACAAGAAAGTATTTCTTCTAGGTTTTCTTTAATGAAAGAATGGATAGGAGCTTGCATTTCTTGGAGTTTACAGTACTCTACTGTGTCGCGCACGGTAGTCTTGTGGTCAAACCTACTCATCTTCTTGTAAATCTCCCCACGCACATCATTAATCTGACTACGGTAGGAGAACGCCTCTACAATCTGAGAAAATGAATTTTCTGCTGAATCATACTTGTTAGTGTTTAACGCTCTAACTAGGTTTCCTACATTTTCCTGAACGAAGGAATCTACCTTTTCGTCAGAAAGAATATCGTCGGAGTTTTCTACTTCAAAGTTAGATAATGAAATTACATCCTCTTTAATTTGATAAGTAGCTCCTATCAGGTAACCACTCTCAGAAAGAAAGGTAGCCTTTTGTTTGTTTGCTATTACATCAAACACGACAACGTTCTCACGCAAACAAGTGCCCAAATAGTCAGCAGCTTCACTAATACGTACAAAAGTAGTATTACGGTTTTCAAGTAAATTTTTAAGTTCCATTATGTTTCCTGTATATTATATATAACTTCTAAAAAGCCTTTTTATCTAAACTCTAAGTTTTGTTGGCTCCTGTCGCTTCTCTAGAGTCTGAGAAGTCGTCAAGTACGTCCCCGCCCATGCTTTCACCTTCCGGAGGTACGCCTCCTCCTTCTACTGGAGCAGCTATAGGTCCACCTGCCATGGGTGCACCTTCTTGAGCTAAAGCTGCTTCTTGTGAGGCTTCTTCCTTAACTCTATCTTTCATGTCTTCTACTTCCTCGTCTGTCATACCAAAGTACTCTTTATACAAGTATTCCTTATCAAAAAGCATTAATCCTTGAACACCTTGTACGATACGAATTTTAGCTTCATCAATTTCCAATCTGCGTTTTTCGTGCATATCGGAAGGAGGACATAAAGTAACTTTAATATCCATTAAGAATCTCTTCTCAAACCCTTTCAGCATAAGGTGACGACGTACTAAAGTACCAATACCAAGTTCTACGTCTTTCTGTACCCTGTGTACTGCTTTAGCAAACTTAACGTCTAATTGGCTAAGGTTGGCTTTTCTCTCAGGAGACTTATCCTTTTCTACAATGAAATCCTTAGGAATCTTCATAGCAGCTAAAAGCTTATCTCTAAAGTATTTAACATCATCTACCTCTCCCAAGTTTTGGGCACCTGGAAGAGTATCAATTTTAGTTCCTTTTCCATTTCTCATAGGAACAAAGAAATCCTCATCAGAGGCTAAAGGATTATATCGTTCATCGATTCCTGCTCCTGGGTTATAAAACTTCTCTTTTTTAAACTTATCCTTAACGCGCTCCATGTAGGTTTCTACCTTAGTTGCGGGCATGTTACCTGTCTCAATATAAAAAGCTCGTCTTTCTGGAGCTCTTTGAACTCTATAGATAATCATAGAGTCTTCCATTAGACGTAAGGATTCCCAAGCTCTTACACCCATAGCTGCTATGCTCTTACCATAAGGGTAAAAATTAGGGTCAGCTGTTCTACGTCTAAAGTGTACTAACTGATTTTTATCAAGTGTTATAGTATTTTTCTTACTTAACGGGTTAGCCTGCCCTGCATACATAGCTTGTCCCTTTTCTGGAATCTCTTGCATGAAATTTTGTAGGTATCCATATTGGTCTTCTGCACGGTAAATGAAATTAGGATTAAGAATTTTAATACGTTGAATCCCTAAATTGGTGTTATTAAGGTCTACGATGTTCTCTACAAAGCAATCTCCATATTTTACTACGTTACGAACAATGTCCCACATAAAGTAATCAAGTTTGATATTTTTAAATAACTTTTCAATTTCCTCTTTAATAAGCTTATCCGTAGTATGAATAATAAAGGCATTTTCTTTAATGTCCTCTTGAGTACTATCATCTGCGTAGATATCGAACGCGGCACCGATTTCAGGATACTCGTCCATTTGCTCAAATTTCTTATATCTGCGCGTACGTTGATTTTCAATAGCGGGTAGTTTAGCGAACCCTTTGGTTACACCTACTCCACCGGCACCATCAAATACATCCCCTGCTAAAGGAGTTAAACTATCGCCTTCTAAGGCTTTCTTTGATGCTCGAGCTGGTCTTCCAGGACCTTTCTGCTTCTTTAACCCAAATGCACTCCTAAAGAAAGCAAAGAACTTTCCTGTAAATAGTTGGTTATTACTAGAATACCCTATAGGTTCCGGAAACTCGGTTAAGTTTTCCTCTAGTACTTCGTTGTTATTGTTGTCGTCTACTTCAGAATCCATGATAAATAGTCCTTTATTGATTCGGCTCCCTTCTTATCGTATTTAGCCATCGAGCCAAAAAATTCAGGGGCTTTCTTTTCGTTTTGTCCTTTACTAAGCTCTATAGGGCTTTGTGAGATAATCTTTTCTGCTGCGAATGCTCCTAAAGCTAGGCTCATTACTAAATCATCGTTCCTTCCCTTGTCCGCTTGTATCTTTCCTCCATCAGTAATAATGAAGCTTGTAAGTTCGTTCACTGTGCGCTCAGAATTTATTCTAATTTTTGAAGTACGAACAGCAGTTTCCATACAGTTTAAAATAATATCTCTGTTTTTTGATGAAAGAAGTAACCCTAGGTCCCCCTTCTCATCTTCCCACATATTCTCGTATTCAAAAGATTCGAACAGGTCTTGAATCAGTGCTAGACCAAGACCGTTTCTTTCTACTACAGCGTAGGCTAGGTTATACCTATTGCCTTCATCGTTGATAACTTTAGCGAAATCCTTCAATGAAATCTTATTAGAATAGAACTCTGCTACTTGTTCCCCGTTGTAGAGGTTGATTATGTGAAAAGCTGAGTTGTCCTTGTTGGTTCCGTAAGAAGCATCTGCACATAGTAAGTAGTTACAATAAGGTTCCGGGTCTTTCCATATCCTCATCATATTAGTATATTTGGAGTAGTACCCATTATTAGTACAATCTATAAGTTGTTGTAGGGTACTTCTGTTTAAGAACGTATCACCGGTACCCAAGAACTCACACTCATACTCTTGTATCCACGCACGTTCACCAATATTAGGTCTTATTTCCTCTGCCCACTCATCTGTGTATTCGGGGTGTTCTCTCCAAAAGATATCGATTGGATGAAAATTATTTTTTCCAGCCAGGGCTTCAGTGTATAATTTGTAATACAGGTTAGAAGTTCCGTTAACTGTTGAAAGTAGTACTGCAGCACCACCTGTTGAGATAGTAGGGTACACCGCAGCCCAGAATTCATCCATGTTATCTACGAAGGCAGCCTCATCAACTATCAATAAGGAGGTAGATTCACCACGTCCAGCACCAGCAGGTTGCGATTTAATCTTACTTCCTGTAGAGAATACGATTGTACTCTTATTTTTCTCTGGGGTTTCAGGTTGGAGGAAAGGGGGTAAGTCTTCGTACATGGCAGTAACCCTAGCAAGGAAGGCTTTGGACTCTCTATCGCCAATAGACACCACGAGAATACTTTTGTTATCTTCAAAGATAGCAAGCCACAAGGAATATGCACACATAATGGTGGTTACTCCCGCCTGTCTAAACTTCTTAATAATACTAAATCTATGGGAATCTATCTCACTTACAATTCTTTCCTGAAATCTGTACAATTCGAAGGGAATAATACCTTTAATAGGATGTATAATGTTTACGTACTTCTTAATAAAGTATACAGGGTCTTCCTTGCACTTTTGATATTCCTCGATAAGTTCGGTACGTTCCATTAATAATATTTAAATATGAAAAAATTAGCTTTTATTCCCACTCGTGAACAAAAAAATTATCCCATTACCTCTTATTTAGAGGGTGCGGGATTTGAAGTACATCTTCTTGTTAACAAAAAAAGTATCTTTGCTGCATATACTGAAGCTCTTGAAGAGTTTTCTGTTAAACCAGACGACATAGTTATCCTTTGTCATGATGATATTCAAGTCCTTACTGATAAAAGTATTTTTAATATGATTTTAGAAACAAAACTTGAAGATAAAAATATTGGGTTTGTTGGTGTAGCAGGTACGCAATTGTTTTCCCGAAGTGGTGTGTGGTGGGAAGCCTCTGCACATATAGGAATCCGTCATGCTCTTAACCCTTTAAGGGGGTGTGTCTTCCATGGAGACTCTATCCTTGATTTACATCCTACATTTTATGGTTCCTTTGGACCTGTCGTTGTTATGGATGGTCTTTTTCTTGCTGCTAAGGGTAGAACACTTCTTACTATAGGATTAAGCCAACCTGATTATCTTCCAGGACCTTGGGATTTTTATGATATTTTATACACGTTTAAAGCTTTTAAACGCGGATTAACTAATTTAGTAGTCCCTATTCAAATACTTCATCAATCTCATGGGGAAGGGATAGCGAATGATTCTTGGACTGTTAATAGAGAAGCTTTCGTTACTAAGTTTACAGACCACCTCCCTGCATCAACAGGGTAATTAAAAATCAAGTATTAAATTTATTGGCTCGTCCTTCCTAACACTGTTGGAAAGTGAGTTAACAAGCTTTATGTGCTTAGAGTCTTCTCCCTCAGGAGAGTTTACTACTAAGATTCTATCGGAAACTTTCATAATGTACTTTATAGCTGCTTCTACATTATGAGGTTTTCCTTTAAAAGGGTTTAAGGTATCAAGAACAATTATGTTTTTAGCATCTAAACAAGCTTGGTTTACTAGTAATCTGTATTCAGGGCTAGGAATAGATACGAAATCCTTATATGGAATCACTAAAATATAAGGGCAATTCAATACATTTAACAAAGCAAGGAACTCCAAACAGGTTCCTATAGTAGGAATCATATATACGAGCTCAGGATTAAGCTCAACCATACATCCAGTTAACCTAGAAAGAGCAGTTTGTCTTTTCTTTTTGGCATACCCTTTTCCTAATCTTGGAAAGGATTCTTCTCCAAACACTCCTAGAATTTTTTGTCGCTTCATAATGGTCACAAGTTACCTAAATAAGGTAGATGTCTCATGATAATAGTTTTCTTTTAAATGAATTTGTTGCAAAATTACTCGGAAATGCTGCAGCACTACCATTTACCATACCTATGTATGCCTTAGGTGGCGCTGTTAAAGCGACAGGAAGTACTCTAGCACAAGGCGTTGAATCAACAGGAGAAGTCGCAACATCCGCAAGAAAAGCTGCTACTAATACTGTTGGTCTTACTAAGACTGAAGCAGAGAAGAAAGCGGAAGCAAAGGCTAAAATAGAAAAAGAAAGAGCAGACATAGAGACCCAAAAGCTTAAGGATGCTGAAACTCCTGAAGAAACCCAAAACATGAAAAACTCCATCACACCATTAAACGCACACCTTAACCAGGGTTCATTCGACTCCTTTCTTTACGAGGTTCTTTCAGAATCAAGCAGAGCTCGGCGAGAGGTAACTAGAGCAGCGCAGAATAAAGCGAATCTTCCTGGAAGTCCTCAAAACAGGAGCGCAAGGCGTGATTCAAGACTGGCTCAAGCGGGGGGAGATAGAACCGGGGCAGGAGGTACTATAGGTGATAAGGTTAGAGCAAGAAGAGAACTAAACAAAACTACTGCACCAGCAACAAGGACACAAAAACTAGCAAAGTTCAGGGCAGACAAGGCACGTTTCTCTGGAGGGGATAACACAGCTAAGGCAGAAGAAAAAACTACAGCAACAGCAGCTCCTACAGCAACAGCAGCTCCTACAACAACAACAAAAACTACAGCAACAGCAGCTCCTACCGCGACAGCAAAAAAGAAATGGACGCCAGGACCAGCACCTGCAAAGCCTCTAACAGGAAAAGCCAGAATGAGAGCAAGCTCGGAATATAAAGCAGGTAAGGCGGAATTACATGGAGCTCAAAATACAGCCTTTGCATCTACAGAAAGGGCTAAAGGGTTTACTCTTAAGTCTAGAGGAAGAAAAACCGGAGATATGGAAGGTAAGGCTGAAGGGGAGAGAATGTCGGGTCAAATGAACGCAAGGAAAAAGGCAGTTGAAGGTGGTTTGGCGAGACGTGCACTTCGTCGCATTACTCCAGGTGCAACTGGGCGATTTGAGAAAAAGCTTGCTCGGTATGGTCCTGGCAGTCAAGGCGCTGGGGTTAAACAACAAAAATCCGGAATCGATAACAACCAAGCTCCGGCTGAAAGAGAAGCAGTTCTAAATAAGAAAGTTTCTATGGAATGCGTACGCGGTTCTCTAGACTTACTTGTTTAAGAATAAAGTATACCCCTTTAACCAAGGGGTAACGACTCGTCAATAAGACTTTCTAAGTCTCTTCTTATCTTTGCGGATGCTACTAGGTGATATACACCATAGGATTGAAATGCATCTTCCTGTACCTCAAATACTTCATACATAAGATTTTGAAATCTTGGTTGTATGGCATCGCCGGCATGAAGCTTTCTTCCTAGCTTCATTTCTACATAAGACTTGTTAAATGTGAATGTCTGGTCGTTGGTTAATTGAATACCAAATTCTCCGAGGTCTTCTTGAATAGCTAAGGGTTCGTAATGTCCCCTTACTAGTATCTTAGTGTAATATTTCTTTAGGCGGTCTTCCCCGTACAGGTCATCCGTCGTCGCTCCATCTCTTTCGTATTTATACACAAAGAATTCGGAGCCTCCTAAACCGATTATTTCCTCATCAATTAAATTAAATAAAGTAATATCGGGGTTGTCCTTATCGAACATGTTAAGAAGCGAAGAGTCTCTAGATAGCTCTTCTTCTTCCCCCACGGATTCAAACTCGCGGAAGTGCTTCTTATAGTTGTTTTCTGCCATGGTTACCTACCTGTGACACGTGCTTTATCTTCTTCTTCTTTTGCATGCGCCTCGCCTCTTGCAGCTTCTACATGCTCATCTCTCTCAGCAGCTAAGCGTCTTCTTGCTGCTCTTTTAACACTAGAGTTAGCATCCCAGTTTCTACGTAGTTGTGAAAGCTCTCTAGTAATATCAGATATGCTCCGCTGCGCAGTGGTAGCCTTCTCATTATGCTCTTCATTAGCCTCGTTAGTTTTCTCTACTGGAGGTTTCTCTACTGGAGCTTTTGCTCTTTTCGTTAGCGATAGAGGTTTTATTTGTCCTACGCCGTAACTGTCTGGAGTTCTTACCG
>TARA_R110000765_G_scaffold201555_1_pt1 | contig 10121 bp, 13 predicted proteins | sample TARA_R110000765 | Tara Oceans TARA_R110000765 (sample SAMEA4398168) | marine metagenome | biome: Polar Biome; feature: [MES] marine water layer (ENVO:01000295) within the mesopelagic zone...; material: water (ENVO:00002006), including particulate matter (ENVO:01000060) such...
CCCCCCGCCAATGCTGCGCTGCAGCAGGGTATGCCGCACCGCCGCACCCCCCCTGAGAGCTCTCTTTCTCCCTTCAACTGGCTTTAACTAGGTTTCGTCCATTGATCGTAGTCCATATTCAATTATCTATGAAAAAGTATCAATAGGAGGTTGATTTATTGAACATTGATTGTGATTCATTGTGTTTGAAAATTATTCGATGTACAAAAAATTATCGATGTCGAAAATTTTAGTGATTATGATGGAGTGATTGATTGGAGATTTCCGGTTTACCAGATGATAAGTTGAAGCGTTATGCCCATTTGATGGAGCGAGCTGCGGATATGAGTGTTGCTGCTGCTGGTAAGGAGGATTTCATGACGTATACGAAGGCTGTTTGGCCTGAGTTTATAAATGGACGCCACCATAAGATAATGGCTGAGAAGTTTAACCGTTTGGCTAGTGGTGAGTTAAAGCGATTAATTGTTAATATGCCGCCGCGCCATACGAAGAGTGAGTTTGGAAGTTATTTGTTGCCGAGTTGGTGGATGGGCAGAAACCCCCGAGCTAAGATAATGCAGACTACGCATACTGCGGAGTTGGCATATAGATTTGGACGTAAGGTGCGGAATTTGATGAATTCTGCTGAGTTTACTAAGGTTTTTGAGGATGTTGAGTTGCGAGCGGATAGTCAGGCTGCTGGACGTTGGGAGACGAGTAAGGGTGGTGAGTATTTTGCGGCTGGTGTTGGCGGTGCGGTGACGGGCCGTGGTGCGGATTTGTTGATAATTGATGACCCCCATAGTGAGCAGGATGCGTTGAGTCCTACTGCGATGGAGCATGCTTATGAGTGGTATACGTCTGGCCCCCGCCAGCGTTTACAACCTGGAGGTAGTATTGTCATTATTATGACCCGTTGGGCTGAGAATGATTTAACTGGTAAGTTATTGAAGCAGATGGGCCGTGATCCTTTGGCGGATAAGTGGGAGGTTGTTGAGTTTCCTGCGTTGATGCCGGAGAGTGATGAACCTGTTTGGCCTGAGTTTTGGGCTAAGGAGGATTTGTTAGCTGTTAAGGGTAGTTTGAGTGTAGGTAAGTGGGAGGCGCAGTGGCAGCAGAACCCGACGAGTGAGATGTCGGCGATTATTAAGCGCGAGTGGTGGCGTAAGTGGGAGAGCGAGGATATTCCGCAGTTGGAGTATGTTATGCAGAGTTATGATACGGCGTTTAGTAAAAGTGAGACTGCGGATTATAGTGCTATAACTACATGGGGTGTTTTTAGAGAGTATGATGGAGGCCCTGCGAATATAATTTTGGTGGATGCTAAGCGTGGCAGATGGGATTTCCCTGATTTACGTAGGGTGGCGTTAGATGAGTATAAGTATTGGGATCCGGATTGTTGTTTGATCGAGGCGAAGGCGAGTGGTATGCCTTTGACGCAGGAATTGCGTAATATTGGTATTCCTGTTACGAATTATAGCCCGAGTAGAGGAAATGATAAGTTCACGCGTGTCAATAGCATTGCGCCGTTGGTAGAAAGCGGTTTAGTATGGGCACCAGAGACCCGATGGTCAGAGGAAGTTATTGAAGAGTGTGCGGCGTTTCCTGCAGGTGAGCATGATGATTATGTTGATACAGTGACCCAAGCGTTGCGCCGTTTTCGTGAAGGCGGGTTTATTATGCACCCAGAGGATTGGGAGCCGGATAGTTTACCCCCAAGACAAAGGATTTATTACTGATGGCCCTTGCACCCCGCCCGAGTAATGTAGACCGAGGATTGTTTAATTCAGAGAACCAGACGTTTAGTTTAGAAGAGGATGATTTGGTTGCGGCTGAATCTGATTTTTTAAATGTTGAGGTTGAGGAGTTAGATGATGGTGGAGCTGAGGTTACGTTTGGTAGTGAAGATGAAGAGTATGGTGTAGAGCCTGAAGATTTTTATGGTAATTTAGCGGATTCAATAGGCCCTGATACTTTGGCTGGCCTTAGTGTTATGATTGATGAGAATGTTGATGAGGATAAGAATACCCGTAAGGATTGGGAGGAGACTTATACTAAGGGCTTGAAGTTGTTGGGTTTGAAGTATGAGGAGCGTAGTGAGCCGTTTCAGGGAGCTACTGGTGTTATCCACCCGATATTGAATGAGGCTGTTACGCAGTTTCAGGCGGGAGCTTATAAGGAGATGATTCCTAGCACTGGCCCTGTGCGAGCTAATATTATGGGTAAGACTAATGCGGATGTAGAGCAACAGGCTCAACGTGTGCAACAGTATATGAATTACCAGTTGATGTATGAGATGGAAGAGTACGAGCCTGAGTTTGATCAGATGTTGTATTTTCTGGGTTTGGCTGGAAGTAGTTTTAAGAAAGTTTATAAAGATGATGTTTTAGGGCGACCTATTGCTAAGTTTGTGCCAGCGGAAGATATTGTTGTGCCGTACAATGCTACTGATTTACGGTCAGCTGAGCGTGTAACGCATATTATTAAAATGCCTTTCAATGATTTGCGTAAGATGCAGATTGCGGGTGTTTACCGAGATATTGACCTTGAAGGAGCGACGGTTGATTCTACAAGCGATATTGATGAAGCGTATGATAATATTGAGGGTAAACACCCTAGTGAAAAGAGTAATGAGTATACGATTTATGAGTGCCATACTTATTTAGATTTAGATGAGTACCCTGATGTAGATGCAGAAGGCGAAGAAACGGGTATAAAACTCCCGTATATTGTTACTGTTTGTGCTGATACGAGTGATGTGCTTAGCGTTCGCAGGAATTATTTACAAGAGGACCAAGCTAAGCGTAAGATTGCACATTTCGTGCATTATAAGTTTACTCCTGGATTGGGTTTTTATGGATTTGGTTTAATCCATTTGTTGGGTAATTTGTCACGAACGGCTACGGCTAATTTGCGCCAGTTGATCGATGCTGGAACGCTTGCGAATATGCCAGCGGGTTTTAAAGCTCGCGGATTACGCATTGCTGATGAGGGCGCTCCTTTGCAACCCGGAGAATTTAGGGATGTAGATGTTCCAGGAGGCGATTTAAAGGCTTCTTTGATGGCTTTGCCGTATAAAGAGCCTAGTAGTACGTTATTCCAGTTATTGGGATTTGTGATTGATTCTGCCCAACGTTTTGTTGGTATGACAGATATGGGTGTTGGTGATGGAAACCAAGAGGCCCCTGTAGGAACTACTATTGCGTTGTTAGAGCGTGGTGCGCGAGTTCTTAGTGCTGTGCATAAAAGGATGCACGCGAGTTTAAAATCTGAGTTAAAAATGTTGGCGCGATTATTTGCAGAGGATCCCCAACCTTATCCGTACGATGTGGGTGTGGATGCGCAGATTAAAGCCCAAGATTTCGATGGTCGAATAGATATTTTACCTGTTAGTGACCCTAATATATTCAGTATGTCTCAACGAGTGGTATTGGCCCAAGAACAGTTGAAATTGGCTCAGGCTTCTCCAGAGATGCACAATATGCACGAGGCTTACCGCCGAATGTATGAGGCTTTGGGTGTTACGGATATCGACAACATATTGACCCCCCAAGAACAGCCTGCCCCTAAAGACCCTAGTACCGAAAACCAAGAGGCTAGTCAAGCTGCAGCGGGTGAAGGAACATTGACTGCGTTTCCTGAGCAAGACCACGATGCCCATATTGCTGTGCATAAGGCGTATATGAAAAGTCAGGTAGCTGTTCAACAGCCTACTGTGTTGATGGTGTTGGAGAAACATATTTATGAACATTTGGGTATGAAGGCGACATTGATTCACGACCAACAAATGCAAGAACAGCAACAGCAACAGCAACAGATTCCGCAGCAGGATCCGATGCAACCGCAGGATCCGATGCAACAACAAGATCCGATGCAACAGCAGGATCCGATGCAACAGCAACCAGAAGTTCCACCTGAAGAGCATGCTAAGATGTTGGCGCAAATCCAAGCTCAACTGTTTACGGAGTATGCAGAACAGCAACCGCCTCCTGAAAAAGAAGACCCATTAGTTGCGATTAAAAATCGTGAGATTGATTTGAAAGAGCAACAAATGAAAATGGACGCTGAAATGGAACAGGCAGAATTCCAACAGGAGCAACAACAAGATTCTCAGCAAAATTTAATCGCTCGTGAGCGGATAGAATCTCAAGAAGATATTGCAGATATGAGAGCTGAAATTGCTCGTGAGCGACAATCAGATCAACGAAGACAAGCCCAACAACAGGCCCAACAGCAAGCTATACAAGCTCAACAAAGAGGAAATCCTAATGATGTACGGTAAAAAAGCTAGTAAAGACAAAAATAAAAAACCTATGGGTAAAAAACCATTGAAAATGAAAGATGGTGGTACTGTGACTGTTGTTAAGGGTCAGGGTTCAGGAGCAGGACGTCCTAAATCAACTTCTTGCAGTTAACTTTTAATGTTTAGGAGAAACTGATGACTAGAGATGAACTTATAAGAGCTTATGCTCAACGATTAATGAAAGGCACAAACGCCTTTCGTGATCGTATGTCAAATCAACCACGGAGCGTTTTGGGTGGTCGAAGACAACAGCAGATGCAACAATTTAACCCTGCTAATTACGGGGACCTTCAACAGCGCCAGCAAGGTCAGCAAATTTCTCCACAAGAGATGCAGCAACTTCAACAACGGATGCAGATGCAACGGAGGCGAATGCAACAGCAACAGCAACAACAGGTGCAACAATCTAACTCTGCTAATTATGGGCAACTCGGTCGTCAGCAAGCGCAACAAATTCTCCCCCAAGAAGCGCAACAACTTCGCCAAAGACAGCAACTTATGATGCAACAGCAACGGCAACAGCAGATGCAACAAGGCCCCCGCAGAGGCCCGATCACAGAACCGAGACCACTGCCTCGCCAACTTCCCCAAGACATGAGATACAGAGGTTCACAAAGACCTAATCCGATGAATCCACAAAGACCTCCTCCAATGCAAAGACCTGCCCAAGGACCTCCTCGTCCACGACCTTTTCAATCTCAGGGAGGTCAAAGAAGACCTCAACCTCCCGGACAAATGCGTAGGAGCTAAATATGCAAGAACCCCCTAACTATGATATCATGAACCCTACTAGCATAGATAACCGACTTTATGATTTAGAAGAAGGGTTGCGTGAATTCAGTGGAATGTATGCAGACCAAAATAATCCTCAATCTCCTGGAGCTTATCAAGGCATTGATTTAATGGGTCCACCTATGATGCCTAGTGAGTCTATGGGATATGCTCCCCCTAGTCCCATACAACCTTTTGAGCCTATGGGCGGCGGTATGCCTGATATGGGTAGTATGGCTTATTATGGTGGTGATATGGGCGGTGATATGATGTCACCTTATGCGGGTGCTGCAGATTACGGAATGTCCTCATACGGGAGTGGCGGTATTGGTGGTTTGCCGATTAATGATGGTATCATGTCTATGATGGGGGGTTATTGATTGTTAAATCTTGTTAGCACTTTAATTGGACCTGTTTCTAATTTGTTGGATAAATTTGTAGAAGACAAAGATCAAAAAAATGATTTAGCTCATCAAATTGCAACAATAGCAGAAAAACAAGCTCATGAATCAACGCTGGCTCAGATTGAAGTCAATAAAACAGAAGCTCAACACAGAAGTATTTGGGTTGCGGGTTGGCGTCCTTTTATCGGCTGGGTTTGTGGCATTGCTCTTGCATATCATTTTGTATTTAACCCGATTTTAGTATTTGCGTTAGTTGCCGCTGGGTTTCCTGAATCTGTTTGGGATCTTCCTGAGTTTGATATGAGTAACTTGATGACTGTTTTATTGGGTATGCTCGGTTTAGGCGGATTACGAACTTTTGAAAAGCATAAAGGAATTGCTAAATAATGGCTCAATTTTTGTTGTCTTCTCGTTCGCTCACGCGTTTAGATGGTGTGGATGAAAAATTAATCTCGGTTGTTCGTTCTGCGATAGAAAAAACTTCTATTGATTTCGGAGTAATTTGTGGGATGCGAACTCAAGCCGAGCAAAAAGCTTTATTCGACAAAGGCGCGAGTAAAACCATGAAATCTAAACATTTAGATGGTCAAGCTGTTGATTTAATGGCTTACATCTCAGGCAGGGGTTCGTGGGAATTAAACCTATACGATGAAATAGCTGATTCTATGAAGTTAGCTGCTATTGAACAAAATGTGGGTGTTCGGTGGGGGGCTGCGTGGAATGTTCCTGACATACGTCTTTGGGAAGGCACTATGGAAGCTGCAATGAACCATTATATAGATACTCGCCGAAGCCAAGACAGAAGACCTTTCATTGATGGTCCTCATTTCGAGTTGATATAATGAACGACCTTTACATTTATGAGAACATGCTTAAACTCATAAAAGAGCGAAGAGATCAAGTCACTGATACTCTTTGTTTCGGTCCAGTCATTGATTGGACTGGTTTCAAGGAGCTTCGAGGTAAACTTGGAGAACTTGCTATTATGGAACAGGAGCTCAAGGCCCTGCTAGAAAAGGTGAACGATGACTAAACCAACTTTGTTAGTTCCAGACTACATTGCTGATAAAAGAAAACAATCATCTAAAATAAAAGATGCTTATGTAAAACCTGAAGAATCTGTTTTAGATCCTACAAAAATCCCTAAAAAAGCTGTTGATAGATTGCCTCAACCTACAGGTTGGAGAGTTTTAATTTTGCCTTATGCGGGTAAAAAGAAAACTTTGGGCGGATTGCATATACCAGATGAAGCGCGTGAGCGCGAGGCACTGGCTACGGTGGTGGGATACGTTCTTAAATTAGGTCCCCTTGCTTACACAGGTGAAAAATACGGAGACCAAACTCCGTGGTGTAAAGAAGGTGATTGGGTCGTTTTTGGCAGATATGCCGGAAGTCGATTTAAAATAGAAGGTGGCGAAGCTCGCCTTTTAAATGATGATGAGATTTTGGCTCGCATCAGTTCCCCAGACGATATTCTGCATTTTTAACATGGAGGTTTAACCATGCCTGAACTAAATGGTACTGTTGAAGAAAACGTTGAACTAGAAGTAGAGTTAGAAGAAGAAGAAAGCGTTGAACCTTCATCTGATTCTGAAGAGAGTTCTAGCGATCAAGAGATTGAGAATTATAGCGATTCTGTGCAAAAACGCATTAGTAAGCTAACTGCGAAAATGCGAGAAGCTGAGCGTAGAGAGCAAGCTGCTTTGCAGTATGCTCAATCTGTTCAAAAAGAGCTTCAAAATTCTTCTCAAAAAGCTACTTCTTATGAAAACTCTTTCACTAATGAGTTCGAAAACAGAGTTACAGCTCAAGAAACGTTACTTAACGATAAATTGAAATCTGCGATAGATCGCGGAGACGTAGATTTACAAGTAGAAACTCAAAAACAGCTGAGTAGACTAGCTGTAGAGCAAACAACTCTTGAAAGAGCTAAACATCACCGTAAAGCAAGAGAACAACAACAGGTTCAAGCTCCGCAACAAGCTCCGCAGCAAGCCCCGCAGCAAAAAGTTGCTCCTCCTGAACCAAAAGCGCAATCTTGGGCGGCAAAAAATGATTGGTTTGGCAAAGACGAGCCTATGACTCTCACAGCTTTTTCAATACATAAAAAGTTAGTGGAAGAAGAAGGTTACGACACGCAAAGTAATGATTATTATGAAGAAATAGACAAGCGTATGCGTGATTCTTTCCCACATAAATACGATTCGGAAAAACCGCGTTCTCGTGGTCCTTCTGTAGCCGGAGCTCGTCGCAATTCTAATGGTCGGAAATCAAAAACAGTGCGACTTAGTGATTCTCAGGTTGCAATAGCTCGAAAACTGGGTATTACTAATGAACAATATGCGAAGCAACTTATTCGTATGCAAGAATCGTGAGGAACGACCCTATGTCTAACGTTCGCAGCCCACGCCAATCCCAAACTCGGGAAAAAAACAGCCACCCTAAACCGTGGCGACCTCCGTCTTCACTGGACGCTCCACCCCCTCCAGAAGGATATATCCATCGTTGGATCCGTGAAACTGTCATGGGTTATGATGATAGAAAAAACCTTTCTGCTCGGCTTCGCGAAGGCTTTGAACTTGTTCGCGCTGATGAGTACCCTGAATTTGAAGCCCCAACTGTTCAAGATGGCAAACATGCTGGAACGATTGGTGTCGGAGGTTTGGTACTTGCTAGATTCCCTATTGAAAGTCGTCAACAACGTAATTCTTTTTACAGTCAACAAACTACTGATCAAATGACTGCTGTTGATAACGATCTTATGAGGGAACAACATCCGTCTATGCCTATTAGTAATGATAGGCAATCTCGTGTAACCTTCGGTGGGAAAACTACCGGATAAAAATAAGGATCTGAGCTATGGCTAATATCGATGCCGCTTTCGGACTACGTCCGTCTAAAATGCTCGGTGCAGGTGCAAACACCAACGGTGTTATGAACTTCAAGATCCAAACTAGCGCGATTGCGGGTACTGCCAGTGTTGTATACGAAGGTAGCCCCATAATTCCGTTAGGTAATGGTCTTGTAGATATCGTAGGTGCCGCCGCTGGCGGTACTGTGCCTCTACTGGGTGCGTTTCTAGGTTGTGATTATATTGATTTAAACGGAACTCCCAAGTTCGCGAATAAATGGCCTGGAACTGCCGCTGTGAAAGCAGGAACTGAAGCGACAGCTTTAGTCGCCGCACATCCTGATCAATTGTTTTTGATCAATTGTAACGCTGCTGCTCCACTCGCAATAATTCATGCAAACGCTAATTTTGTAGCGGGTAATGCAGGCAATGCAACGACAGGTAAGTCTACTGCAGAGCTAGCTGTGTCTACTGCAAATACCACTAACACACTGAATCTTCGTATTATTGGGTTTGATGATGCCCCTTCAAACGATGATCCTAGTGTAGCTGGTCGTTTAGCGATTGTCCAAATCAACAACCACTTTTATCGTTACGGTGCTAACGGTACTGGTGCGGGTGTATAAGGGGATAATAAATGGCTATTACTCGCTCCCAGCTCTTAAAAGAACTAGAGCCCGGACTAAACGCCCTGTTTGGTTTGGAATACGATCGGTATGATAACGAGCATTCCGAAATTTTTGAAACTGAATCTTCAGACCGAGCGTTTGAAGAGGAAGTAATGCTTGCTGGATTCGGACAAGCCCCCACAAAGGGTGAAGGCGCAGCGGTCACGTACGACTCTGCAAATGAATCTTTCACTGCCCGTTACTCCCATGAGACGATTGCACTAGCGTTTGCGATTACTGAGGAAGCTGTAGAGGATAACCTTTATGACCGCCTGAGTAGCCGTTACACTCGTGCTTTGGCTCGTTCTATGGCAAATACCAAGCAGGTCAAAGCGGCTTCTATTCTAAACAACGCTTTTGACAGCAACTTTGCAATTGGTGATGGAAAAGAGCTTTGTGCTACAGATCACCCAACTGTAGGGGGTGGCGATTTCCGCAATACTTTGACTGTACAAGCGGATTTGAACGAAACTTCTCTAGAACAGTCGTTGATTGATATCTCGGCGTTTATTGATGAGCGTGGACTTAAAATCGCACTTCAAGGTCGTAAGTTGGTTATTCCACCAGCGTTGCAGTTTGTAGCTGAACGTTTGATGTCTAGTAACTTGCGCGTTGGCACTGCAGATAACGATACTAACGCTATTAAGTCTATGGGTTTGTTGCCTGAAGGTTATGTGATTAATCACTTCTTAACCGATCCAGACGCATTCTTTATCAAGACTGATGCACCTAACGGCTTTAAACATTTTGTGCGTAGCGCGATCAAAACGTCTATGGAAGGCGATTTTGAAACAGGCAACGTTCGTTATAAAGCTCGGGAGCGTTATAGCTTCGGTGTTTCTGATCCTCGTTGTGTGTTTGGTTCTCAAGGAGCTTAACTCTTAACGGGTTTTTAGTTTAGAGGGGCAGCTTCGGTTGCCCCTTTCTTTTTGTTTAGAGTTATTGTATCGTTTTAATATCCCTGACAGGTGCGCTTTGCATCTGACTTAACCCACGACAGGAGATCATCATGGGTACTACTACTTTCTCAGGCCCGATTAAATCAGGCACGATTAAAGAAACCAGTGGAACAATCGTTGGTTCTAACATGGCTAACGTAGGTTTTGTTGTCCTTTCGCAAACTGCTGCGATTGATCAAACAGCAA
>TARA_R110000765_G_scaffold146677_1_pt1 | contig 10114 bp, 20 predicted proteins | sample TARA_R110000765 | Tara Oceans TARA_R110000765 (sample SAMEA4398168) | marine metagenome | biome: Polar Biome; feature: [MES] marine water layer (ENVO:01000295) within the mesopelagic zone...; material: water (ENVO:00002006), including particulate matter (ENVO:01000060) such...
AAGACTACCCGATGCCAGAGGTGATAGCTAAGACCCTGGCCTAGGGGGTTTACATTCCAGCCAGTATATTGTATAATTATTTTATACTGGCTGGAGCGGAAAGAAAGAAACCGTACTATGGCAATTGCTCAAACTAAGTTGAAAGCCCCATGCGGACATGTTGTTAGATCTGCTCCTCTTACTGAGTATGCAACTTTGATCGTAACCCGAACTTGCTCACGCCATCACCGAACCTGGACAGTCAAAATTCAACCCGTTATAGTTGAAAAAGCTTTTACTGATGACATGGTTGCAGTTCATGAAATGACTTGGCGATTGGAGACTGTATGAAGTTAGCTTAGTAGAAACGTCATGGATGACTATATAGAGCCAAACGAGTTCCGGTCTGAATATGGCCGGGCTCATTTTTGTATAACAGCTTTTAAAAACTAGGTGTTTAGCTATTTACTTTTGATCCGATTAGGTTTATAATTATTGTATACCAGTTGGTAAGGAGATCAAAAAATGGCAAGCATCAGCAAAACCGAAATGAAAAACCAAGCACGGGTAAATCTGCTACACGGGTTGAATATAGCTTTCTACGGGGACAACGTCGACGCTGAAATGTTTGAGGTAATGAGTTCAGAAATGGAAAGAATTGAAAAGCTTTTCGGGTATGTACCCGGAGGCTGCGGAAGGGGTAGCTAAAGAAATAAAAGTAAACCCCTGCGGATTACGTTCCAGGGGTTTACTTTCCGCCGTCTGGTGGCAACGTGGCCATTGGATTCCATGGATAATGAATCGTGGCAGGGACACCGTAGGCTAAAAACTGCTTGATCCCACCACCTGTGCGCCGTTGAATAAAACCAGGTAAATAAAAATACATCGGAGGCCTTATGCAAACGTTCCTACCTTACAAAGATTTTCATGAGTCTATGAGAGCTCTAGACTCCAAACGATTGGGTAATCAAGTATATAGAGAAGCCCTAACTCTTGTTAAAGGCGGGTGGCAAAATCATCCCGCTTCAAAAATGTGGCGAGGACATGAGCATAGTCTTTGTAACTATGCTTTGGCTGGCCTTGATGTGCTGGCTGAACGGGGTAAATTTTATCCGCATCATCGTGATACGTTTGAAGCAATTAAGCTTACCCATCCTGATACAGGTACTCCACCTTGGCTAGGCAACCCAGCGTTCCATGAAGCTCACCAGTCAAATTTACTTCGTAAAGACCCTGCCCACTATGGACAATTTGGGTGGACGGTATCCGATGACCTGCCCTACGTCTGGCCGAAGCCAGTCACAGAGGTGGCTTAAATAGGTCTGGCCTATTGGACTCAAAAAAGGTTTACAAACTGTCTGGTTTAGTATATTATATGCATATCAAACAGAAAGCGGTGACCAAATGAACGAAAACATGAGCATTGAGATGAAGCGGTTGGACGACTTGATGGTTGAAAACAATCGCCTGGGAATGAAGCGGTTGGAAATCATTCTTAACAAAATCGAACACGACATACACCTTTGGAATATGGAGGGCATGAAGCATGCATCGGGCTACACGGCTAACTTGGAGGTTGGGTTCGCCTAGCCCGATCAGTCCGGTCGGTAACGCACACAACGGAGGGCAACATGACACGACAGGAACAAGACGAACTGACCATGCGGCATCTTGAGCGGGCATACCGCGCTTGCCACGCCACGGACAGCAAGGCACGCAACGCCATGACAGGAGAGTCCCCGCTTTCCGATGCCATCCTTGAGGCGATCAGCCTCCTCGCTCGAACCTCAGACATCAAAAGGGCAAGTCGATCACGCTGGACGACCATCTAACACACAACGGAGGGCAGCGATGAGACTCACAGCGAAGGAAATCCTCATAGCAACCTACAACGAAGCGGTGAGGCGTGGATGCGATCAGAAGGTCTATGGCGACATCGCCTGGTATAGCCGTCACAATCGCAACCGATTGGTACGCCTCATCGGGTCGAACGGCGAGACGGTAACAGTCTTATTCACAGCCAACCGCAAAGCCCTTCCAATTCGTTACGTGATTGAGTCCTAGCCTCAACCTCGCAGGCACCGACCAGCCCCGCTCCGGCGGGGTTTACTTTTGGTCTGACTTGGGCTATAATTTATACATACTAGTTCAGAGGAGTCAATCATGGATGACGAGCAGTTTACAGAACAGACCGACTTGGAAGATGATGCCTACGAATCCGAGCTTGCGTACGAGCAGAAACTAATTGAAGAATATATAGCCAAAGGTTATGTTGACCTTGAAGACAGCCCTTACCGCGGTTCAAACTGGTGGTAGGCTAGTCGAAAGGTTTATATTTTAAAGATCACATACAAAAAAGCCGACATGATTACGAACGAACAACGCCAAAGAATCCACAACATGCTCGACGACATAAACGCAGAACATGCAACGCGCGATTGCCTGTGTTTGTTCTGTGAGTCGATAGAGGTCAACGCGCGAGTTGGTATCGTTCACGCTAACGACTGCGTAATTCTAGCTGCGCGGTACGCGCCAGAACAAGAGTCGGCCCGATGAACAAAGTCGGAATTTGGTGGTTAAAGGTATCCCTGGTAAGTAAGATTTCAACATAAAGAAAACCTCCCATTTCTGGGAGGCTTCTAACCCCTAAGACTTATAAAAGAATTTTACCTATTGTATAGGAATTTTGCTTGTCCGCTAAAGGTTGAAAATGCAATCTTTAGCTCTGCAACTGAGGTAGTTAGAATCTTTATTCTCTGAGCTACGGTGAACGTTTCCCACTGTTGGCCGATTGTACTTGTGATGTTTTCGGTAATCATTTCTTTCGCCTCGCTTGCTTTGATATATTTATTATACAGCAAACTATTTGAAAAGTAAATAGTTTTTAACAACTAGTTTTGATACACTTTTTATACATCAAGTATTTACCACCTTTAATTGTATCAAAATTTGATTTGAAAGTACACCCTTTTTACTGCAAGTTTCAATTCAATATTGGCCTAAAAAAGGGTGTACTATTTTTTTAATAAGTATATAATAGAGGTATCCTGCGGAGCCGAAAGGCAGGCCTAATTCTTTGTAGAAATTGAGTTTATACTTAATTGGAGGGTTGTAACTGATTAGATTTATTTACATAAAGCTTACAGGATGTACGTACCAAACTATGTACATTTGGTTGTAATCTTAATATAATACTTGTATACTGCTTGAGGAGATTGAAAATATGAGAATAAAAATTGACGACACTAGAAGCTGCCACAAGTGCGGCACTTCTGTACCAATAGAAAACTATGAATGGCCTGACGAATGTCATGTATGCGGAGCAATACTATGAACGGATTTCACAAGATTGGAAACTTTGGAGTTGATTCTGGAACAGTGATGATAGTTGACCCTTGTTATGTACTTGATCGATCTCACGGAATGGAAAACCTTTCTGTTGAAAACAACAAGTACCCACAATCGTTCGGTAAAAACTGGTCGGATTTCATTACAACTCAACTTACCGACAAAGTTGGTAATGTAAAGAATACAGCTCAGATTACTAATGGAATGGCCGTAGTAAGCTCAACCGGGTACGGAGATGGTTCTTACGATGTTTGGGCTCGCGAAGATGACGATGGTCGAGTTGTGGAACTTAGGATTTTTTTCGAGAACATGACGTTTGATGATATTGATGAAATTGAAGATGAATATGACGAAAATGATGATGAGGAGATCAATGACCATTAAAAGCAGTTACCGAGACGTGCAGACTGAACTATTTAAGACCCAGCTCCAACTGCAGGCGTTGACCAAGGAAGCCGAAGTTAAAGATGCTCTTGTTGTTACTTTGAATCTGGCTATAAAGATTCGGGATATTGAGTTACTAGAAAAAGCCGGAATAATAAAGGCTCTCTCAGGTTGTCTCGATCGTGCGTTGGATGATTTGCCTACGCCAAAAGCAATAAAGCTACTCCTGTAACCGCTGGTCCAACCTTTACAAAAACTATAAATCAATATAAAATATGCATAGACATATTAAACTAATGAGGTACCCTAAATGACTAATAGGCTGACTGGCGAACAATTAATAGATGAATTTGAAGATAATCTAATTGCCAAGTTTGGAGAAGACAAAGCTATGTCAATGATTATGTCGGCCATTGGATATCCTTCTGGAAATAACAATGGTCTAGCCGACCTTACGGACAATACATCACCTGAAGTCACAGTCTTGCTAATTGAAGCGATCAGATTCGGTCAGTTACTTGCGAAAGCTTCAATAGCAGACCAGGACCCTGAAGCAGTAGATGCTTGGGACTACTGGAAGTCAAACTCTTTGGACCTAAACTGGCCAATGAACTTGTCGCCTAAGGTTCAGTCTCAAATTAACTCTGTTATTCAATCTATTCAATTTAATAATCCAACTCGTGATTAATCGAATAATAGGATGGTTTATGCTTACAGTTTTAGCTTGGACAATTATACAATAGGGGGTTTACATTCTGATTGAGGTGTGGCATAATATGTGTATACTAGTTCAGAGGAGTTCAAGATTATGATGAATGCACAAGGTCTACGAATCAACGACCACTCGATTGACACTGAAACGGGAGCCATCTTTCACATGGAACGGTGGTCAGCTCTCGAAGCCTCGACCCACATCGGACACGCGAAGGATGGTCAGTTCATTCCTCGCAAGGGTCTGATTATGGGTCCCTGCCTTCGAAGCATGTGTGACCAGGACATTGCAATCCTGGTCACGACCTTCTAGGGTCTGGTCCACGCAGTTGATACAGGTTCAGGGTTTACATCCGGACTAGACCGGTGCATAATGGACCCATCAAATCATTGAGGTAATACACATGACCGTAACGATCAAAGCCCAGACCCCGAAGACCGCAGCTCGCCGGACCCATCGAGCTTTACAGGCCTACGCCAAGCGGATCGGGTACTCGACCGAGCATCTGGTTCTGAATGAGTCCGGACCGGCGCCAATGATCCTCTGGGAAGAAGGTCCTTTCGAATGGACCATGGCTTTGTCTGGTGGGTACAGCCTGTCGGCTGGAGAATTCCCAGAGCTTGGCGGTTATACCAAGCCTTGCGAAATCAAGTTGGAAGACGGTGACTGGTTTGCCGAGCCTCAAACTCACTACTCGATGGCTTTTTACAAAGCCTAGTTGATTCGACTTGATCGGGACCCCCGGAGGGTCTCGGTCTCGTTGGACCAGTTAATTTTATATCGATTTAATTAAAAAAACTGAGACCCTGTAGAGCCTCAGTTTTTTACTATTATCAACAACCTTATTGATTGTTGATTTGCATACTAACGTCTTTATCAAGGTCCAGAAGCTCATATACATGTTCTGGAAGACCTGGTGTTTCTATGTTGAAAATTGCATGTTTCTTGATAGTGTCGGCTAGCATTCTCTTCAAAAGCTCAGCTTGGTCGTCTGTTACTTTGATGGTCTTCATTTTGAGCTCCTCTGAACTGGTATGTATACATTGTATGTCATCCTAGATCAAAAGTAAACCCCTCTGGACCTAGATCAACTGCGGGAATTAGACATGGACCAGGCTCAAGACCGTAGGTCCATGTTCCGGTCAGGATCAGACCACGATCAGACTTAGACCGAGCTCTGATAGGACCTAACTAGTCTCGATCAGGACACGGATCTAATTCGAATGGACTCGAACCGGATCGAGATCGTTCCAGGGACCGCCCGGGACTAGCTCGAGATCGAACCACAACCAGGTCCGCGGTCAGAATTACTATTCGAGATCAGCTTGTTAGACCGGATCCTACAGCCAGGACCAGTCCTATAGTCTCGATCTAAGCTGATCTAAGCTGATTGGTAAGCTATTTAAGCTTAGATCGAGACCTACGACCTACGGTCGAGACCTAGATCAAGACCAGGACCAAAGCTAGATCAAGACCAGGACCAGGACCAGAGCTAGATCAAGCTAGATCAAGCTAGACCTGGACCCGGTTCGAGCTGTTCGATACCTAGATCAATGGTCCTACGATCAGGACCAGACCTACGATCAGGACCAGACCGGTGATCAGGACCGCTGGATCAACGATCAGGACCAGACCGCGATCAAGATCGACCCAAAAACTATATACAAATCAGCTAAGATAACTTATAATGTGTACATACCAGTTAGGGAGTTGTATAAATATGGACATACAAGTTGAAATGTGGGCCTCGATGGAAGGTTTGGTAAGAATCGTATCCGTACCTGATAAAGAATGGTCTGATGCTTGCAAACTAGATGCCGAGATCCAGTCAGGGATACCGTCTGCAGCGCTAGGACAAGTATTTTATTACGGACAGAACGAGGTTCAGAACGTTACTGATCGATGCTCGGTTTCTGTAGGTGATATTGCTTGCATAGACGGAAAGTTTTTCCGTGTGGCTAGCGTTGGATTCTCGCGTATGGGTCTACCAGAGATCGTTCGTTACGTCCAGACACCTCGTAGGGACCGCCTATTCTGGGATGTGGACGATCGAGCGCGCACGCTTTAGAATGATCTAATCGGGGTCATCGAGCTAGGTCGTGGACCAGTCGACCCGGTCTCGATCTGGTACAACGATATAAATATACGTTACCGATCAAACATAGGTTTACTTTTCGACTAATATTATTGTATAATAATTTGTATACTTATTGGAAACAGGAGGCTTAATGCCCCGAGTCGGAACCAAACGTCCTCTTATATTGGCAAGCTTAGTGATCACAGCTTATCTTGTAGTAGAGATCGCCGGGGCAGTCATCAGTGGAAGCCTAGCCCTACTGGCCGATGCGGCGCACACTGGAGCTGATGTAGCCTCGCTGGGTCTAGCTTTGATAGCTACGTGGGCTGCAAGTAAGCCTCACACCGCACAACGTTCATTCGGGTACCTACGAGCTGAAGTATTGTCAGCGCTAGTAAACGGTACTGCACTGTTAGCGATAGCCATATTTATCTTTATTGAGGCTGCACAGCGCATGGTGGCACCCCCAGAGGTCCGCGGTGGTATAGTATCGATCGTAGCCTCTGGTGGACTCGCTGCAAACCTGGTCGCTGCCTGGATACTGATGCGATCGTCTAGTCACAGTATTAACGTTCGTGGAGCTCTGTATCATGTACTTGGTGATGCTCTCGGGTCAGTCGGTGCGATAGTCGGCGGTCTGCTAGCTCTTTTTTTAGGCTGGCGATGGGCTGATCCCACGGTCAGTATACTAATAGGTCTGATTCTGGTCTACGGAGCTATGAAGATAGTTGGTCAGGCTACGCACGTTCTACTCGAAGGAACGCCTAAACACATCGATATATGCAAGCTACGAGCTGAAATAGAGTCTATCGATCGGGTACACGAATGCCATGATCTGCACGCGTGGACTATCACGTCAGGATACGAGGCGCTTAGCGCTCATGTTACCGTGACCGATGACTGTCCAGCAGACGATGTACACGCGGTACGTAAAAAACTTGGTCTGATGCTTAGAACAAAATACAGTATTTCCCATATGACGATCCAGATGGAACACATTGGTAGTCGTTGTGAACAGGAAGATCACGTACCGGTCTAATACTGATCTAATAGGTTTACATTTAAATACCTCCGTGTTATTATATCTATGTTAATAATTTTAATCAATATGGGAGTCTGAAAGTGAACAAAAATGCACAGAGCTGGCTAAAAGCTTTGCGATCTAACGAGTACGTACAAACTACAGGCTTTTTGCACAGAACAACGACTACACCTTTTAGTAAGATTGGTTGGTGTTGTCTAGGCGTGGCTTGTGATGTATATCAGAAAAAAGTTGGAGACCTAACTATCACACAGAACGTAATACCATACGAACTTGATACTCAGATAGAAGAATTTGATGGTCAGAATAACGTGCTGCCTGAAAAAGTACGAGCATGGCTTGGTTTACGAACTTCTTCTGGATGGTCCGGTTCACAGTCTTTGTTTACGTTAAATGATCTGTTAGCTTGGGATTTTTATCAGATTGCAGAATTTATAGAAAAACAAGAAAGTAACCTTTTTGGGAGTCAAGTGAATGAACCTACTAACTAGAGCTATACACGAACTTCGAGGGCATCCAAAAGATCAGGTCGTTAAAAGCGTTGATCATATTACATGTGTATGTGGGGCGTCTATGGGCTATTTAATGTTGTTTAATGGTTGGATTAGCCCAGCTCACCGATATGCCATCAAGTATTCTACACTTATAGAGGAACTTTAAAAATGAATGCTTTAATGATGTATCTTATAATCACCTCAGCTCTAACGATCGTATTGTCGCTAGCTATACTAATCAATAGACAGGCCACGGGTTCAAGCACGAATAGCTCGAAAACGCGTGGAATTATTATTTACCATTTGTTTTTCAGTATAGTCTACCTATTAGCATATACACGCGAATGGCAATGGGTCTAATTATTATTGTCTATAAAAACCAATAAATATGCTATAATACTAATAGAGGGGTAAGTATCCTTGTCAGCTATATAATTAGGACATATCAGTCATACGGAGGTGGCATAATGCCAGAGAAGACCATTGTAGAGGTTAGGCAGGCTTTAATTGAATTAGGTCAAGCATTTATTGATTTTGATCGTGCAGATCATGTAGCCATAGCTAATGGTAGGCAGCTTAGAGTAAATGTGAGCACTTTGGTACAAAGCTTAGAAGAAAGCTTAGCCATAGATGCTTTGCCTGTTGAAGAAGATGAGCCCGAGACAGTTTTTGAAGAACAACCTGAAGACTTACTAGTCTAACGTGGGCTAAATAAACGGAGGATAACATGCTAACTAGCGAACAAAATACGAGACTCACAGTAGTCTCACCAGGCACCCCAATGGGTGAATTGATGCGTCGCTATTGGCAACCTATAGCTGCTTCATCACAGCTAACCAATGAGCATCCTACGATGCCTATTCGTTTGCTAGGCGAAGACCTTGTGCTTTACAAGGACGCTGCAGGTACCTTAGGCCTAATTGAACCTTCATGCCCTCATCGTAAAGCATCGCTTTTGTATGGTGTTCCTGAAGACGACGGGCTACGGTGTTGTTATCACGGATGGCTGTTTAACGAAAAAGGTCAATGCATTGATCAACCGTCTGAACCAGCAGGGTCTAACTTTAAAGACAAGGTTCAGATTAAAGCTTATCCTGTTGAAGCGCTAGGTGGACTAGTGTTTGCATACCTAGGACCGCAGCCAGCTCCGCTTCTTCCACGCTGGGACATTTTAGTATGGCCTGGTGTGCGTGAAGCTTTTAAGGTAGACCTTCCGTGCAACTGGCTTCAATGTCAGGAAAACTCACTTGATCCTTTGCACTTCCAGTGGTTGCATACCTATTATGGTGGTTGGGTGATGAACCGTAAGCGAACACGAGAAGAAAGAGACGAATTTCTCGCTAACGTATCGAATCGTGGAGCCGCTCACCATAAGATTGGTTTTGAGATAACTGATTACGGTGTGATTAAACGCCGTCTAGTGGGTGACGAAACAGAGGAAGATGAGTTTTGGCGTATAGGTCATCCTATCTTATTCCCTAATATTCTACGGGTAAGTAGTTCCTTACAGTTTAGAGTGCCTATTGATGATACGCACACTACGCATATGGTACTGTTTTGGAGAGCCTGCAAAGAAGGTGAGGAAGCATTAGCGCCTGACCAAACCCCAATGGAGATAAAGGATGCCTATTATCCGCCAAGTGATGAAGATGCTGCGTACGGGCGCAGATTACGCGATGACTATGTGCTGGGACAAGATCAAACAGCCTGGGCCGCTCAAGGCAAGGTATCAGACAGAACAACAGAGAGGTTGGGAGTATCTGATGTTGGTATCATTATGTTCCGAAGACTACTAGACACCAATGCTACTATTGTGGAAAACGGTGGTGAACCTATAAACGTTCATCGTACGCCTGAAGACATTATAGTACTGCCCATAGAACATTTTATATATCCTGGAGAAACGGAAACCGGTGGACCGTTCAGGGAATCTATTCCACGTAAGCCAGATATAGAAGCATTACTATCAGGTGCAGAGATTAAAAAATGAATAGTGCCATGAGATGGCGCTGGACAGCGCTGATAGTTTACCTTACGATCTGTATATATGATTTTATGGTAGTTCCTATGTATTATGG
>TARA_R110000765_G_scaffold81269_1_pt1 | contig 10114 bp, 10 predicted proteins | sample TARA_R110000765 | Tara Oceans TARA_R110000765 (sample SAMEA4398168) | marine metagenome | biome: Polar Biome; feature: [MES] marine water layer (ENVO:01000295) within the mesopelagic zone...; material: water (ENVO:00002006), including particulate matter (ENVO:01000060) such as......
GTGTCAAGTAGTAAACCGACTAAAAAACAAGAAACATTCGCGAAACTGGTAGGGGATGGAGTGCCCCAAGTGGATGCATATAGAGAGGCATACGACTCGGGAGGGAACCCGAATACCGAAAGGGTTGAAGCGCATCGGCTAGCGAACAACCCCAACGTTGCCCCATTGATTGAGGGAAGAAGGGTAGAAATAGCGAGGGTTGCACAGCGCTCGGCCCGCAGTCGATCCGCTTGGATCATAGAGCGCCTAGTCGTCGAAGCAGAAGGGAACCCGGAAGACTCCAACGCATCGGCTCGCATTCGTGCCCTTGAGATCCTGGGAAAAGCCTCGGGTCTTTTCGATGGAGCCGGGGACCGTGAGGCCAAGAGGAAAGAAGCCACGCAGGAAGAATTGGAGAGTGAATTAGCAGTGAGACTGCAGGAACTACATCCGGCTCTAGGTTCTATAGATACGGAACGGATCGTATCGGAAGTGGAAGAAAAAGAAAATGATGACCCCCCCACCCCCCTGTGAGCGAAGGCGTTCGCCTCACCTCACATTACATAGTGTTTTGCACATAGGATTACTACTTTTTTCATAAAACTAACTTAAACGACGTTTACCTTGAACTCTCAGGAAAAGGCCCTAGGAGTCCCATGGCCAAAAAAATTTGCAAAAATTTTAAAAGTTGTATACCTTGCGGTATGCAAACCGCCTATAGGTACCTATACGAATATGCATCTATCTCATACAGTGCTTGGTAGGAATATGGTTTCCCTACTGACTCAGATGTCTACTGGCAGTAGGATGGATGTTAAGGATAGGCACTAGCTGGTAGGTACCTATAGGGTAAGTGGCTAACAAGAATATATAAAAGCCCCCAAAGCTGTAATGGCCTTGGGGGCTTTCTTCTTTCAGTCGTAGTGTTTGGGTGTCCAGCCATCGCCTTTAAAGCGAACTGAGTATGCAGACAAGAGTTTCTCTAGTGAGCAGGGGCTCTCTGATCCCTTTACAGGCTTTCTTTTGCAGCCGGGTCTCTTGGTCAGGGGCTTGTCCTTAATGGACTGAGAAGCCTCAAACTGTCTGCTACAGATGCGGCATTTGTATTCATACGTCGGCATCTTGTTCTTTAGGTTCCACGCTGATAGGCGCTGTAGGTCCGGGAAGATCCTTTCGGACTTCGTACATGACCTTCTTAAAACCAAACCGCTGGGCATATTCCACCAACTTTTTTTGGCCGGTGATGAACTCTATTGCCGTACAGCCGTTGTTCTGGGCCATCATGTCCAGATCCTGATAGATCGAAGCAGCCCCTTCTTCGTCCTCACACCATGCAATCCAAAGAAAGAGGGTTTTCTCTCCCGTCCGGTTGTTGGTGTCCATACGGACAATTCCGAAAGCATCGCCGGGATTTGTGTCCGGTTTAACCAAAACCGCTGCATCGCCCAATACGCACGCTGCGTACAGATCCTCCGGGATCCAGTCTACCCAAGGCATACCAGCATGAATATTCTCTATCCCTGGCCGGATTGCATTCCACACTGAACGGATATCAACCGCTTCTATCATTACATCTCCTTATAATGGCGTGAATAGCCGTTAAACTATCCACTATTTAAGTATTGTTTATTCTATTGACATATAAGTCAACCCAGGCCTATAATCAAGCTGGATTTGTTTGCTTCAATGCTTATCTGGCTTTGCATTGAAAAGTAAATAGATCCAATGAGGGGCGCTCTCTTGATTGATCATTAAGATTGAGCGCCCTTCTTTCTTAAGGAGCAGTCATCTGTCAGTAGATTTGACTTCAGCAAGAGATCTTCTTCAGTCTATTCCCGACGAGGACAAGCGGGATATTCTGGACATTATTGACCGGATTGATGAACTGAAAGAAAACAAAAAAGCTCAGGACAACTTCATGGAGTTTGTCCGTCGTGTGTGGCCAGCCTTCGTGGAGGGTTCACACCACAGGATTATGGGGGAAGCGTTTGAAGATGTAGTTGAGGGGAAGTACAATCGTTTGATTGTCAACATGGCACCCCGTCATACAAAATCTGAGTTTGCGTCTTACCTGCTTCCGGCTTGGTTTCTTGGAAACTATCCCGACAAAAAGGTAATTCAGACAGCACATACAGCAGAACTTGCCGTTGGTTTTGGCCGGAAAGTGAGAAACTTGGTGGACTCGGATGAGTTTAGGTCCGTATTCCCCAACGTAGCACTTAGGTCAGACTCAAAAGCAGCAGGTCGCTGGAATACCAATCATGGTGGTGAGTATTTTGCGATTGGTGTGGGGGGTGCTGTGACAGGTAAAGGTGCTGATCTGTTCATCATTGATGACCCCCACTCAGAGCAAGAAGCTCAGATGGGTGATGCATCGGTTTTTGATAGGGTCTATGAGTGGTATACCTCTGGACCCCGACAGCGTCTTCAGCCCGGGGGAAAAATTATTCAGGTCGCTACCCGATGGTCACAACGCGACCTGACGGGTCAGCTACTTAAGAACGCAGCAGAGCGAGATGGGACTGACGAGTGGAAGGTGATTGAATTCCCTGCCATTCTGCCATCGGGAAATCCAGTTTGGCCCGAGTTCTGGCCAATTGATGAGCTAGAAAAAGTTAAAGCAGAGCTTCCTGCGTCAAAGTGGTCCGCTCAGTATCAACAGGATCCAAGCGCAGACGAAGCAGCAATTATTAAAAGAGAATGGTGGAGAGTGTGGGAAGAACCGGACCCCCCTATTTGTGAGTTCTTGATCCAGTCTTGGGATACAGCGTTCCTAAAAACAGAAAGAGCAGACTATTCTGCCTGTACAACCTGGGGTGTTTTCTACACAGACAGCACAGAGGATGGAAGGCTTAGGCCGAACGTTATTCTTTTAAATGCTTTTCAGAAACGAATGGAATTTCCTGAACTAAAAAGAAGAGCATATGAAGAATACACGCAATGGAAACCAGATGCGTGTATTGTAGAGGCCAAAGCGGCTGGATCTCCTTTGATTTTTGAGTTAAGACAGATGGGCGTTTTGGTCAGTGAATACACTCCATCCAGAGGAAGAGATAAGATTGCTCGCGTAAACGCAGTGTCTGATTTGTTTTCTTCAGGAGCTATATGGGCTCCAAACAAAAGATTTGCAGAGGAAGTGATTGAACAATTTGCAGGGTTCCCGGGCGCAGCCGCACATGATGACCTTGTTGACTCTTCCACGCAGGCACTACTTCGCTTTAGGCAAGGTGGCTTTGTTCCTCTTCATAGCGATGAAGATATTGAATTTGTTCCAAAACACTCCTATTCCCCGTACTGAGGCTTTTACATTGGACGAATATCAAAGAGCCGCTTTTGATTTGATTAAAGAGCATGAAGGAGTTTCTCCTGATTATTACGCTCTTCCTTCTGTGTATGGAAACTCTGGAGCAACCGTAGGTTTAGGCGTTGATTTGGGTCAACACAATGAAGGTGTTTTGCAAGGGTTGGGAGTTCCTGAAACAATTATAAATAAAGTACAGCCTCTTTTCGGTGTAAAAAATGACCAAGGAGAAAATGCTGTTCAGGATGCTATTGCAAAAGCTTCTAAGTTAAGTGCTGATGAAATAGAAGTTTTAAACAAAGCGTTTATTCGTGAAAATTCACAGGCATTGATAAATGCATTGGGTCCATCACTTGAAAACATTGATCCAGTACTTTTTGCAAATTTAGCTTCAGCTAGATATCGCGGTTCTTTAAAAGAAAACCACAAAACATTTAAACTCATTAAAGATGGCAAGTATGATGCAGCCGCCGATGAGTTTCTTAATCATGAAGAATATAAATCCTTGAAGTCTTCCAATCCGAATAGTGGCGTTGTTAAAAGGATGGAAGGCATCGCATCATCTATACGATCCCATGGCTATAAACGGGGCGGAGTTGTCCGCGATGTTTATGGAAGAAGTTATATTTAGGTGGAGTCTTAATGGCCATTGAGTCAGTAATCGAAGCTGGAGTCAGCGCAGGAATGAACGGGATTTCTCCCGAAGATATTCTTTTTGAAGAAATTTCTGTAGACATGATGTCTCCTGAAATGGTTATTTCTGAAACTGACGATGGCGGGATTGTAATTGATATTGATCCTTCCGAAATGGAAGAAGAAGATGTTGAGTTTGATTCCAATCTTGCTGATTACTGCGAAGAAAAAGTTCTCAAAGAAGTTTCTTCTGAACTTTTGAGTATGTGTGGATCTGATAAACAGTCTCGCAAAGACTGGGAAGAAACATACATTAAGGGCCTTGATCAGCTTGGAATGAAAATTCAAGACCGAAGCACACCTTGGCCCGGTGCTTGTGGTGTGCAGCATCCGGTATTGGCCGAAGCAGTGGTTCGATTTCAAGCTCAAACCATTACAGAGATCTTTCCGAATGCGGGACCAGTCAAAATAAAAATGATTGGGCGGATGACTGAAGAAAAAGAAAAGCAATCTCTTAGGGTCAAGGAGTACATGAACTACTTGATTACTGAGGATATGCCTGAATATCGTTCAGAAACAGAGAAGATGTTGTTTAATCTTGCTTTGGCGGGCAGTGCTTTTAGGAAAGTGTATTGGGATCCGAATATGGGCAGGCCCTGTTCGATGTTTATTCCTGCGGAAGATCTTCTTGTTTCGTATGGTGCGCCTTCGCTTGAGATGGCGGAGCGCATTACGCATGTGATGAAGAAGACTCCAAATGAAATGCGTAAATTGCAGGTATCTGGCTTTTACCGAGATTTTGAACTGTCCGAAGCGGGTTCAGATCTTTCAGATATTCAAGAAAAGTATGACGATTTAACGGGTGATTCTCCAGGGTTTACGTCCGACAATCGACATACTGTCCTTGAGGTTCACGTTGACTTGGATCTTGAAGGATTTGAAGACATGAAGGACGGGGATCCTACGGGAATTGCTCTGCCTTATGTTGTTAGTATTGACAAGGGAAGTGGCGAGGTGATGGCCATCCGAAGGAACTGGATAGAGGATGATTCTTTTAAGCAACGAAGAGATCACTTTGTTCATTACGAATATCTTCCGGGCATGGGATTTTACGGGTTTGGTCTTATTCATCTTATTGGTGGTATTACTAAATCGGCAACATCTCTTCTTCGTCAATTGGTTGATGCCGGAACTCTGGCAAATCTTCCCGGAGGTCTTAAGGCAAGAGGTCTAAGAATCAAGGGTGATGACTCTCCGATTATGCCGGGTGAGTTTAGAGACGTAGATGTTCCGGGTGGGGCTATCCGAGACAATATTACATTTCTTCCGTACAAGGAACCTTCCAATGTTTTGTTTCAGTTGTTAAACAATATTGTCGAAGAGGGAAGAAGGTTTGCGTCCATTACCGACATGAAAGTGTCGGACATGAATCAACAAGCTCCTGTAGGCACAACTTTAGCCATTATCGAAAGATCGATGAAGGTTATGAATGCAATTCAAGCTCGTATTCATTATGCCATGAAGAAAGAGTTTAAAATTCTTTCTAACATTGTCCGCGATTACTTGCCGGAAGATTACGAGTGGGAAGCAGAAGGTGATGAGGTATTCAAAGCGCAGGATTTTGATGATCGGATTGATGTTATTCCAGTCTCAGATCCCAATTCTTCGACGATGGCGCAAAGAATTATGCAGTACCAAGCAGCACTTCAGTTGGCTTCTACTGCTCCTCAGTTGTATAACTTGTCTGAGCTTCATAGGCAGATGCTAGATGTTTTAGGAATTGAAGATGCCGACAAGATTGTTCCTACTGAAGATGATGTAAAAGCTTTGGATCCCGTTTCTGAGAATATGAATCTTCTTAAGACGGATCCTGTTCGTGCTTACATGTTTCAAGATCACCTTTCTCATATTCAAGTTCACATGGATGCAGCCAAGGATCCTAAGATGATGCAGATTATTCAGTCATCGCCCAAGGCAAAACAAATTGAAGCAGCAGTTGCGGCTCATGTCTTGGAACATCTTGGGTTTCAGTACAGACAAGAAATTGAAAAAGAACTTGGAGTTCCCTTGCCTCCGCCCGACGAACCGTTGCCCAAGGATATCGAAGTACGAATATCAGCCTTGGTGGCAGAAGCTGGAAGTCGTTTGTTGGGCCGGGATATTGCAGAGCAACAACTTAAAGAGCAAATGGCAAAGATGAAGGATCCGGTTATCCAACAGCAAAACCGAGAGCTTGATATCAGAGAAGCTCAGGTTGAGTCTAAAGTTAAAACCGATGCGGCTAAGATTGCAGCGGATCTTAAAAAAGCGGAAGACCGAAACGAAATCGAAAAAGAAAAAATTTCTTCTCAAGAATTTCTTACGGGTCTTAAAGTGGGTAGCGATGTTGGTTTGGCTCACGCGGAAATGTCTGATAAGAATGATGAAAGAACAGCCAAGGAACTTCTTGAAGGAGTTAATACGGGCCTAAAGATGGCTGAAAAAATTAAAGAGATGAGAGAAGAATAGTGGCTAAAAGCTGGAGTGAGCTTTTTAAGGAAAAGCTTAGAGAAAACATGAATAACAAGGCTGATGATTTGGCCACGGGTTGTGCTTCTGATTTTGCTGATTACAAATATCATGTAGGCGTAATTGAAGGTTTAGCTTTGGCCGAAAGAGAATTTCTAGATATTATTGAGCGAATAGAAAAAAATGTTTAGGACACTTTTGTTTTTTCTTTTAGTTCCATCTGTATTATTTGCTGAAGAAGAAAAGTTTTGCTGGAGTAACAATCAAGACGTAGAGGGCATGTACATTTCGGGAACACTTGTAAGTGGAGAGTTTGTAAATCCTCCATTTGCATTAAGTAATAATCAAATAGATCAATGTCTTTCTTTAGAAATACCCAAATTGTTTTGTGTATCTAGATTAGCCAAGGAAACATCGTTATCAACTTGCAGGTCTAAAGATGTTATGGCTTGTATTTATGATAAAAATAAAGATGGTGGTGTAGGTTTAGATGATCTTGCAACTGTTATATTTGAATTTTTAAGCATTCACATTGGAAGTGAGTGCTTGTAAGAAATCACCCACATAGGGTGCTTGGGTTTCTGCCGTACCCAAAACGGTTGCAATCAGCGAAAGCTGCAAAAGGACAGAGATGACTGAAGAGTCTAAAGAATTAGAGGAGTATCATTCAGTTCTAAAAAAAGCAGGCGATAAATTACCCAAGCCAAGTGGCTGGAAAATTCTAATCGCAGTTCCTAAAGCAAAGCAAAAAACCGAAGGCGGCATCTACAAACCCGAGGAAGCTATGCATGTTGAAGAGATAGGCACCATTATTGGTCTTGTTCTTCAGTTAGGAGCCCTAGCTTATAAAGATCAGAAAAAGTTCCCTTCCGGGCCATGGTGCTATCGCGGTGATTACATTGTGATGCGAACGTACTCTGGAACCCGCTTTATGGTAGGGGAGCAAGAGTTCCGACTAATTAACGATGACACAGTTGAGGCTGTTGTTGACGATCCTAGAGGGGTTGCAAAAGTAATATGAGTAATGAACAACTTGTTTCTTCTCCGAGAGGAGATGCACGCGAGCAAGAAGTTGATATGAATGCGAACGAACCGGAAATTGAAATTGATATTTTTGATGACACGCCGGAAGAGGATCGGAATCGCCAATCCCCTGCCAGTGCTTCTCAGACGGACCACGAAGCAGAACTGAGTAATGTCAGTCAGTCGGTTCAGAAGAGAATCAAGAAACTCAAGTTCGATTACCATGAAGAGCGCAGAGGAAAAGATGCTGCGGGAAGAATGCGCGATGAGGCTGTGACCTACGCCCAACGAGTGGCTGATGAAAACAAGCAACTTCGTGATCTTCTGAATCGTGGCGAAAAAGTTTTGATTGATGAAGTCAAGACTCGTACAGAAAAAGATGTTTCATCAGCAAAGGAAAGACTCAAACGAGCCCATGAAGAAGGTGACTCTCAAGCCCTAGCGGACGCCCAGGAATTACTGGCCCGTGCTTCGTATGATGCACAAAAAGCTTTAGAGTATTCACCCGTTTCAGAGTCGCCTTCGGCTCAAGCTCAGGAACAATCGCAGCCGCAAGTTCAGCAGCGACCTCCTGCTCCTGACCCGAAAGCAGCCCAATGGGCTCAAAGAAATCCCTGGTTCCAGACCGACAGAGAAATGACGGCTTTTGCTTTTGCCGTTCATGAAGATTTGGTTTCCGGGGGTGTTAGTCCTGCAAGTGGTGATTACTACGGACGGATTGACAGAAAGATGCGGGAAAGATTTCCCGAAAAATTTGGGGAGGCAAATGAAACCGATGTATCGGTGGATGCACCAAGCCTTCGTCAGGATGAGACTCCCCGAAGACCTTCGACGGTGGTGGCACCTGCAAGACGAACTACGGGTGCGAAATCGCGCAAAATCAAAATGACGAAGACTCAGGTGTCACTCGCAAAGCGCCTGGGTATTAGTCCTGAGCAGTACGCCAAACAAGTTTTGGAACTGGAGAAAGCAAATGGTTGATAAGACTAAGCTTGATGAGGAACAGGATCCTCGCGCAAAACGTGAGCATGAATCCAGAGAGGTGAATGCTCGCCCTGATACATGGACTCCCCCCAGTGTTCTTCCGTCACCGGATCCGCAGGATGGTTATGTCTTCCGATGGATTCGCACCTCAATGAGAGGTGAAACGGATAACACGAATGTTTCCCGGAAATATCGGGAAGGATGGGAACCTGTTCGTTTAGAAGATCACCCTGAGCTTCGTTTGATTCCGGATATTGATACCCGGTTTGATGGCGCGGCTGTAGTGGGTGGTTTGATGCTTTGTAAGAATTCTGCCGAAAAAATGCAACAGAGGCAGGAATATATAAACAAGGTAAACAAAGAACAGATGGATGCCGTGGATCATAGTTTTATGCGTGAACAAGATGCGAGAATGCCTTTGCTCCCTCCGGAGCGGAGAACTCGCGTTTCGTTTGGCGACGGCTCTTAGGAGAAGGACTCCTAATCAGGCCGTTGCCTGATGTTAAGGAGAAATGATTATGGCTTACGGACTTCGGCCCTACATGGGACGGGCCTTCGGACAAGCTTACAATACTGGGGGATTCACTGAATACCCCATTGACGTTTCAGTTGTAACTTATAATTGTTACAACGGAGATTTCATGACATTGACAAGTACGGGTGAAGTAGCCCGTACAAATGGGACTACTGGTATTAGTCCGGTAGCGGCAACCCCGACTATCGGGGTTGCTGTTGGGTTCAGGTATATCGATCCAAACGGTTCGATTACATTTGGGCAGAAGTATGTCGGGAATAGTGCCAACACGAAGGCTTATGCTTTTATTGTTGACGATCCGCAGGCTGCTTTTCTCGTACAAGCAACAGCCGCAGTAACATTTGCCAATGTCGGTGAACGCGCACCTGTTAGTAATTTTATTGGATCTGCCGCTAGTGACACTACTGGAAATTCTGGAATTACTTTGGCCGCGGGCTCTCTGGCAACAACCGGGACACTTGCTCTTCAAATTATTGGTGTTCCGGAAGACGGCGTAAACGAAAGTTCTTCAACCCCCAATGTGATTGTTAGACTGACGCCGGGTGTGCATCAGTCTAATATTGTAATAGGCGTATAGGAAAGGAGTAATTAATCATGGCTATTTCACGCGCACAAATGATGAAAGAACTCCTTCCCGGACTCAATGCACTGTTTGGGTTGGAGTACGACACTTACGAAAACGAGCATGAAGACATCTATGATATGGAGTCTTCGGATCGGGCCTTTGAAGAGGAAGTTCAGCTTTCTGGGTTCGGTGCTGCTCCGGTGAAGTCGGAAGGTTCCGCTATCGCTTATGATACGGCACAGGAAGTCTTCACTGCCCGTTACAACCATGAAACGGTTGCAATGGGATTTGCGATTACGGAAGAAGCTGTTGAGGATAACCTCTACGACTCGCTTTCGGCTCGCTACACCAAGGCCCTTGCGCGAGCAATGGCTAGCACCAAGCAGACCAAGGCTGCTTACCCGCTCAACAATGGCTTCCTGGATGGAGCTTTTACGAGTGGTGACGGCAAGAACTTGTTTGCAAATGGTGCAACTAACGGGCATCCGACGGTTGCTGGAGGCTTTAACAGCAATGCCCCCTCAACTCTGTCGGATCTAAATGAGACTTCGCTTGAGCAGGCAGTGATTGATATCGCTGCGTTTAC
>TARA_R110000765_G_scaffold72010_3_pt1 | contig 10113 bp, 6 predicted proteins | sample TARA_R110000765 | Tara Oceans TARA_R110000765 (sample SAMEA4398168) | marine metagenome | biome: Polar Biome; feature: [MES] marine water layer (ENVO:01000295) within the mesopelagic zone...; material: water (ENVO:00002006), including particulate matter (ENVO:01000060) such as......
TCAATTCTTATTCGCGAAAGAGAAACTTTTGATGATTTAATTCGTAATCAAGTAGACATTAAAGATTTGTTCGCTGTTAAAGAAATTGCTAAAGTGAAATAAAGAACGTAAAAATGCGTTAGTTTTGGTATTGTTATTGGACTAATATCTCAAAAATAACTCATGAAGACGTATTCTTTATTTTTTTCTAAATCATTTTTATTCTTATCCGTTCTATTTGTTTCTGCCGCTACTTATGCACAAGAGGTAAATTGGCTTTCTTGGAAGGAAGCTGCAGAATTAGCTGCAACCGATAAAAATCCTAAAAAAATATTTATAGATGTCTATACCGATTGGTGTGGGTGGTGTAAGAAAATGGATAAAGACACCTTTCAAAACCCTGAAGTTGCCGCTTATATGGCAGAAAACTATTATATGGTTAAGCTAGATGGAGAAGGCAAAGAACCTATTGAATACAAAGGGAAAACTTATAATTTCGTACCCTCAGGAAGAAAAGGATATCATGAATTTGCAGCTGCCTTAATGCAAGGTCGTTTAAGTTACCCCACAACGATTTTTCTAGATGAAGAATTAAACATGCTTTCACCAGTACCTGGTTATCAAAAACCAAAGCCATTTTTAGAAATAGCGCGTTATTTTGGTGATAACATTTATAAAGAGAAAAAATGGGACGCCTATGTTAGCAAGGCCGGTAAATAAATTAGAAGTTTATCTTTAATTTCATTTTTAAATAAAATTAATGTACTACTTAATCGTTACTGTTTAGGATAACCAAAAAAAACTCTTATTTAGAGTTAATTCAATATTTAAAATTGGAAAGGAATTTCCATTAAAGTATTTTCACTTCAACATATTATTACCAATATATGAAGAAAGTACTTTACTTGTTTTTCTGGGTATTCATAATCATCCCCTGCAAAAATAACCCACAAGCCACCAAAGCTATAGAGTCTGGTGTATCTTTAGAAATGGCAACCTATAGGGCATCACAAATTTCTAATGTTCATTACAACCTTAATTTTCAAATTCCAGAAGAACAGAAAAACCCCATACATTCTAAATTAATTTTAGATTTTAATCTAGAACAGCTTCAAGAATCCGTTTATTTAGATTTTAAGGAGGAAACTTCTAAAATAAAATCGGTAGCGATCAATGACAATTCTGTCGGTATTAAACATATTAACGAGCACATTTTTTTATCCAAAGACCATTTAAAAAAGGGAAGAAATTCTGTTACCATAGAGTTTATTGCCGGGGAACTATCCTTGAATAGAAATAAAGATTACCTCTACACTTTGCTAGTACCGGACCGTACTAGAACTTTATTTCCCTGTTTTGACCAACCTAACATTAAAGGAACTTATACGCTAAGTATTACTGCCCCAAAGGACTGGAAAGTTTTGTGCGGTGCTAAAGAAGCAAATAAAATTGAGCAAGGAGCATATACAAAACACGAATTCGGCGAATCTGACCGAATGAGTACCTATCTATTTTCATTTGTTGCAGGCAAATTTGAATCGGTCACCAAAAAACCTTCAAACTTGGAAATGACGATGTTGTATCGCGAAACCGATTCTACAAAAATTAAATACAGTACCGATTCCATTTTTGATCTACATCAACAATCATTATCCTTTTTAGAAGACTACACGGCCTATGGTTTTCCTTTTCAAAAAATGGATTTTACTGCCATACCCGGTTTTCAATATGGCGGTATGGAACATGTTGGTGCCATTCAATATAGAGAAAGTTCTCTTTTCTTAGATGAGAGTGCAACTGCCAATAAAAAATTAAGCCGTGCAAAACTGATAGCCCATGAAACATCTCATATGTGGTTTGGTGATTTAGTGACCATGAATTGGTTTAATGATGTTTGGATGAAAGAAGTCTTTGCTAATTTCATGGCAGATAAAATTATGAATCCTGCCTTTCCAAATATTGACCACCAATTGGCTTTCATGATTACCCACTATCCCAATGCCTACGGTGAAGACAGGACTTTGGGCACAAACCCAATTAGACAAGACTTAGAAAACCTCAACAACGCAGGTTCATTGTACGGTAGTATCATTTATAATAAAGCCCCCATAATGATGCGCCAGCTTGAGACAGTATTAGGTAAGGAAACATTTAAAAATGGCATACAGGAGTATATAGCAACTTTTGCCTATAAAAATGCCGTTTGGGGTGAACTCATAGATATTCTTGATAAAAAATCAAAAACTGATATTGCAGCTTGGAGCAATGTTTGGGTCAATAGTTCTAGTAGACCTATTTTTAAAGATTCCATAACATATGATGCACATAATCAGGTAAGTTCTTTTGAACTATTTCAAAAAGCCGAAGATAATAGCGAAAAAATTTGGCCACAAACTTTCGAAATTATATTCGTTTATGCCAATAACACCAAGACGTTCACCGTAAATATGGTTGATAGTATGTTTCACTTAAAAGAAACTCTAGGCTTGCCTAAACCTAAGGCCATAATCTATAATTCTAATGCAGAAGGTTATGGGGTATTTCCTTTTCAATCAGAACAATTAGACGTAATAAATTCCCTTAGCGACCAAGTTGCCCGTGGATATACGTATATCAATGTATTTGAAAATATGCTTAACGGAGATATTGTGCCTTCCACAGCTCTAAAACTATTTCTAAAAGGACTAAACGATGAAGAAAATGAATTATTGATTGGTCTTATTTCTAGATATACAACTACCGTATTTTGGAAATACCTTACTGATGAACAACGTATTTTTTATCAAAAAGAAATTACGGATCAAGTCTGGACCAAATTACAAGAAAAACTTCCTGCCAATATTAAAAAGACATTATTCTCTACTTTTTCATCTATTGGTCATACCGATAAATCACTTCAACGATTATACAACATATGGAAGAAAAACATAAAGATCGAAGATTTAAAACTTAATGATGATGATTATAACGAATTGGCAATGAATCTAGCGTTATATGGACACCCAGATAGCGAGAACATTTTAGTTTCTGCAGAAGAATCAATATCAAACCCTGATAAACTAAATCGATTTAAATTTTTACTTCCGTCACTTTCAAATGACCTACAAACCAAAAACACCTTTTTTAAATCCCTTAAAAAGGAAGAAAACAGGGCTAAAGAATCATGGGTAGCAAATGCTATGAATAATTTAAATCACCCATTGCATCAAAAAGAATCAATTCAATATTTAAGAGCAAGTCTTGATTTACTGGATGAAATACAAAAAACAGGTGATATCTTTTTTCCAAAACGTTGGCTAAGTAGCACTATAGGAAACTATACTTCACCAAAAGCGGATGAGATACTGCAGACATTTTTTCACGAAAATCCCGATTTAAATCCTTCTTTAAAGTCAAAAGTTCTTCAAGCTTCAGACGATTTAAGAAGAGTGCAAAATTTACAAAAACAGGTAGACACATCGGTAAACTAATATTTTAAGACAAAAAAAAGAGGCTATAATAGCCTCTTTTTTTATATCATATATTTATATCCCTATCTACTATAATTAGGACTCTCCTTAGTGATAGTAACATCATGCGGATGGCTTTCATTAATACCACTGGCAGTAATTTTAACAAACCGACCCGTATCTTGTAATGTAGCTATATCCTTAGCTCCACAGTATCCCATTCCTGCTCTAAGACCTCCAATAAACTGATGTATACTTTCAAATAAATCGCCTTTGTAAGGAACACGACCTACGATACCTTCTGGAACCAACTTTTTAATATCATCTTCAACATCTTGAAAATAACGGTCCTTACTACCTTGTTTCATAGCTTCAACAGAACCCATACCTCTATATGATTTAAACTTTCGCCCTTCATATATAATGGTTTCTCCTGGAGATTCTTTTGTACCAGCTAAAAGAGACCCCAACATAACCGTATCTGCACCAGCAGCTATAGCTTTAGGAATATCACCTGTATACCTTATTCCGCCATCAGCAATAACAGGTACACCAGAGCCTTTAATGGCCGCAGCAACTTCTAATACTGCAGAAAATTGAGGAAAACCAACACCGGCAACTACCCTTGTCGTGCAAATAGAACCTGGACCGATACCAACTTTAACCGCATCTGCACCAGCTTCCACCAAATATTTGGCAGCTTCACCGGTTGCGATATTACCTACAATAACATCTAAATCTGGAAACTTATTTTTTACCGCTTTTAAAACTGCTACTACGCCTTTTGTATGGCCATGTGCCGTATCTATAACAACTGCATCTACTCCAGCATTAACTAAAGCCTCAGCTCTTTCTACAGCATCAGCAGTAACACCTAAAGCCGCAGCAACACGTAATCTTCCGTATTGGTCCTTATTTGCTATAGGCTTTTGGGTTAATTTGGTAATATCTCTAAAGGTTATTAATCCCACCAAGTTATTATCCTTTGTTACCACTGGTAACTTTTCGATTTTATGTTGTTGAAGTATATCTTCGGCCTCTGATAATGAAGTACCTTCTTCTGCAGTAACTAAATTTTCTGAAGTCATTACTTCAGAAATTGGGCGCTCATTATTTTTTTCGAACCTTAAATCCCTATTAGTGACAATACCTAATAATTTTCCCGAATCATCTACAATCGGTATACCACCAATACTAAACTCCTTCATATTGGCTTTGGCATCTTTCACCTTTGAATGTAAAGGCAAAGTCACAGGATCTAAAATCATACCACTTTCAGCTCTTTTCACCTTTCTAACTTTCATGGCTTGTTGCTCAATGGTCATATTCTTATGCAAAACACCAATACCGCCTTCTTGAGCCATGGCTATTGCCATTCTCGACTCCGTAACCGTATCCATAGCAGCGGAAATAATCGGTACATTGATTGTAATATTTCTCGTGAATTTGGCCTGAATATTTACTTCTCTTGGAAGTACATCAGAAAATGCAGGAACTAATAATACGTCGTCGTATGTTAGACCTTCTCCTAGAATCTTATTTTGGTGGGCTTGCATAGCAATTAAGGATTTAATTGCGTGCAAATATAGTGAATATAGTTGGTTTATTTATTTTTCTCGAAACCTTAGCAAAAGCTTCACATTAATTAAAGATTAGTAATTTAAAACAACATTAAACGAGACACTGTGAGTATCCACGAAACAACGCAATAGTAAAATTCTAAAGTTTAAATTGTAATGTTGTGTAAAACGTTCTGGGTTCAGAAGGTATAATACCTGGACCAGGATACCCAGTAGCTCTGCGTGTAAAATAACTGTTGTTAAGTACATTATTTATACCTGCTTCAAGTTTCCAATTCTTGTATGTATATGCCAATGAAAAATCAACAATATCATAGGCAGGTATTTCACCCTCAATACCTCTTTGGTTATCATTTATATCTTGTAGAGCATTGGTAGCGTCTGTAAACTGACTTGATAAATACGTATACTGTAAACTACCCAATAAGTTACCATACCCAAAATTAAGTCCGGTTTTTAGGTTTACATCAGGTATAAACTCTACTTTATTACCTTCAACATTTGTCTCTTCGGAAGACAAATATTCAGAATCTGTCAATGCTAGATTTACAAAATAATTCAGTTTCATTTTATCACTACCTGAAAAGAATATTTCTTTTATGCTCCAGTTCGCAAAACTTTCTAAACCATACATAAATGCCGTACCGATATTACCTCTAAAACGAACAATACTACCTGTTTCAACCTCTTCACCAAGAGCATTGATCTGCGTTTCACTTTTAAGGATTTCCCCAAGTCTATTATCATACAACAAACCAAAGGCACTTACATCATAAGAAAAGACATTTTTATGTCTTCCTCGCAAACCGATATCTGCAGTAAAACCATCTTCATCACTAATGTTATCATCTACCTGAAAAGAAGGATTGACGACACGAATATCACTAAAAGTCACCGACCTGTAGTTTTGAGAAAAATTGCCGTAAAATTCTACACTTGATTTTAATTTATACGTAGCACCCAGACCTAGCAATAAAAATGTTCTATCGAAAGCCCTGTTATCTTCTACATCTTCATTTAACAATGAGTTACCCGCCAAATCTAAAACGATGTTCTTATAACTGCCTATACTTTCTGTATTAATATGCTCTAGCCTAAAACCTGGAGTTAATGTCAATTTAGAATTTATATTGAAAATATTCTCTCCAAAAAAAGCAAGGTTAGCGTTAGGAAAATTAAATTGAGACTGCCTTTCGTAATTAGGAAATTCATCATTAGCAAAATTAAAATCGGCATTTGCAGCTGTAGTACCAGGACCCTGTCTTTGGTCATTATCTGTTCTATAAATTTTAGAGCCAACCAATAATGCTGATTCAGTATCACCCAGTTTATATCTGGTAAGCAATCTTGCCTCTGCACCCCAATTTTGAAAGTTATCTATGAGTAATTCTCTTGGTTCTTCTATATCATCTGGTTGCGAAACCCTGTTGGTTCTAAACCCAAGTGCACTTCTTGATGCGTCTAAGCCAAACACATTTAAGCTAAAATCTGTTTTAGAAGAGAACTTGTGATCTAAACGTAATGAAAACAATTTCCAATCGACATCAAACCAGTTTCTATCTCGATTACTAAAGGTAGGATCTTCAATAAATTGAGCATCTGTTAAACCACCAGGTTGCTTGGCTAAATAATTTAGAAACGTTGCTTCTAATGTTACCTTAGTTTTATCTGAAAACTGATAACCTACATGAGCAAAATAATTTCTACTATTATAATCTGAATTTGGTCTAAAACCATTGCCCTCTTTATAATTAAAGTAGGTGTAGTAACTTACCTTACCTACCGTACCGCTTAAACTATTGAACGAAGTATTTAGATTGTAAGATCCTAATGTTTGTCTGGTAATCACCTCTATTTTCTTATTAGGATTTGGTTGTTTGAATTTAAAATTTACCAAGCCACCGAATTGGGTACCATACTGTAATGAAGCAGCTCCCCTAACTACTTGTATTTCTTCTAAAGCCTCTGCCGGAGGCGTGTAATAACTCTCTGGATACCCTAAAACATCTGCACTAATGTCATACCCGTTTTGCCTTGTATTAAAATTTGCCGTTCTATTTGGATCTAAACCTCTACCACCAATATTAAGTTGCAAACCAGCATCACCATTATCATAAATATTTAGCCCAACTACTTGACTATATATTTGTCTTGGGTTGTTAGCTGCCAAATTTCCTGTGATGCCCTCTAACAAGACAACCTCAGTTTTTTTACCAGCATATATTGCAGTACCGTCTACTTTCTTTAATTGTTTTAAAGCAAAAACTTCTTCTCTTTTCTGCGTTAGAACAACTTCTGATAGGTTTTGAGTTTTTAATTGCTGTAAAACTATATTGAAGGTCGTATTACCATTGACAACGAGATCTTGTTCTAAAATTTCAAATTCATATGCAAATACGACAAGCGTATATGTGCCAAAACTTAAGTCATTAAAAATATAATTTCCTTGAGAATTGGCAGTCTCTAAACGCTCTAGCTCTTTAATATATAATTCTGCATCTGAAATTGGTGCACCATCTTTATCCACTACCTGTCCAGTAATGCTAAACTGTCCTAATACGGGGAACGACAATAATACTAACAATAGTAAAAAACTAAATTCCTTTAATCTCATCTTTAAATGGTGTTATCCAATTTTTATGTAAAAAAGACTCTTTCTCCTTTGTTAAATCAATGCTAGAGTCTATATATTTTGTACTTAATCTTCCGTTTAAACTTACTTGGCAATCTACATATACTTGCACATTTTTATGACCATCATTTTCAAAATGTTCTTTCAAAAAGTGAGCATATTCCAATATAAAGTCTGGCTGAAAAGCCATTTGTTTTTCTTGTATAGGAGATAAAAAATCTGAATTATCTACATAAAACCATCGCCCCGTATCTCCATTAACTATCTTAAATTGAGCGTAACCCGATTTTTCCATTAACATAACACGCCATGAAAAACGATAGCCCTCTTCTGTCCAAAACAACTCACCTGGATACAATACATATCTAAATGGTAACAAAAGCTGTAAACAAAAGAAAATTGTAATTACTCCATATTTAATTTTGATTTTAAAAGTCGGTATTTGCTTGAAAACTTTCGCTGTATTGAAACTATTAAGATCAATCTTTAAACGATTGGAAAAGAACCTTAATATTTTTGAATGAATATTGGCATCGAAAAATATTAAGGCAGAGATTATCATTACAAAAGGAAAAACGCCAATTGGGAACAATACTCTGGTAAGAACATGAAATATTACAACCATTACGAATGCAAAAGTTCTCGTCTTTTTATTGAGCAGTAAAAAAGGAATACACAGATCAAACAAAGCCCCGGTCCAACTAAAAGCATAGTGCACCCACTCTTCGCCAAGAAAGCTACCAATTAAAGGAGTATCAAATTTAGATGGTAACCATATTTTTAAAGGCATGGCTTTTAGTAACCAATCTGAATTTAATTTTGCCAAACCAGCATAAAAGTAGACTATGCCCAATAACAACTTTATGCTGTTTATTGTCCACCCTGGTATATACTGAAAAGCTTTTTTGGGATTTTTATAGGCATCTAAAGAGTAGTAAACATTCGCCGGTAAAAAAATCATTAAAAAACTTAAGAGACTAATAAAGTAATAATGATTTAAATACGTGGTTTTATCCATAAGCTCTATATAGGTAAAGCTTAAAAAGAATACTATAATAGCCATTTTATAACGATAACCAAGCACTACTAGAATAGCAGAAATTGCGCACACTATAAAAATCAAATAGGTAAATTGGCCTACTGGTTTCACCCATTCAAATCCATAATAGGAGAAAAAGAATTTGGGTTGAAGATAAAATTTATCTATCCACCCATAGGCCCAAAATCTTATAATGCTTAAAAGCATCATTAGGCCAAATAAAATACGAAAGACCGCCAATGGGGCGGCCTCTACAGGAGCTTTTATATATGTATCTATTATCGATTTCATTAATCACCATCGGCATCAACAAAGTCAATACTAATACTCATGGCAGAAACCATATCTACCTTTAACATTGGCACCGCTTTTTGCACTTCGTCATATGCCAAAAACATAGCCGTAGGCGGATTATTATTTTCAATTTCTTCTCTAAAGGATGCCAAATCTTGAACCATATCTCTTGCCGTATTAAATTGGCCATTTATCAAGGCAGATAAATCTTCGCCATCTTTTACTGTATTCAATGCATCTAAATAAGAAGCCAAGCTTTCCCCTTCTGTTTCGGAATTAAAATGCTTACCGTTAAAAAAATCATGGACAGCACTTAAACCCTCTAAAAACAAATCGGCTGAAATAGTACCGTCATAATATGCCTCAACATTTTGAGGTAAGGTACTACCCGAAAATACACCTAACGGGATACCCATTTTACCAGCTCTCAAATACTTTTCGTAATAAAAGATATAATCGTTTACCATTCGATCAACCGATGACGTAGAAGAAGCACCATCATTAGTAACAAATGTATCTCTATAGCCCTCTTTCCAATCAGACAGAACAGTATCTATCAAAGATTTCATATCTAATAGTACATCTTCAGTATATGTAAACACTGTATTATTTGTTCCGTTATTATAGAAAGCTAAAATTTCAGCATCATTCTCTCCTAACCCGTTCAACAAATAATCTAGTGCCGGAAAACCTTTAGAGCTTCTATTTGAAGAAAGCGACAAATCGTAAGTACCTGTAGTAATGAATTCATCTATATTATCAGTATTAGTAGGATAAATATTCATATTCAACTGAAAGCCAACCGTCTCTGCAGGTCCTATTTCAAACATGGCTACATGTTGCCAAGAACTATAAGCACTTATCCAAGAAGAACGAAACTTAACCAAGTTATCTTCATTTGGATTTTCTTTAAATGCATCGAATGAATCTATTAGCAAATCTAAATCAGTAGAAAATGCTTCATAAGATGGTATAATAATATTATCGGCCCAATTTATTAGCATAGCGCTACGCTCAAAAGAAACTTCATCAACCGGGTCTACAACCACAGTACCTTCAGCATCACTATCACTGGAACATGCCCATCCCAAGGTCAAAACAATGAAAAATCCAATAATTCTCTTCATCTCTTATTTTTAT
>TARA_R110000765_G_scaffold9042_2_pt1 | contig 10108 bp, 12 predicted proteins | sample TARA_R110000765 | Tara Oceans TARA_R110000765 (sample SAMEA4398168) | marine metagenome | biome: Polar Biome; feature: [MES] marine water layer (ENVO:01000295) within the mesopelagic zone...; material: water (ENVO:00002006), including particulate matter (ENVO:01000060) such as......
TCGCTTATTTTTGCTTTTGCTATTATATCGATTCTTCAGTTGCTTTACCAAGTATTGACCAAGTTGTTCTAACTCATCGGTAACAATCAGAGCTAACATTAAGTCGGCTGTAGCATTGATACCAAAAGACTCAGAAGTATTCTCCATGCCGGGGTCTGATGAACTGAAACCTTGACGATTGAACTGTGTAGCTGACCACATAACAGTGTCAAACTCAACAGCCAATCCACGAAGTTCTTCAGCAACACATTTTACCATGTTGTATGAATCACCAGACGATCCTTTGAATCTTGAAGACGAGCAGATGTTAAGGTAATCAATGAAGATGACGTCAGGTACGAAACCTTTCTTCATCTTGATCTCATTTAAGAGTGCTCTAAAGTGGCCTGCGTGAGCAGATGCTGTAGGGTACTCTTTAATAATCAGATTCCCTGAAGTCTTAGCTTTAATCTTATCAATCTTTGTCTGGAATCTATCAAGTGGTGTTAGCTCGATCTGACTAATTGGAATATCCATAAGATTAGCATCAATACGTTCAGCAATCTTCTCTTCGGCCATTTCCATCGTAATGTATAGAACGTTCTTACCTTGAGCTAATGATGACGCAGCCATATGACACATGACCAATGACTTACCAACGTTTGTACCAGCAATAAGAATATTCAATGTCTTACGAGAAACACCACCGCCTGTGATAGTATTAAGCATTTCGATATCGAACGGAACTTTAGTCTCAGTCTTCTGATAGTACTCATGACGATGTTCAGCATCATTGATATAATCGTGTCCAATCTGATTATCAAATGATACTGACAACGCGTTGGTCATCATTTCTGGAATGATCCCCGCAGACTTATCCTTGGTGTCTCCATTTGTAATGATAGCAAATGATTCCATCACTGCTAAATACAGTGCACGTTCTTTGCACCACAATTCAGCTTCATCATACAACCAATCGTAATCAACGTGGGTGTAAGTCTCGTCGAAGATTTTGGTCATTGTAGACATAATCTCAGCACCGTTACTTTCAGTCACTCTCGGTGACTTTTGAGCATCAATTTCAAGAGCAGTCTTGGTAGGACGTTTGTTGTATTTTCCAACAAACTCCATGATGAGTTTGTAGATAATTCTATCTGTACCTTCAAAGTATTCACCTTTGACGTATGGTAACAATGATCTACAGAATTGATCATCATGTAGAACCTTTGACAAGATTAGTTTCGGGAGGTCTGTTTTATTCGGCATTACTAATTTCTATAACAACTTGTAGGATATCTCCTAACAATGTGATGAACTCGGTATTTTGTTCAAGCTCAGCATCACTTACATTAACATATTTAGACGGTTTGCTTACGGTTTCAAAGCAGAACTTGAGATGACACATGCCACCAACAACTGTTGCTTCTGCTCCACCGTAAACGTACACGATATCTTTGAACTCACCCTTGAGAAGGCGGATGGCTGTATTTTCATAACCATCCGCCTCTTCAAATTTGAAGTGTTTTCCTTCTTTAATCTTCCGTTTGAACATCTGTTGGAGGATCAATGGTTGAGTCGGTGTTTTCGTCCTCGTCGTCTTCCAGCATGTTCTTATCACCAAGAGTGTATCGTTCCCTGATAGCTTCAGCGAAGTTAGTCTTAGAAAAGACATCTTCCCAGAATGCTTTGGTGTTGGTGTCTTTTAGACGATAACTACGATCTTCCAAATCAAGGCCAGTTGTCGGATTCTTCGCTCGATACCAACCATTCTTTGGTTTGTAGATGTAGCCAAGTTCCATCCCAACTTCAATGAGTCCAGACCACTTTGACATGCCGTTGTCATAGGTGACACTAATTGGAATCTTTGAACCTTCACGAAGGAAGCGAGACTTCTCGACCTTGATGATGAAGTTGTAACCGACAATATCGATTCCAATCTTCTCTTGACGTCGGCCGATGATCCATACGTTATCAGGAGCATAAGCTGCAGCTGTTCCGCCGGATACGATATCTTTCGGGTACATATCCATTGTCTTGTACGTGTGATTCACGAACAAAGCAGGTGAATCATTGATCGTCAAGTAAGGAGTAATCATACGGAAGAGGGACTTGAATGCCTTAGCACGAGTCATGTCTGCAACTGACTTATCGTTAGCAGCATCTTCGAGTTCCTTCTTAGATGCAAGATTACCAATCGAGTCAACCAAGAAGATGACTTCTTCTTTGCCTTCGTGCGCTTGCAACTTCTGGACCATATCAAACTTGAGGTCTTCAATAGACACAATCGGAATATGCAATACTCGAGATGTATCGATTCCATAGTTCTTGAAGTAAGTTGGAGGCGCACCAAATTCTGAGTCATAAAAGACGCAGATTGAATTTGGCTTAGCTTTCATGAACGCGGCAATCATCAACAGAGCAAAGCCTGTCTTGAAGTGCTTAGAAGGTCCGGCCAGCATGGTCGAGCCTGAGGTCAGTCCGCCGTCAACTCTGCCCGATAAGGCAACGTTGATCATTGGAACTTGAGTCGAGATTACTTCCTTTCCCGAATACAATTTGGATACGTCAAGTGTCTGAACTTTCTTGACATGGCCTGTGGTTTTATACTTATCTATTAGTGACATATTCTTATCTTATACTATTATTTGCGATTTGTAAACATTAAAATAACTGTCCATCAACATTACGTTGGACGTCATGGATGCGTTGAGCTCTATTATCTATCATCATTGCGTCTGCTTCGATGAACTCTTTGTTCGTACCATCAAGGTAATCCTTAATCATGTGAGCAATACTTGTTGCTGTGCTGATTGGAACATTCTGACAAACGTGGTTGACATTCTTCTTGCCTTTCCAATTGAATTCGAAGTCTTCTGGCATCTTCATGATAGCCAAGCATTCGCGTTCTGTGAGATATCGATCTTCATCTGGATGAGTCAAAGCAGCAGGGTAATGCCCAACGAACGCACCGATATGACCTTTGGGAATGGTAGTACCCTTACGCATGATGTTACGTCCGCTTTCAATCTTCTCGTACTTCTTCATCCAATTCTCGTACATCTTCTCTGATTCTGGACGAATCCACTCAGCAAAATCCTTGAATGTCTTGCCAGTGATTTGCTCAAATCCACCAATTGGTGATTCAGACTTTGTAATGTGATTCTGGAATTCCTTGTGTGTCTTCAGCCCAAGAACTTCCAATGTGTAACGATAGAACGGATCATCGATAGTTGGAGTCTTCTTGTTGACAAGAACATCATCAGCACGTGGTTTGACTGAACGAATCAAGTCTTCAATTGTTTGAAGAGGCGCACGATAGAACGGGAAGACAGGAATCCGATGGTTCTCTTTGAAGAAGAAGTAGAATGTTCTATCACGAACTTGAGGAACACCATGCAGCAATGACTTAGTTTGGTAAATCAAGAATGTGTAACCTTGCTTCATCGCGATAGCTTCAAGACGTTCGCGAACTGGCTTGCCCAGATTGGTTGCAAGGCGTGGAGCATTCTCCCCCCAGAACACTTTAGGCTTTAAGTTCTCCAGCACGTAATCTGCAACGTTGACCATCCAATCATTCATTGGATTTGTACCTGATGCAGACGGTGACAATGAACTCAGTCCAGCACAAGGACAAAGTGTTGATATGACATCAACTGATGGTAGCTTTGGTACTTCGCCGTCTAGCGAGTAGTACTTATCCCAACCTTGTTTTGCGAGGTGTTCTACGATATGATTATCGTTATCAGCAAAAGCGTCATGTGATAGAATGTATTCCGGCAATTTACCGAATGCATTGTTGCTGGCTAGAACCATTCCACCAATTAGCGGAACGATAGACGCGTGTGTTATGTTGTTTTGCATGTTTCTGTAATTTTGTTGAAGATATCTCCAAATGTATACTCAGAGTCTTGATGTAATTTATAAAAGTCGTACGCATCTTTTCTCCACTTATCTCGCAACTCTGGATCATTTGAGAGCTTGACCATCAAATCCCATGCAGGTTTCATATTGTCGTCATCTAACCAAATCGTCCCACTGTTCTCACAAGCAGTCAAGGCTTTACCGTAAACTCGATGTGTACATTGATCACCGTACTTCTTTCTGAACACGGGAATCGCTCCAGCGCAGACTACTTCTGCGTGTGTATACTCGATAGAACGTTCAATGAAGTGAGGTTTAAGGATGGACAATTGATATCCGAATCCACTACGAGAAAGACGATGCATCAAGTCTTCGTTATTGTATGGACCAAAGACATATGGCAGTTCGCCACCGTTCATGTCAGTGTAATCTTCAATCTTGTATTTGATGCACTCATTGAATTCTCCACATGTCTTGAAGATCATGAATGCTGGTGACTTCTCGATACCTTCAAATGTGGTGATGATTTGTGGTGACGTTGATAAACATTCACGATGGAATTGGAACATCTGCTTGAAACCTTTCCAAGTAGTAGTTCTTCCAATCCACTTATGCTCGTTCACGTTTGTCTCATCTAATGGCTTCCAATATTGATCTTTGATTGCTTCAAAATTGATGCCAGGCTGAAATGGTGAGAAGTTCTTGACTGGTGCTGTTTCAAACAAGCCAAACGAATCTGATCCAGATACATCCTTTGCATACTGAACAAAGTCATTTGTCATACTGTGAGCAAAGATGATATCTGCACGTTTCACTGCTTCTTTCAATCCAGCGTTACGATTGATACTCAGCATTGAGTGATCATGCTGAATCAATGCAACCTTTGTATCGATTCTGTCAAGCAGATCAAGAAACCCAGCGATAGCACCTTCTGGATGCTTAATAGAAGGGAGACTATTAAATACGACTACATCACATGTATTCGCGTGGGCTACGATCGTGTCAATCGATTCCTTGTCAGCAAACTTCAGCTCTTCAATCTCTTGGCATTCATGGGAAGTCGTACGAGTCCACTTCTTATCTTTTGAAGCAAAGACTCGATAGTCGTAGCCATGTTCTTTCATCCACCGCATTTGTTCGATAGAGAATTTTGTTACACCGCAGCCTTCGATGCCGCGCCCTAGTATTAACGTTACTTTCATTTTGTGTATGTTTTGATTGTAGTTTCAAGAGACTCAATTAGGTTGCTTACCCACTTCTCTTTTGAGTGTTTATTTAAAGTGTCGATGATGATGTCGTTCTTATCGATTGCGTCAAACTCTTTCAGATATTGATCAATCTGTTCATCGGTTGTTTTGTTGTCGATCAATCGATAGTAATCCGGACTCGGAGAGATATCCATTGATGCGTGTTTACCTTTACTAGCACGAATTAGTAATGGAACTCCTTGCTCCAATGCTTCTAAAGCAGTAATTCCCCACGATTCAAAGGCACATGTTGACATGTAAGCTCGAGACTTGCTTAGTTCTTCCATCACTTGTGCATGAGGAAGATCACATTGTAGCACATCGTGGAACTCAGCATTGTCTTCAAAGTACTGCTTATCTTTTGGGTCGTAAATGTTCTTGCTTGTGAAGACAGTACAGACCTTGTCAGTCTTCTTCATCTTCTTCAGCAACCAAAACGGATCCTTGACTCTGTTCATTCTACCGATTGTACAGACATCGTAGATCGGCTTCTCGTTGTTCGGTTCAATACCTTTGTCATAACAGAAGCATGAATTGAAGAATCTCAGATTGTCTATCTTGACCTCGGGATATTTCTTTTCCAATCGTTCCTGGTAACCACTAAACTGATACTTAGAAACAAAACCCAGAATAGGCTGACGAGGAAGAAACTCACTAATAATACGCATATGCTCCATAGTAGTAATAGCGCCTGGCGTAATATGGTTAATCCACAGAATAGGAATGCGGATATACTTCCATATATTAATCGTAGTAGTTGCATAATTATAGTTCGTTAGAATGATGTCTGGCTTATGTCGAATGACCGCATCAACAATCATCTTCGTTACTTTGCGATCTTTTTGATCTTGAGGTGATATCTCCAATGGAATGACGTTATCCAAATTCTCGTAAACAAGACGTCCAAATAGCTCGATTCCTCCAGCTACAGATTCCTTGTTGAAAATTGACGAGTCATCACCGAAGCGAGAGATGTATGGCATTAATATCTTCATAGTATAGTTATATCGATGTTTGCTTCCTCGAGCAAGGACCGAGTCAATTTCCATGAATCATTCCAACGTTCGTTATGGATGAACTTCTTATCCAATACGACGTGGCTTATGCCAGCTTGAATTGTATGCTTCGCACAAGACGAACACATTGGTAATCCATAAACGAAAATGTAAGCGCCTTCGACTTGAACACCGTGTGATGCTGCAGTCAAGATTGCGTTCATTTCAGCATGAATGATCAAATCGTATTTCGTTTGTCGGTCATTGTAACGTTCATCATCGGCAATCCCTCTTGGGAAACCGTTATATCCTGTTGACAATATTTGCTTATCTGTCGAGACAATACACACACCAATTTTTGACGAAGGGTCTTTGCTCCATTCTGATACTTCTGCTGCGACTCGCATGAATCTGTTTAGCCATTTTTCTTTCATAATTTTATCCTATGTCGATCTTGTATACCATACCGTCTTCTACGTAAAGGTCCCAGCGGTCCATCCGGTAATCATATGTCATTATACCGCCAACGATACGAATTACCATATCGTTGTCAGTAGCGATTTTCGTTACGTCAGCTATTGATGTCGGTAAAGCTGCAACCGTGTTGTGATATAAATCGTGTGCTTGTTGATCTTTGAACATAATGTTATTATACTATAAGTCTATGGAAAAGTAAACACTTATTTTACGAACTTAAAGTGGCGAGAATAACAATGCATACTCCCGACTTGCCACGTAATATCTCCCGCTGAAAGCATGCCATTGTAGCGTTCGTTGAGTGATTTGACTACTTCATCTAGCATGTATTTCTGGAAGGCAAAATCATTATTATATCCGAAGACTGCATCATTGCTTCTCATCTGTACGATAGCATTGACTCTATTCTCTCTTACGATATACTGTACAGCGTTGGTGCAGATGAAGTCACTCATACCGTCGGTGTTGTAATCTGTCTGGATTGAAGGACGAGTGTAGATCATCATTGCTCTACGAGAATTGAGGTCTTTGCATAACGTGTCAACGCATTGCATAAACTGGCTGCCGTTGTCTGGATGAGCACAAAGATAGCCATAGTTTGAATTGATTCTGCCGTGCTTAGACGATACATCATTCCAAATCTGAGGAGTCTCGCCTGGAATGTCTTCTACATACAATGACATTGACTGATACCATTCGATCTCTCGTTTGACATAGTCTTCATTAGTCTCACGAAAGATGAACGGTTCATCAGCAATAAAAGAGACACCAAGCAATTCAATGGTCTTAACTCCTGTCTTGTCAATGACGAACTCTTTGTTGTCTAATTTAGCCTTGAGGTCTTTGCGAATATCTGCTACGTTCTTTGTCATTGATGTAATATTTTGAAGGTGATAATGCACGCATGCGTGCTGTGATTTGAGGGAGATGTAGTCTAGCTAACAACTCGCAACCTGGTCCAACTTCATTTTCATGAATGTACCAGCCACGCATTGTAACTCGAGCATTGTTCTCGCCCGTGAAACTATAATCGGTGAAGTGTTTTCTATCTTTTGGTTCAAAGATGCTAATGTATTCTGAAGCATCGAACTCAACAAAAATGAGACGATCAACTGTCATACATTTCTTGAGGTTTGTTGGCTTGCGTTGAGTGCTGAAACAACTGCCAGTTTTGAGTCGAGTTTGTGTTTTAATCTCGATAGTCTTTCCACTGACGAGCATGTCTTTCTTCGAATCAAATGCTGAGTCGCTTAGCTGTACGTCAAAGCCTCCACCGGCGAAGAAGATAAGTGCTATCTCTTCGCCGATTTCGCCTAGTTCAGCTATGTTAGTTACACTCATCTTAATGATCCTTTGGGGTTAGGTCATCGATTTTAAGCGGACCAACATTGATCTGTGTTGGCGAGCGTGGCTTGTTCAACATATCGTTGAATTCGTTCTGCCCCTGGATTTTACCTTCCAAGTATGCAACAGCGAATGAAGAATAGTTGATGATGTCCTTGAACGTGTCTTCCAACGATTCAAAGTTTGGTGCTGCATCACTTTCGTTATACTCGAAAGTATCAATGAGCGACTTAGCCCGAAGCATCTTAGCATGAAGAATATCGTGAATAGTCTTAATACCATTCGGATAGTAATCAGCTTGTTTGACAGAAGAGTTTGGATTTTGATAATCAACACCCTTCTGCACCTGTAATTCAGCACATTCTGTTAGAACATCGACTGAGCGGATGTTACGTGGATTTTTGTTTTCGCAGTTCATAAATTAGTCTTGGTGGTACCATTCTTTGTTTGGTAGGCGATGTACTACATTGTCGATGAACCAACTCACTTGACGTGGAAAGATCCAAATGAGCAAGCAGCAGCATACTAGTAGAAAGAGTTCGAATACTGCAGCAAAAGGCAGTAAGCAATATTTGAAGAATCGTTTGATGGTCATAGTACTGAGTTTCTCATTGCGTAGGTTATTGCTCGTTGAGCTTCGAGTGCGATTGGCCTATTTTTATACCAACCGCCGTTGTCTGCATCAATTGAACGAATCATCGATTCTATCTCATTAGCAGTAATTGGATATTGATCTTTGATAGCAAAGAATGCAATCGAAGTCATAATCTTGTAGAGTTGACGATACCAGCCTTCACCTTGCAATGTTCTGTATTCAGCAAGCTGTTGCTTAGGGACATATGGGCAATCTTCGTACGATGTCCATGTTTTGTCACGATTAGTCAGTTTATTTTGACGATAGTTAAGAATCTCTTGCTGAACAGCAGGAGGTAAATTTGACAAAGGATCAGGATTTGATTCAACATACGTATGTTTGGCCAATAGATCACTTGGTTTAAGAACACCTTCACCTGTATGTGAAAAGATGAAGTTGAATGCATCGGGATATTGTCCAGGCGTATAATACATACGTGACAAGTCTTTAGTTTGTGGATCACCGATCGAGTTAAGCTCAGTATTCAGTGCGTACCAGAAGTGTTTAATCTTATCTGCTTGAACTGCATCAGTCAAAGGTAATATGATTCTAAACTTTGGATGAGCTTTCGTTGAAGATGCTGTACTGTAGCAAACAAATCGGTACTTCTTGAATGGCTTTAGTGCATCATCAGGACTGCAGTCGTAATCATCAATATCAAGTGCCGCCCAGCCGGCCCATGATTTAACATTCACGTTACGACGTTTAGCACCTCTGTCATAGACTGCGGGAGTAATCAATGAAGAACATTTGTCACTGATGCGTTCATCTTTGGAAGGTTTGTATCCAGGTCGCTTTGACATAGAATACAGTAAAGCTTCCAGCTCGTCAAAATCCTCGAAGCTTTGTTGCTTGGATGTTGTGTTATCTTTGATCGAGTCAAAGAACGTTAGACTAATTGGATTCATAATATGATTATACCACAGATGTGGTGGAAAGTAAATAAAAAAGTTAGGAACCAAAGTGGTTCAAAATGGCGGTATTGAACCACTTTGGTTCCGAAAACTATGCTTCTGTTGCTCTGTCTGCTAGACCTTTCTCGATCTCTGAGAACGCGTCGACACCGTGCATTGATTCTAGACCATGAACTAATCCAAGTTCTACAGTAAAGACACCTTTGCTGAATACTTGAGTTTTCTCGTCGTATTCGTATCCTCTCGCTTTACCTTTAGCGACAAGATCGTTGATGAATTTTGTTGGACGTATCATAATGTTATCTTTCTTCGGTGATGAAGACGTATAGTTTGGTGATTGTCACTACTGGTGCAATGTCACTATCCAGCGCAGGCTTCGCTGACTGTTCAGCATAAAACACACATCCGCTTGAACAACAGTGGTCCACCAGATTAGTCAACTGAGATTGTAACGATTGATCTTTGAGCGTAAATCTCCGACGATCATCGAACAAAGAGTTCTCATACGGCATTATATGCAGTTCAGTCTCTATGTAAGATATCAAGTCTCGTTTAGTACCACGTAGTATTTCGTGTTTCGTTACTTTAGTCATGATGTTAGTCGTTGAAGCAGAATACGAGTTGGCCATGATTGTCTTCATGGCACGGTGGTTGCCA
>TARA_R110000765_G_scaffold304567_2_pt1 | contig 10092 bp, 6 predicted proteins | sample TARA_R110000765 | Tara Oceans TARA_R110000765 (sample SAMEA4398168) | marine metagenome | biome: Polar Biome; feature: [MES] marine water layer (ENVO:01000295) within the mesopelagic zone...; material: water (ENVO:00002006), including particulate matter (ENVO:01000060) such as......
CACATACTTAGTATTTGAAGTAGCAAAAGGGCCGAAAGTAATAATTGAAACATTAGACACATATGGTGCTGATGGATGGGAATGTTGTTCTCAACTAATTGTTGCGGGTTCACAGATAGTTTGTTTCTTAAAGAGACGAACTGATGTAGACGAAGAACCAGTAAACAAAGAAGAAGAGAAGATTAGCAAACTTTGGTCTAACAGTAAGGAGTGAATATAATGTCTATGCTAGCAATTGACCTTGAAACAAAGAATATGTCTTTTGACATAGGCGGATTTGGTAATACCCATATGTTTCAAGTATCTACTGTTGCTACTTGGGATGGTAGCACTGGAACAGTCTATGTAGATGAACCGCTAGATTCATTCAATAAATCTGGCCACATCGTTAAATCACTAAAAGAGTTAAAATACGACTTAGACGACCACTTTGAGAAAGGCGGCCTGTTACTAGGACATAACATTAAAGCATTTGATTTACCTATTCTTAGGGATTCAATGGATATATATTGCATTAACAAGTATATCAAAGCAGAACAGTTTGTTGATACATCAAGAGATTTATTAAAAGAACATAAAGAAAGATTCCCTTTAAGTAATTTAGTAAAATGCACTATGAATGATTCTAAATTAATGGATAGTGCAGATGCACCTAAGTTATGGAAAATGGGTCAATATGATGAAGTAGTAGAGTATTGCATGAAAGATACTCAACTAGTTTATGACCTTTGGAAGTATGGACAAGATAATGGATTCGTTAAAGCCTTTTCAATAGAAAAGGGAGAACATAAAGATTTGGAGGTGAATTGGAAATGACAGGTTGGGAATGGTTCGGTTTGTTTTTCTTCCTCGTTACTCTAATGCTTTTGTTCTTTGCCGCATTCGGTGGTTCTAATATCACCGATGAAAGCGTTGAAGAATATATGAAGCGTTTGATGAGCGAAGATAAACAATTGAAGTGAGTAAGATGGGGCTTAAACAGGCTTGCGCCTATTGTAAAGAATTAACAGTGGCCAAACGGCTACTAGGATTCTATGTAGGCTCAACAGAACAAGTTAAATTGTGGGAATGTCGTGCTTGTAACGGCATTTGGTCTGAAAAAACAGATTAAGAGGGGCTTCGGCCTCTCTTTTTTTTTGGATTTTTAAAAGTTAAGGATTTTGGATTTTTAAAAGTTAAGGATTTTATATCTTTTTGTTAATTAAAATCAGGACATAGCACCCATAATATAATATCCTGCGACAAATGGCGGAACAAGCGCACCTTCTCCACCAACTGACATTAGAGTAATAGTTTGTAATGGGGCTAATGTAATATAAGTAGCATTTGGCCCTGCTGCTGGTGTTAAAGTAGTTGAACCAGTAGTAGGGGGAATTGGGGCAGTAGCGGTTGAATCTATGTTTTCAGCACTTTGAGCCAATATTGCTATATTAGCAGCATTTAGATTTTTAAAAGTAAGCAATCTCCCAACGGTAGTTGCGGCAAGTGGTAAAGAAATACTTAATAAACCAGTAGGGGCATGAACTGGGTTACTACTAATATCACCAATAAAAACATAACTATACTCTCCAGTAGGGTGGGCGGCGTGTGGCGGTGCTGGCCAATTAATATCTAATACTTCATAAGCAGTAGCATAATACTTGTTACTTTGAATGCCCCCATTTGCATTAATTATTCCTCCCGCAGTAATAGTAGTAGTAGAAGTTAAAATATTAGCACTAATAGTATTGGTGGCAGTTATACCTCCATTTGTATTGGCTAAAGTAGTTCCATCAAAAGTAAGATTGGCTTCAGCATTATGGTTATAAGCAGTTGTTGTTGCAGTTAATATTCTATTATTTCCATTATTAGCAATAGTATTTTGAGTTAAGGTTCTACCTGCCGCATCTACATCACCTATAAAATTAGCACCTGCGCTAAAAAGGGCTTTTCCAGCATCGCTCATATTTAAAGTTAAAGCAGTAATTTCTGCGCCTGCATCAGTTCCTTTAAATATAATATCCAAATTATCGGCAGCATTTTTAAAAGTTAAATTACCTGCTGTAACATTTAAATCCACACCTGAACCACTTGCTTTAATAGTTCCTACTTCTGTATAAATTGGAGGAGTTCCCAAATTATCGTAGGCTAAACTTACATGGTTAGAAACCTTATCATAAGTTAAATATTGAATAAGTGGGGCTGAACCAGTATGAGTAATAACTGCTATAATAGTATCTCCCGCAGTATAAGCAGGAACTTTATCAACCGCAGTAGGGTTTCTTAATGCAAGTGTTCCTGTTAATGGGTCGCCTGTTGGTTTTGTTACCACTAATAAATGATAGCCATTTGTATATGTAGTATCTAATGTTAAAGTGGCTAAAACCACTGTTGCCACTCTACCATCATATAATATTGTTCCCGCACTAACAGGTATTGAGGTAGTAGTAGGGCTAACAATATTAAAACCAGTAAGAGGGATTCTACCAGAACTGGCGGTGCTTAATGCTCTTAATAGACCAGTATGGGGGAAATCTACTCCGTCTTCAATCGGATTAGGTGTTCCTGTTGTTGATTGTCCAAAAAATTTAGGGTTGTTTATAGTCATTTTATTCCACCTCTATCATTAAAAATATTTCTAAAGTTTCATTAGAAGCAAATGGGCCGACTCCTTCAAAATTGATTCTGCTGATTAATTCTCCACTACTCTTAAATAGACCCATTTCTCTAGTAACCTTTCCTGTTAAATTAGAGCCGTCAATAGAAACTTTAGCCTCAATTACATTTACATCAGCAAGAGAAGTAAGTAAGGTGGTTGAAATTGTGCTAGGCACATCTAAAGTAGTTTGAGCAGAACTAGAATTATTACCGCCAAAGCCAATTGTAGCATTATCTAATATAGTTTCTAAATAAGTTGTTATCAAAGTTCTTGCATTATCCGTTATCATACACTTCCCTCCGTTAAATCAGTAAGAACGATAGTAGTTCCGCCCTCAAATCCTAGTTCATAGGTGTTAGTATTTAAGGGTGTTCCGAACCCAAGAGTCAAAGGTGTGCCGGTGGTGGTGCGTTTTCTAACTAAATATCTAATTTCTTTTATTTTTATAGTATCTATTACTTCAATTTGTTCTGTCTTTGCTTTAAATACTTTATTTCTAATATAAGATTTAGTGTTCTTATTATCTATTAATAATTCGGCAAAGCGGTCTTCTAAGTCTTTACTATACCTACCTAAATGCACCTTCATTAATCCTGACATAAGATGAGTAATGCCTAGAATAAGATAACTGTCTCTTTCTAGGTTCTCACTAGGTATCTCTAATTGAATAATATCACCTGATTTTATTTGCTCTAATCCCTTAGTGGAAACAGTTACAGTAACAGTTTTATTAAGTTTAGAATGTAGACCTAATAGTTCTCTTCCTCTACGGTCTGTATCTTCTTGAGTAATTAATTCATTCTCAAATACCTCTAATGTTTTCCTACCTAGTTTCTTAACACTTCTTAAATCCTTTTTAACTGATTTATGAGAAGCCCCATAAACAATAATTTCATTATGAAAATCAAAAGTAGATTGAGTCTTTTCGTATTCATATATATGATAATCTCCATTTTGGTTTAATAAAACATTAGCGAAATTACTAGCGGTTTTATCATCCCCAATAACAAACCCTCCGTTCTTAACAGTTATATCTCTACCTTTTTTCTGTAATAGGTTTCTTATTGCTGATAATAAAGAACTGCCTTGAAAGTCGGGGGCAGTAAAAGTAGAATAAGTAGGGGCAGTTTCTATTGTTACTGCTAGATTCTCATTGGATAATAGTTCTTGGGCCAGTTGTTCTGCATCCGAACTAATAGTAACAGTAGAACCAATAACACATCTAGGGCTATTTCTATCAAATGTTTTGCCTACCGATAAAGTAATAGTTTCACTAACACTGGTTATTCCTTTGAGTTCTTTTATTTTATCAAAGGATATATACCTTCCTTTTAATGAAGCATTAGTAGTAAAAGAAGTATCTCCATCACTTAAACAGACTTTTAATGGGTATTTAGGCTTAAGATAAACATAATTATATTCAGTGCTCACGATTGAATTAGTAGTTAATTCTCCGCTAGTATCAACATATACATACATTGAACCCACACCCTCTCTATCTGTAATAGCAGTATTGTTAGTGCCAGTATCGTGAATAGTATGGGATTTAATATTAGTATAACATTTATTTTCATTATGTATTTTAGTATAATGCGAAGATAAATGACCTATGCCCACCGTCTTAGGGCTAAAATCATAAAAGGTAGTATGGTTAGGTTGAAGTATTTTATATTTAGAAGTAGCATTTAAGACTACATCAGTAATAATTATGTGGCTTCTACTAGTATTAGTAGTGTCTAGTTCATGGGAAAGAACATAAATAGGAGTAACTTCAACACCATTAAAAGGCACAATTGCACTAACTTCAACTAAATAACAACCTGTTAAATCAAGGAAATCTAACCACTTATGCTTACCGGTTGAAGCAAATATATAAGCATAAACTGATTTATTACCTGCTGCTTTGCCCCCTCCTGCGACATTACCATCAAAATCATCAGTCTGACTATCCATTTCTAATACTGGTTTAAAGCCTTGCATATAACCTGCCGCTTCTACATAATTGTCGGCTATTGCTAATTTAGAAGTGCTAGAATTGTAATACTCCCATGCTGCATAATAAACAGAAGTAGCAGACTTTAACCCAAATATCTGAGTATAATTAATTCCATTAACTATTTCAGTAATAAACCCTGAATCTACTGCTGGAAAAGTTTCTCCGGAAGTAATCTTTCTTAGGCCATTATCTTCTATGTTAAAGCCATCTAAAGCAATAGGTATAAAGTTCTGGTAAAGGCTCTCACTATCACTTACGGCTATATTAGCAAAACTATCACTTTTAATTCCTTGTCCTAAAACCTGCAATACCTCAAAGTAAGAAGTAAAAGTAGCACTATGCTGTCCTTCTATATTTACTGGTAAATAAGTTCCTGCTAATCTTTGACTAGCAATAGAAGAGTTCATTACCCCTCCTAACATATTAGAATTAGTTTTCCAAAAAGCACTGTCGGTTAATACTCCCCAACCAAAGTCATCAATTCGGGCTGGTATTTCTAACCACTTAGTAAAAGCATAAGATACATCTAAACTATCTGCTAGTCGGTGATGGTCAAGAGTTCCATAAACATTTGTCCAGTTAATGCTAGTTGTGCCACTTACAGTTTTATCAGCAATAACTCCTAATGGCCAAAGATGAGTGTCAATAGCATTATTATATGCAGTATATCTATCTGTCCAAGTAGGGTTTACATCTACTTGCACTGGTGTATAAGTGCCATAACTAGCAGCATGAGCAGCCGGTATTAATTGATTATCTGCACCATCTGGTTGATTAAACCAAAAGAAAAATGTATGGGCTGTTCCTGTTGCATCATATAATTGATGCGCTACCCATGTAGTAGATTCGGTAGTAGTATTAAGACCTAATCTTATATCAATAGGGATATTTATAGTTACTACATAATTACTTGAAGTTTTTGCGGGCTGATTAAAATAAGCACTTCTATTCATATGAATATTATTATTAAATTCTGTAAAAGTATCATTATCACCGAAACCTCTTAAGGTAGAAGGGGCAAGAACAGTATCTTTCTTTAGTTTAAAAATATTTCCTACAAAATAAGTATGAACATCTGTGCTTGCGTGTTTAGAAGTTTTAATAGTGTCGTGTTTAAAGGTTACTTTACTGCCACCCACCTTATGAACAATGCCTATTAGATTATTATTTGAATCAATAATCATATCCCCTGCCACTAATGGGTCGCTTCCTACATCTGCTGCGACAGAAGCCCCTAAAGAATCACGACAAGTAATATAATCACTAGAATAATCCCCTATTTGGATAGTAAAAACATCTGCGTCTCCATTAAGATTTAATGGAACAGGGTCTATCAATGGAACTGTGGTTAATTCAGTTTTACTATCTATCGGTTTTTCTGGGTCTATTTGATTAAAAGACCAATCTAATACTACTTCTGTTAATCTCATTAGACCAAAAGTAAGAAGTTTGTGTATTTCTTTATCGGCAGAAATAATATTGCTAGTAGTATAATCACCATCTAAGTTAGAATATCTATTGGTAACTGTATCTGTTTGTCTAGTATCTCCTGAACCAGTTGATTTAGATTCAAGTATGCCCATAACTCCATATTTAGTAACATCTCTATTCCTAACTGAACTGGCGAGACTATCATTCCTTTTATCAGAATAAGGGTGTTCATCTGAATTAACGAATATAAACATTCTATCTACGCTTTTAGTTCGTATATTTAAATTATCTTTAATGTTAAATGAATTTAACCTACTGTATAAGGGTCTATCTACACTACTGTAAGAAGAAGGTAACGGTGATGTTTCGGCTATATCAATTAATTTAATAAAGTCATCAGGATATGCGAAGTGGTCTGCATCTGTTCCATTATCAGGTAATATAGTTTTATCAAAATAATTTGAACCGGAAGGAGGATTAACTCCTCTAGCCTCAATTGGTAAATGATTGTAAACATAATCAGTATGAAACCTAGCATGTTTAAATAAAGGAGTAATGTTATTTCTTTCATTTTCTATTTTATGACTAGCAGCATAAGAAACAGCAGAACCTTTTTCTAAACTATAAATAGAATAAATAGGGCTACCGAACTTTTCAAACGAAGTATAAATACCTTGAGAGTTTCTTAACATAACATCAAGAGAACATATTTCAGGGTCAAATCCAAAACCACTATTTTGATTCATAAAATAAGCCAAAGAAATTATCTTGCCTCCATGTAAATGACCCGTATTAATTAATTCTAATTCATGAGTAGTTTTAGTATGTCTGCCATAATCAGAAGAAGTGGTTGGTTTATATGCAGTTAAAGTTTGACCGACTATGGCATTATCGCTTGAATCTAATAAGGGGCTACACTCTCTATCTAAAGTAATGCTACTCCATCCATCAGTAATCATATGACCTCTATATAATCCTATAAAAATACCATCCCTATAAATAGGGGTGTTTGAGGGAATATCTATTGCATCAGAAGGTATGGTTACTATAAGCCATTTCTCATCAGTAGTAGTGCTACCGGCTACTGTTCCTATTGTTACATTAGTAGCCAAGTTATAAGTATTAGCATAGTTATTTTCTACTCTTCCTAATGTAACTGGAATATAAGGTGCAATTTCAATTTCATAACTGTCTTCATATTTTCGGGTTGATACTACTGTATAATCCATTAAAGTATTAACTGTAACAAAATCTTCATGAGTTTCACTAGTAAGGCCATTTCCTAAAACACATTGATAATCAGCCCCATTAATTTCTCCATCTACTTTACTAATGTTATATCCTAATGCTTTACTATCAGTATTAGCAGAAGTATTAGTTAATAAAGTAGTCTCAAGCCCCGTAGTGTCTAATGCACTACCGCCAGTAATAAACAATCCTTTATTAGAACTCCCAGATAATGAGGTAACAGAATCAGTTAAAATATTACTAGCAAGGGCTTTATTAAAAACATAATTTCTAATTTGATTAGAACCATTTACCTTAGCCTTGTATAGTTTATAAATACCACTATTATTACTTCTTGCACCTATACATTGAACCTGAGAAGTAGATTGCATTAAAAAGTTGTTGGCTGTGCCACCTGTTTTTATTTCTCCTACATATCTAGTATAACCTGCATCAGTTTTAATATAGAGTTTATCCCCTGCCACTAAGGTTATAACAATGGCGGCATTAGAACTACTTACAATAGAAGCAGTGCTACTATCAAAATTAGCCGCTAAATAAGTATCTCCCACCCTAACTCCTTCTAATTCATTCAATGGGCCAAAGGAAGAATAAATAATGTCTTCACTAAATACAGTATTTTTATTTAATACGGGAGAAAGTATATTAGAAATTATATCCCTGCCTTGAACATTCATTATAGTCTGTCCATTCTCTCTATAATACTCAAGTATTTCAATTAAACCATTTAGTTTTTCATAATATAGATAGTATTCTGCATCAAAGTGGAAGGCATCATCAAAGTAATTATCATTTGATATAGTAAAAGTAAGTAAATTATTATCATAGTCATCAGCACTAGCATTGAAATAAGAATATGTTGCATTTTTAGAAGTAGTTAGTAAATGTAAGTCATCATACCTATCATTTATTAAATCAAAAGAGTTCAATAAGGATTTATTAAATGGGCTAAAGGCTCTACGATATATTTTTTCTCCTATAAAACTAGGTAATCCTGTATTAGTGTAAATTGAGTCTGTGTCTAACCTAGAATATACTTTGATAGTAGAATCATTAGTATAGTCCACTTGTGCTAAATTAATATAAGGCTTTCCCCCATCAGTTCCCATCTCTTTAATTAAATATATTCTATCTCCAATTTTAATTTCTTCACCGGCTGTAAAAAATTTATCTAAACCATCAAACAAAAGCCGGTATTCTTCGCTTCCACCACCAGTAGTAACTATATTAGCCACAGTAACATCTAAGGTAGTATATTTCCATTCGTTTAAGTTAGCCCTTGATAACCTATGTCTTACTCTAAGCGCATCATTTTCAAATATTTTACTAGGATAAATTCTATAAATATCTGCTATTTTTATATCGGAATAAGAAGTCTTTTTCTTTATAGATTCATTTATTTCTGCCGATATTACATTATAAGAATAGTTTGCTTTTTCGGGAGAATAAGAATAGTGTAAATATCTAATCGGCCCTCTTGAAGTAAAATTAGAAGTAGTAGCCAATAGTAAATCATCACCATCTCTTCTAGCATTAGTAAATACATCTTCATAATCTGTATAGTCTAAAGTATTAAAAACTACTGATTCATTAGAAGGGAGTATTGTAATTGTTGCCGTTACTACTGTTACACTAACAGTCTGCGACATAGTTGCGGTATTTTCATCTATTACGGCAGTAATGTATGTTCCTGCTGGAATATTACCACCATGTTCTATTCCTCTAAATAAAAGAGTATTAGCATCAATATCAATATTAGTTATTTGATTAGAACTATAATCACCAACAAAGGTAGCCACACTAGCAACATCTAAATCTCTTAAATTATCTATCAGTTTAGCCTTCATAGTAAACCTACTGTAATCTACTATTCTAGTAGAATAGTCTTGTGAAACTAAAAAGGTGGTTGCTAATGGGTCTTGATAAGTATTAAAATACATAGTAGCAAGAGTAGTAGAAGATATAGTATTGGTTCTTAACATATACTTAGTATTATTATTTAATTCGTTTTTCTTGTTTAGGTCAGGCTTAAACCAAAAATGAGGTCTAGCAATAACTAAATCATTTTGTAATTCTGATTTAATCCCTAAACCGATAGCAACAAAATCACTATCTAGTGTCGGCCCTTTAAATAATTTAAACTTAGTATCTGCTTCTATCTCTTTACCTAAACTTGGTTCAAATTTAACTCCATCACCATAAGCATCTATGGACAAGATTTCAGTTATTTTAGCAAAGTGATGAGTTAAAGAATCATTAGAATTTACCATAATAAAATAATGATTAGCGAGAAGGTCTACTTCATTATCAATACTGCTTAAATTTACTCCTTCGGAAGAACTAGCACTGTAAGTTTTTATTACATTACCTTCAGTTTTCTCTATATTTGAGTATTCTGTTCCTATATTATTACTTGGTATAATCTCATGAATAGCATCAAAAGCAGTATAAGTATCATCAGTAAATACGGCGGCTATTATAGGATTACTATAAGCACTGGATTCAATAACTGCTCTAGGAGTAGTAGCAGTATTAGTATTATAATTAGCAGAAAGAACCTCAGTTTGTCCAACATTTAAAACCTTTAAAGCCATTACAAATCAGCCTCCTCAAATCTAAGATACAGTAGGGTATTCTCATAATTAGGTAATAGATTATATAAACCTATGAATTCCTTTCTATTAATATCCATAATACTTAATTCATGTATTTCACCCATAAACTGTTTATTGTAAGTAGCGGAAGTTACCCCTTTTTCTGAATTACATTGGCCTATTTT
>TARA_R110000765_G_scaffold97337_1_pt1 | contig 10076 bp, 3 predicted proteins | sample TARA_R110000765 | Tara Oceans TARA_R110000765 (sample SAMEA4398168) | marine metagenome | biome: Polar Biome; feature: [MES] marine water layer (ENVO:01000295) within the mesopelagic zone...; material: water (ENVO:00002006), including particulate matter (ENVO:01000060) such as......
CATAGATGCTGCATTAAGCATTTCCCCACCATTAAGTAAACCAGCTAATCTATCAGCTTTTTCTACTCTATTACTATATTGTTTTGATGAAATACCTCTAGCTCCTCCAAAGAATCCCCCAGTAATAAATCCAATTAAAGCAGACTCAACACCTTCTTGAGTACCCATAGCATCCCATCCATCAGCTAATGCTTTAGATATATCAGCATTCCCATTATTATTATATTTATCTATATGATATGAACTTGCAAATGCTGAAGATCCAAACTGATAACTTTCTTGAAATGCTTCATTCAAACCTTGTACAGCAACAGGTTTAAGTTTTGATAAAGTAGCAGACATAAACCCTTTATCTGCAAGTTTACTTGCATATGATGAAGTTGCAGTATTCCATAATACATCTTTATTTATAGAACTTCCTACCTTAAATCCAGATACAGATCTACCAAACATTAATAAGTTTGTACCCATTAAAACAGGCATCTGCATAACAAAATTAGTATTACCTGCATTATAAGAAATATCCTCAAATTCTTTAAGTTTGTGTTTAGGTATATTATCTATATTAGATGTTTTATTTTCTTGTAAATAATTTTCTATTAAAGTATTATATGTATTTTTTTGAGTTTCTCTAGATTCTACAGAGGCTTCTGCAAGTGACATCATTGCTCCAGCTTCTAAAACTGCTGCTGCATTCCAAAGCCTATTTGTAAACTGTGCTCCTGTTACTAGGTCTTTAGTTAATTTAGTACCATTTATAACTGCTTTTGTTGTATTATATAAAGCCATTCTACTAAATGCTGCTGTTGTTGCCACTTTTGCACCTTTAGTTAATAGTCCTCCTCCTCCAGTAAGATATATAGATGCTGCTGCTGCAGCTGTATAAGACATACCTCCTAATACATCATCAGCCCAAAAGTGTGCTGTACCCATTTTTTGCCAAGTACTATAATCTTGTTCTTCTTTTGTAATATAAGTAGGCATAGCTTCTTCTGCCCAAGCATTCCATTTATCTACTGTTTTACCTATTGCATTATCATAATAAGCACCTCCTGTAGCCATTTCTCCTAACCCAGCAAAAAATCCTATTGTATTTTCTAATAAAGCCCCTCCAAATGTAACTAAAGCTTTACCTGCGCCATGAAGTATTGTTTCTCCAGCAGTTTGATTACGAGCTCTTAATTCATCCCAATCAAAATGTCTTCCCATAGGAACACCATATTTCTTATAGTCTTCCATAGGTTTTTGATTATACATGGTATATGTATCAGTAAAGATATTTGATGGTGAAAACCCTTTTCCCCCTAATGTAGGAAATGAAGGACTATAACTACCATAATTAGCTTTCCCTTCTGAATTTACTAATCCTAATCCAAACTTTTTTCCTGTAATAGGATTTGTATCTATTGTATTTGTTTCAGGATTAATAGTTGCTCCCCCAAAAGGTAAACCTGTTATTGGATTAACAGAAACTTTTGGTTTGTCTATAGAGGTAGGTTTCTCTGCAGACGTATTTACATTTTCTTCCGCCATATTGTTTTTATTCTTTTACTGTCCAGAAGTTATATCCATTAGAAACTGCTTCTTGAATCATAAATGCAATTATAGGATCTCCTACAGCAAATTCTTGAACTCCTCCATCAGCTGTTTGAACTAAAACTGTCTCAGTATTTTTACTATTATCTTTATTAAAGTCCCAAGTTAAGGTAGTTCCTATATCATCTGATCCTTTTTTAAATTGGATAGTTGTAGTTTCTACAGGAGATTGTCTTGCCGCATTAACATCCATTTCTATTTTAAAAGATGGACTATTTATATACTCACTTAATCCTGTATTTTTAATTTGTTTTGTAGGGAAAAACACAGTTTCAGTTTTAGATACTCCTCCACTTTTTCCTTGAATTTGTAATTGTAAAACAGCTTCTCCAAGCATAGGGCTAGTTACAAATTTAATATCTTTAACAGTAACATCTCCAGTTATTCCATATTGTTCTTTAAAACTTTGAATTGTACCAGTTCCTTCTTGTTTTTTATTATCATAATATATTTCAAAATGATCATTTAAAACTCTACCGTCTAAAGCTTTATTAACAATTTTAGTATTTTTCTGAGCCTCATCACTATTCATTCCAGGTATAACTTCGCTAGCTTGTCCTCCAATGTATTGTTTAGACGCCTCTGTTATATACGCATCTCTTTTATCATAATAATTTGAAGTTGCGGCTTTATAGTTGGTAAAACGCTTACCTGCTTGATCAAATACATTTTGAGGATCTGGAGCATCGTTAAATAGTACACCATCATATATTCTTGTATTATGTTTTTTATCATGCTCTTTAAATACGTGATACATAAGCTTATTTGCAAGTCTAGATCCGTTTATAGTCCAGCCTCTCCAGTTAGAATTTGTTTGCTTACTAGCTTGTTTCATAATATTTAAATAATCTAATGACCCTATATCATTTAAATTTAGTACCATACCTTCTGTCTTCCAATCAGTTCCTAGATTCAGTAACTTTCCGTTCGAATCATATCCATATTGAACTCTAATTTTACCATCTCCTAGCTCTATGTAATCATTTCCATGTTTAGAACTAAACATTTCTTTTATATTACTCATTACTGTAGAGCTTTGTTGATATGAACCATTAGTTACATAATTCATTTGCTCTATTATCTTACCGTAAGTTGTTGATTGATTTCCAGCTCCCGAACCTATTTGGAATTTTGTGTTTCTAAATATTTCATCAGTTGTAGCCAATTCTTCTCCAAATTGATCTTCTGCTGCTTTTAAAATATTTAGTGATCTATTTTGTGCATTTGTATGAACTCTAAGTTTATCTTGAATAAGATTTAACATTTTAATATCTATAAAATCTGTAACTGGTTGATCACCGATAGTTAAAGAAGTATAATCTCCAGATAAAATTTGATCTGCAGTTAAAGCTTCTCCTGTATAGTTATGCTCTTTTAATAAATCATTCATTCCTGCAACTTGCCTGTCTTGCTCTCCTTTTTGTAAATCTATATGCGCAGTTATTTGTTCATAAGTATTACCTCCTTCATAAGCCATTTCTATTAACGGAGTATCTTCTGTATAATCAGCTATATAATCATCAACTTTCTTTTGATAACCTATTTTCCAAACATCATCATATTCCTGAATAGATGTAACCCATCTATTATCTCTAACATATTTAGTTAAAGCAGCGTTTCTTTCTCTTCCTAACTCACTATCTACTACTTGTTTATGAGCAGCTTTTTTACGCATATTTATAAGCTCTTCAGGACTTTCAACTCCTGAACCATGTAATAAACTTTCTTGTTGCTCTACTATCTTTTTATATGCTTCTGCTTCTTCATCTTTTCCTTGAGATACTAAATCATTTATCATACCATATAATCCTTTATCTTCTACATTGTCCGGATCTCCATATAGATTTAAACTAAGTTGTTTTTGCAGTTCTTCATCAGATATATCAAAAGTTCTTAAGTCAGCTTTTTGATTAAGATATGCTCTAACAGAAGGATCAGATACTACATCATTAAACATTGTTTCTACATCTGATTGAGGAACTATCTCCCATTTATTACCTACTCTCATTTTATACATAGCATCAGGACCTTGCCCTACTCTTTGTATATCACTACCTCCTTCATGAGCAGCATACCCTTGCATAGCGTCATCCATTAACTTACTTATATTTTGATCATCTACAAAATTATACCCAGAGAAAAAACTTTGATCATTTATACTACCATCTTCATTTTGTTGTAATCCTTTATATCCATGTGCAGACATAGCAAATGATCGTCTATAAGTCTCTTCATCAATCTTTCCTTCTTTATATGCTTCTTGTAATCTTAATTGATATGCTTGTACTGTTTCATAATTTTGCTTAATAGGAGAATATTCCTTAACAAATTGTCTACTATCTCTTGTTATAGTTTGACCCATAGTTTCATAATCACCTCTTCTAGATCTTTCTCTTAAATTATTATTATATCTAGAAGATAAATCATCTTTCAACATCTGATCTCCTTCAAACTGTGCATTAACCATTCCATCTACAGCTCCAGTTAATGCGTCATCATTTTGAAATGATGATGCGTATCTTCTCCTTAGTTCTGTATTAATAGCTACAGATCCTGGGTCTTTATAAACAGATGTATATGCTGGTAATTTAGTTCTTGCCATATTTTATGTTTTTTCTTTTTCTTGTGAGGTCATAAATTTATTAATCATATCATCAGTACATGGAATTCCACTAGTCCCACCACAAATTCCTGGGATACCACTTTTCTTAATTTCTTTAGAAGCTATACTTCTAAACACATCCCTATCATAAATTCCTTCAGATCCCATTACTTTAGCCATTCTTTCAGATGCTTTATAAGACATTAAATCTCCAGCAAGACCTGCTAAATTAGTTCCTAAAGTATTTACTCCTTGATATTTTTGGAACTCTTCATCATCTTTAACAGCTTGTCTAGCAGATGCATTAGCTAATCCTATTTGATCCATTCTTGCAGTTTCACCTTGTTGTAATTGTGCATTTGTTACAGAAGCTTGTTGAGCTCTTTCAAAGTTACTTATTGCTACTTTACCCTTCATAGCAGCTTCTTGATTAGAAATAGCAACATTTGCTTTAGATTCTGCTCCTGCAATTAACATATCACCTTGTTGTTTTTTACCATAAGCCATCATTTTATTGATAATATTAGCTGGCCCTCCCCCTGAAGTATCTATATAATTATTTATCTCTCTCATTTGAGCAGCATTAGATGCTCTTTCTGCATTATAATTTACTCTATCTAATTTTGGAGCTTTAGCCATTTGAGCTACAATAGGATTAGTAAACCCTCTAGTATATGGCGCTTGTTCAGCAGCAGGTTGTTTATGAAACATAGAATAAGCTGCTGGTCCTAATTGTGCTATTCCAGCAGCAGCAGCTATAGCAGGTACTTCTCCTCTTCTATCTGCTCTCTTTTTTATTGTATCATATAAAGTTTGTTGATCTTCTGTTAACTCTATCTCTTCTTTATCCTCCTCTATTTTAGGCATTGTCCCTGTAAACTCAGTAAGAGCTCCACTTTCTGTTGGATCAAATCCTTCTTGCATAGGTTCCCACCCAGATAAATCTTGAGGAACTTCTCCAAACTCAGGTATTCCCTCTAAAGTAGCTTTATTCCATCTAACTCTCCATTCTCCAGTTCTTCCTTGTTCATATATATTACCTTCAGGATCAGTATAAGTTCCTTTTTCAAGTTCTGTTAAATCTTCTTCTACATCTTTATTTGCATACTCTTCTCCATATTTATCCCATGCTGTTTTAATATAAGTATTCTTATAAGATCCTGTTTTATCTAAATCAATTTCTTTAGCATACTCTGGATATATTTCATTAATATAGTTTCTAAATTCATTTCCTTCTTCTTTAGTTTTAAAAGGCATTTCTGTTGTTTCTTCGTCTGTTTCTGTTTCTACTTTTGTATTAGTTTTTGTTTTTTTATCTTTTTTATTTTCTATTTTTTTAACTTTCTCTATTTGATTCTCTAGTTGTTCTTTAGACTCTTTTAACGTCCTTTGCGTAACGATTGTACTTAAACTATTTCTTTTGTCTGCATTTCTAACTGGCTGCCAGTTCTTAAAAGGATCATTACCTTGCTCGTACATTATATCTCCTTTCACATCACTATATCTCTTCCCTTTAGAATTTGTGCTCTTTAATTTCTTATACCACTTACCATTTTCATATTTATAACTTACCCACTCTTCCTCAACACGATAATCATCTTCATTAACTCCTCCAGTTGCATATTTCACAACTCCCCCTAATCTAGCTATTTGTTTAGGATTTCTTTTAGCTGCTTTTTCTTGCATTTTAGCTAGTATATTAATTTCGTTTTGTGTTCCACCGTTAGCTAATATATCTTTATGCATATCAGAAAAAGATAGTCCACCTTTCTTTAAATATGACGAGAAGAAATAATCTTTTTTACCACCTTTTTTCATAATTACTTTATCCATAGTTTCATTGTTTTCTACTTCAGTTTTTTTATCTAACATAATACCTCCTTGTTCATGAGTATTCCCTTTAAATTCTACTGCATTACTATTTGGTATAGGAAGCATTACTCCACCTTCTAAATTAGTTCCTCCAGTTTTATATGATAACCCTCCTTTTTTAAATCCTTTAGTGTTAAGTGCTGTCTTTACTGCTTGTTGTTTTAAATACCCCATATTATCATATCCCATTTTATCAAATAAAATATCTCTAACTTCACTTTTACTAATACCTGCTTCATTTTGCAAGTCTTTTATACCACTAAGATCTAAATTTCTAAATGTTTTAATTTGCGACATAATCCCAGCATTTCCTAGACCTTCTGTATCTTCTATTAAATCTTCATATTCTCTATGTAATTTCTTTTTATCTCTACTTGATAAATTTTGTAATTTATTATAAGCAGAAGTTCCTTCAATACCAGATAAATAAGACAAAGATTTTTCTTCTTCTGTTAAAGGTCTAGGTGTTCTGTTAATAAAGTTAGAAGTTTTCTTCAATATCTTACTTCCTGCCTTCGTCCCCTTCGTATATATAGATTCACCAAGTCCTAAATAACTTTTACCTTTATCTATAAGTTTATCATATAGTTGTTCATACCATGGCGGATCAGGTAAGTTAGTACTAGTTCCTCCAGTTTTATATTTTTGTTTTAAGTTATTTATAAATTCTTTTTCAAACATATTAAATATTTTTATACTGCATATCCATATCTAGGCATTCCCATTCTCATTCCACCTCTTTCATACATAGGTTGTTGAGGTTGTGGCATTCCTTGCGTAGGCATCATTCCTTGATGCTGCATCATACCTTGTTGATCTATTGGCATTTGAACTTCCGACAAACCTCCATGCCCATACTTCATTCCACCATGTCTAAATCCAGGACCGTATAGTGGAGCTGCATTTGGATTTACTGATTGACCAAAATTATTAGCCACATTACCTAATACTCCACCTCCTATTCTACTTCCTGATTCAGCAAGCCTTGATCGTTGCATCATATTCATTCCTAGTCCTCCCATCCCTGCTCCTAATCCAGGAGGAAAACCTCCATTCTCATATCTAACCCCACCTTCTCTTGCTACTAAATTATATCCAAGGTCTTGTCCAGATATAGATTTTTGATCTAATTCTCCTTGTCTAATACTAGATAGATGTGAACCATAATTAGACATTAGATCTTCATTAAATCTATTAATTCCTACATTACGATTTGACATAGCCTCGGATTCAAGTCTATCTTCTTCTTTTCTAGCTTTATTTCTATTAACAATGCCTTTACCTAACGCCACACCACCACCAATAATAGCACCTAAAGTTCCTGATATAGGTGCAAGAGGACCACCTACTGCAGATCCAATCATTGCCCCAGTAGCAAGACCTGACCCAACTCCTTTTAAGACTTTTCCTGATCCCTCACCAAATGTTAAGGTAGTTTCATCTTTATCGTCAGCCAATCTATATATACCTTCTCCTGCTAAAGAAGCTATTGTCCCTATACCTGTAGGTGATTTTGCAAAATTCCCTAACCCAGCACCTACCTGACTTAACCCAGCTTTAAATCCTGTACCAGCCATAGTTCCTGCATTAACTGTAGCGCCAGCAGTTGGTATTGTAGAAAGACCAGAACTAGTAACTGTATTTGATAATGTACTTGGTAATTGAGCATATTGAGTAACAGGTTTCATATTTTTAATGCCTGACATAACATCTTGTCCTAATTGACCATAAGCATTAGAAGTATTTAAGTTATTTTGTGCAAAAGCTTCTGGATTATACAACTTTGCCCCTTGCTTTAGTGCTGTGTTAGCTATTGAAGATTGTTGTTGTTGTTGTGCTTGCTGGGTTGCATTAAACTCAGCTAGCTTTTGCTCATTAATCATTTCGTCTTCTGCTACTTGCCTATCATTTTGTTGTTGTACTTCTGCTTGTTGTTGCATAAGCAATCTTTGTTGTTCTGTCATAGCATCTATTCTAGCTTGTTGTAATTCTGGATTACTCTCTTGTTCAACAATAGTGGAAGTAGTACCAATAGGATTAGCTCCAGATCCTATTTGTCCAGTATTATACATGTTCATCGCATTAGCAGCAGCATCATCTGCGCCTCCTGCTAGAAACATTCTATAGTTTCCTTTTTTATATCTTTTTTTATAGTTCATTTTATCTATGTGTTTTACGTACCCCTATTGAAGTAGAGTACAAATTTAGTAAATTATTTTGATTATTATCACAAATTAGACGAATTCCTGCCCATTTATCCATAAATTTCTTTCTTTCAAACCATTTTTTATGATTTTGGTTAGTTGTCGGTAACAAATTTAAGTATAAATTGTTTATTGGCTCATTCATACCAACCACTGAAAACATATTTTGTGTAGAAGAACTTGTTATAGTTCCTGTATTAGCTCCACCTATAATATTAGGATTAAGTAAAGTTCCTTCCATATAATAAGCATTTGTATTTATTGCTATTGCTGCCATATCTCTAAATTTATTTACTTTCCAAGTATTTCCTGTTCGTCTGGTATTTACAAGATATTCTAAATTTTCTTCTTCGGATAATTGAAAAGTATTATATATAAAGAAAGAAGTAAATCCATGCTCTAAAACACTAATATTAGTAGGATTAAAAGTTTCTAAAGTATAATTAAAATTTGCTACTAACCCACTGCTTTCTCTAAATTCATTATGTATATATTCTATCTCAAATGGATTAACAGTTCCATAAAAAGATCCCTTAGTGTCAGAGTTATGTTCCCATACATTACTATTACCATCATTAAAAGAATAAAAGTTTTTAGATGTATTAAAATACATATATGGAACATAATCATGAAAACCACACCACAAATTAAATTCCGGATAATATGATATTGTCCAACTTGAGGCTGTAAAATGATAAGTATTATCCCATTCCATAGTAGACCAGTGTGTTGCAAATGGATCCCATATTTGAAATTTCTTTAAAACACAATTAAATCTTATTTCATTTCCTACTAAAACACCAGTCTGTAAATAAAGTTGATAAGCATCTAAATTAAGTTGAAACTGAGTAGGATTCACAGGAGATTTATCTCTTTTTGTTAATAATATTCTTTTAAATTTAGGATCATATACTGATGTAAGACCAATACCAGCAATAGGATTGTCATATAAATCTGGAATACAGTTAAGTAAATACGTAGTTTCAGTTTGTATATTTAATTCTTCTAATGCAAATGATAAGTTATCTTTAAACCAATTATCTAAACCAAGACTACCAATATCTTGTAATTTATCTGTCATCATAAATACCTTTCTAGAATTTTTATCTACAAAGAAATATCCACTTCTAGTTGTAATAGCTGCCCATTGAGATTGAGTTCCTGCATAACCTCTTTCAGCTTGTAACACTTCATCTGGTTCTTGTGCAAATATATCTCCACTTCCTACAAAAGCTTCACTACCATCTTTCATTTGCATAGATTGTTTACCTTTAGTAGCATATAAACTTTCTTCCATATGAAAATATAATAAGTTATTAAACGTAGAGAGTTTCCATAAATCTCCTCTATTCTTAGGAAGATCTTTAAAATCATTAGCTAAGAATAATCTATAATTATCTTTTAAATTAGATGTATCTCTTTTAGCACTTCTATGTGCTCTAGTAGGAAATTTAATCTGTTCAATTTCTCTTAAAGGTAAAGGAAATGCAGGACGTATATCATTATCTGCAGAAAAACTATCATCATATTTTAAATTATCTACATGTGTAAAATCCTTATCTCCAGGAGCTTTTATCATATCTTTTGCAATAGATCCAGGAAAATAAAAATCTTCATTACTTTCTGAATGTCTAAAATTAATATTATCTGAACTTTCAACTATATGATAATGTATTCCTGTTATAGGTAAAGAAGATGTATCTGAATTATTAGGTGTTAGTGTAGATCTAAATCCATATCTACATAAAAATGTATCTCCTCCAAAAATTCCTTCAGTGTCAGTATTTACTCCGCCCTTGCCT
>TARA_R110000765_G_scaffold266499_4_pt1 | contig 10064 bp, 15 predicted proteins | sample TARA_R110000765 | Tara Oceans TARA_R110000765 (sample SAMEA4398168) | marine metagenome | biome: Polar Biome; feature: [MES] marine water layer (ENVO:01000295) within the mesopelagic zone...; material: water (ENVO:00002006), including particulate matter (ENVO:01000060) such...
TGGCCAGAGGCCATCTCCAACTTATCATTTTGGGCTATGATTGTTGGCGTGATGTGGGCGATGGCTTGGACATTAAAATGAACCACAACCAAATAAATACTATGACTAAAACAGAAGCACATATTCGCGCCGCAGACTTTTATCTATGCAAGCCTTTGCCCGAAGACTTTGATAAGCTAGATGAGCAAGAGGTCACAGACTTCATCCGAGATAACAAGTGGGAACCGTTTGAACAGTGGGAACCGCACGGAATTTGGGAGTTGATTGAAACCCTTGCATCTGAATTTCTTTCGATTTCTAACGAAAACAATTGACACCGTAGACACCTTGCTATACATTTTCATCTTTCTGTTGTTACTAGTTATGTTGTAACGTTATGTGGTAGTCGTCCCATCTTGTGGTTAGGGTGGGGCGACATTACCAAATAATCCAATTTAACCCGAAATATTCACAAATAACACAATTTAGTGCGAAATAAACCCAAATAATATGATAGGTCAAGAAGAATTATGTATGTGGACTGTAGTTGCAGTGGCAATTGTGTTTTACTATACTATATATTGTAGATAATTTTTTAATTCTTTTTTTAAAAAAGGTATTGACATACCATCTTACTGAGACATACTGAGAAGCATGAAAGTAAGAGTATATCGCAACCTAACCAAAAAATGCCTCTCCGTCCAAACCATGACAGACAAGGGCTGGAGAGTAACCAGACACGTTCAATCCATTTGCTTGAGCGCAGCGTCTTTTAAAGTATCTGAAGCAGGGCGACAAAGAGTGCTGTTGCAGAAGAGGAAGAATGTCCACGCTTTTGTAGAGGGATACGAAACAGATTCATTTGACGAGTCAACCGCCAAGGGCGTTAGCTACAACCCATATAAATCATCTCATTTCTTTTTGAAGGACGCGCCAAGCATCCCAATCTTCAAAACCCCAGCAGCCAGAATAAAAACTTCGGGAATCGAAATTAGTTCTTGACGTAGGCATCAACCTGTGCATAATAACACCATGACTACTGTAGCAAAATCAGACCCGCGCATCATGAGGCATAATACACCCTTAGCTAAAAAGTTGGCTGATCAAGGAGTGCGCTATACAATGAAAAATAATCTTGGCTCGTTTAAAAATGCCGATGGATTATATATACCCTACCCTAACGGGTATATAACAGGTCTGAGCAAAGGCAATCAGGGACATGTTGAGATGTCTTATATCAGCGTTCAAACTTCTAAAGGCTGGATTCAAAGAACTACAATTAACCACACCCTAGAAGAAATTATAACTTGGGCGTTGACAGAAGCAAAAAAACATACAGTATAACGACCATGACACTATGAAACCAATCTTTACTTTCATTAACATATACATCTTGTTGGCTATTTTAATAGCCTTAAAACTAATTTTCTCACTCATCGATTAAAACTTTTTTCTGTTAACGTGTGTTGCGTGTTGCCGTCTAGTCTTGTGGTTAGGACTAGGCGGCTTTATGCATGCCCATACTCCGTCAAATAACTCTAAATAATATCAAATAAAGCAACTAGTCAAGATATATTATTGTATTTGTTTTTTTCTTTTCTGATCTATTTGCAAGGTAATTATTTTTTTAAAGTTTTTTAAAAAAGTGTTGACATGTGCTTTTTACTATGCATTGTTAGAGACCATGACAAACATAACTATAACACATAAACAATCATACGGAAACGACCACTTGTATATCACAGGTGATAAAGCAGATAATTTAAAGAGCTTGCTAGGAAAGAAGACTGTTAATCTATCTGATTTAAAAAACCTTCTTAAGCTTGGGGTAAAGTTTGACATTGACGCAAACTCGCAAACATGCTTAAACATTCTTTCCGCCGTCAATCATGGTGCAAGCGAAATTATTTTTCCTTAGCACTTGACAAACCACAAAAACCATACATTATAACGACCATGAAACTACTAACCACAAACACGAAACTAGAAAAAGATATCACTTGGCACACGCTAGGAATTCAGCTTGCGCCTTTTACCCTTGGGGGCTATGGCAATGTTTGCACAAGTGCAAGCCAAGGTTGCAGTGAGGCTTGCTTATTTACAGCGGGGCGCGGCGCAATGCCTAATGTTAAAGATGCACGTATTGCACGTACAAAAAAGTTTTTCACTGATAAGAGAGGCTTTATGACGCAACTTTTTGAAGAAGTTATTAAAGCTGAAAAAAGCGCGAGTCGAAAAGGTTTGAAACTTGCCATACGTCTAAACGTTCTTTCCGATTTGCCTTGGGAAAAAATTAAACACGAAAGCAAGACAGTTTTTGAGGCTTTCCCTCAAATCACTTTTTACGATTATACAAAGCATTTTAAACGCGCAATGGCATTTGCCAAGGGTGAAATGCCTAGCAACTATCACTTGACTTTTTCGCGCAGCGAGTCAAACGAAAACTTGGCTAAAATGATTCTGGAAATCGGTGGAAGCGTTGCTTGCGTATTCCGTAATGAGTTGCCAAAGACTTGGCAAGGTAAAAAAGTAATTGACGGTGATAAGAGCGATTTACGATTCTTAGATGATTCAAACGTCGTCGTTGGATTAGCGCAAAAGGGTATGGCCAAAAAAGACGCAACGGGCTTCGTAATAGGGTAAGACTATCGCAAATATAATCAAATATGATATTTATAATTATCTTGCTTCTATTAATAGTAATAAACTAAAGTAAAGGGGGGTGAAAGGGTTTCGATTTAAATTGTTTAATTTAAAGACGGTGGTTCAACTCCACCCACCTCCATTATTTTTTTAAAAAAAATTAAAAAACGCATTGACAATCATTATATGCCTACCTATTGTCATGGCATAAGATTAATTCTGATCTTATAAACCACATAAACCAAATGAAATTAATTGACCAAGTGAATAAGATTCAAAAAGATGCCCGTCTCTCCCTTATTAAAAAGTTTGCACGTAGGAAGCGTAAGCTAAGTTACGGTGGCGCAATGAAAGGTCTTGACGACAATGCTCCAAGCATCGCAACGGAAAACGCTCCAAGCGATTTGACATTCAATCGCGAAAAAGATGATTTGACAAAAGATATAATGGAAAGAATTTTCGGTTAACATATGGTTATGGGAAGCGGTGCTTTTAGGTTGCACTGCTTCCCTTTTCCTATATAACTTTTATTACCATGAAAACACAAACACTACCACAAGACATAAAAGCATTAGTTTTAGATTTGATTCTAAAGAAAACTGATTTTGGCTGGCAACTTTTAAACTGTATGATTAAAGAGAATGATGTTGAATTAGATTTTGGGCATTCTCACAGTCCTATTATATTAAATAGTTTCCTTTTTAAACTAGATGATTTAGAAGTATCCAGGGCAAATCTAAATATTTGGATTAACCAGGTCAAAGCACCGTATCTTAAATAGATTCAAATACATAATGATAAGACTATGAACACAGAACTATTCAATAAACTAACCGCTAACGTATCCATCGGGAGAGAACACAAAAGCTTTTTTAAGTATAACGATGAAGTTTGCAAAATTGTATGCTCCAGCTTTCCAGCTACAGACGAGGATTTTTACTTAGAAAGTATAGAGACGGACTCAGAGGGTATGCCTTACGAATCGCGCCCTTTACTGGATGTATACGAAGACAAGCTAACAATCTTAATTGAAAAACCCTGCACCATCTAAACACACAGAACACAACATTCAAATACAACTATCATACAGGCGAAATAATAAAATAGCTTGCAAGCATATGTAATTGCCAAGAGCTTTTAAACAGTCTAGACTATTTGTCGAGGGAAAACTTAAAAGCTTTCGTTTGCTTTACCGTGAAAAGAAACTTTAAAAAAATGTTGACAAGCCCATCTGTGTAGTAAATTATATACATATGAAAAAAGCCACAGACCTAATACCAGAAGCAATTGACTTCTTAACTCAGATGAACTATAACCACAATCGCAAGATGGGTGTTGAATCTAAAAAGTTTGATTTACTATACGGAGAAAAGAAAGTCTCTGTTATGGAAGAAAACTTTAAAAGGGTATTGACAATCAAAGAAAGTTAAACATTCTATTGACCATGACCAACACACAAAGCAAACAGAACTTCCTATACCACGCTCGCATGCTTCGCAACGAAGGCAAGGGCTTAACAGTCGAGCGTAAAACTTACGGTGGTTGCACTGAATTATCAGCCCATCAACACAGCACAAACGATAGCGTTTATTTATACATGGGCGTGAGAGGTGATATCGGCTGCTCCGTAGCATTTACAAGAGGGCGTTAAACAGTCTAGTTAAACCACAACCACAACACAAAATGAAATCAGCAATTTTAAACAAAGCTATTTGGGTAGAGATCATCGAAGAGGAAGGCAACTTATGTCTTGTTCGCGATAAAGATGTAAACGAAGTTTGGGTTCATAAAAATCATCTTGACGCAATTGAAACAGACTAATGAAAACTGTAATTATAAATAGCGTTAGAAAGAATACTATTATAAATAATATTATTTTAATATCATTCTCAACTATTCTATGTAGTTTATTTTGCTTCGCAATATTACAAATAGCAGAGGATAGAGAAGTTAAAAGAATTGATTTGCAAGAGAAAGCTTGGAAGCAAAAAGGTTACAATCTAAATAATACTAAATAAGACAAATAGATGCAGATAAGTATAAACGTTCTACTAAACCAATTCATTGTAACTGAAAATGGCAAAAAGACTATTTTAACATTAGATGAGGTGGCAAATTATTTTGAAAAAAAAGGTTGACATGAGTTGTGCGCCATAGGATACTACTCGCTCAGTAGTAATTTATTAACCACATAACCAAAAAGACACATGACACAAGATACAGTAAATCAAATTAAAGAACTTGCTCTAGCCAATTATGATGAGGGTGGTCACTGGGTAGTTGAATGCTTTTCCGATCAAGATATACTAGAGCATTTTGATTCCGTTAAAGATGCTAGAGAGTATTGGCTTCTTAAGCAGGAAAATGAAGATGAGAAACAAGCCGCTCATGAATTTTATAACGATGGTAAATTTTGGGCTGATTTTTATAATGTAAAGACAAGTGTGTAAACGGTATGGTTTAAGCCGTCACTCGAAAGGGTGGCGGTTTTTTCATGCCCAAATACGACAAATAGATCGAAATAGAATAGATAGCCCAAATAGTCTGAAATAAAGCAAATAAAACTATCCTGTCTATCCGTCAACATAATCTCTTTATTCATACCCGTGGAAATCGACGGGATTAGGTAGAATTTAAATTATTTGATTTAGAATCTTTTTTATTTTTTTCTGCATTTGCTTGACTCAAGTGTTTCGGTAGTCATTCTATACATTATAGCAATTCTGCTATATTAAAACTAAGTCATTATGAATAAACTAAATGCATTACAAACACTTCGCAAAGGCACATTTGCCATTGCTAGAATTGTCTCTAAAAAGAAGCCTTTAAAAGCTTTCGCTCAGCACGATATAACTAAAGTCATCCTTTGCACTGTTCGCACTGGTATTGAGTATCGTAACCTATCTGAAGTAAAAGGCAATGGAATCAAACCTAAGAGTCTTCCTTGGGGCGAATGGGAATCCTATCCCTACGCTATTACTCATAAAGGCAATCGCTATTTGAGACTCTACTTGGGACAGTCTCTCAAAGTGTTTTATTTAGTTGACGGCGTAAAGGTTTCTTCTAGCCAAGCCAAGATCATGCTTCCAAGATCAAGCGCATCTTCAAAGCCGCTTTGCATAACTGTTAAAGAGGCTGGTTTAGTTAGTCTCAAACAGAAGGGTAAAGAGTTAATTAAGTAATACAATTTACATCGCTACTCGAAAGGGTAGCGATTTTTTTGTGTCCAAATAAAACAAATAGATCGAAATAACGGGAATCCTCACAAATAGATCCAAATAACAGGAATCCTCACAAATAATGCAAATAATATATACGGGCATAGGCATGCAGCTATGTGCATCTGATTTTACTGCTATTAGATAATCTTATTTAGAATCATTCTAAAGTGAATGGCTATCAGGTAGCTCAAATTATTTTATCTATTTTAAAACAATTAATTTGACACAAGGTAAACTGATCTATCTATTGGTCAATGTAGCTATCGTATAGTTACCTTAGATTAAACCATCTAAACCATAAAGATAATGAAAACAGTAAATGCAAACGAAGCCCTCGCCCTCGATATCACTGAAACTGCTTTGAACGTAGAGTTTAAAGAGATTCGTATTAATGGCGAGTATTCCGCGACAGTGGGTAATGATCGCTCGATTCCAACATTCGACAAATTGCTTGCGCCTTTCGTCGATCTCTCAAACGCCATGCAAAGCGAATTCAATCCATCGATTAAACTAATGCGTTCAAGTCATGGCGCTGATGGCACGATCTACTCGATCTCGATGCCTTACAAAATGATTAAGCTAGGCGAGCGCGATACAGAATGCCGCATCGTGCGTCATGGCTCTCTAAACTCATCTTGCTCTGATCGCTTTGGTTTGCAAATGCTAGTTCAGATTTGCTCTAATGGCATGATGGGCTGGAAGTCTGAAGGTAATGCTGTTACTCGCTTCACTGCTAACTGGCAAGGCATCGCGCAATCCAAGATCGATCTTGCCATTGGCTCTTTCGATTCGATGCAAGCCCATTACGTAGAATTGGCTAATGATCTCAAAGCAATCACTTTGACTAGCGAGGGCGTTACTGATCGCTTAAACCGTATAGTTAAAGGCGAGTCTAAGCGGGCTGAGAATATTCGTGAAGAGATTCGCGAGCTATTCGTTTCGGGCAAAGGCAATCGCGGGCAAAACTCATGGGATTTGTTTAACGCTGTTACCGAATACGAGAATCATTACAAGGTGTATCGCAACACAAATGGCGTTACAAGCGACGAGAATCGCGCTAAGGGTGTTTTAGCCCTCGATACGGATAAGTTAGCAAGCTTGGTAGCTTAAGCAATTCTAAGCCCTCTCAAGCCCTCTCAAATAGAGAGGGCTTTTTTATGCCCAAATAACTAGATCGATCTAAATAACTATAATAGCCCAAAATAAACCAAATAAAGTAATAGCCCAAAATAAACAGGATAGAGCGAAATAAACCAAATAAAGGGTAGTGATTAGATAGGGTAGATCATTGCACCGTGTGATTAAAAGGATTAATGTAAAACCGATTTACTATTAAAAAATCTTATACCGAATAAGATTGACACTGTTTCGAAATCGACTGAAAATGCAGGCTGTTCTTTTAACCCGCGCACGATGCGCACACATAAACCACACACACATATACACATGAAAAACTACATACAAATCGTTCGCTCATTCATCCGCTTTCAGAAGAAAGAGGGTTTCAGTCTAATCAATTCAACCGATGGAACTGGTTCAGTCCGAAAGGCTGATTGTCATCCAACAGTTTCAGCTGAATGGGTATGCTCATGCGATGAAGGTGCATTAACCTTTGAGAAAGAAGGTCATCTGATCACTGCTTTCGTCGTTCTTGGCAACGATGCCTGTGAGACTGTAGCGGACTGGAGCTGGAAGGCTAATGTCGATCTAGACGTTCTTAAGACATTTGAACGTGCTTGGGAAGCTTGGGAAGCGCGATGGGAAGAACCTATCGGTGCAGCGACTCTTCCAGAAGGATTCATCTCTTACGGATAAGACCAATCAATTCATCCCCTGTCTGAAATATGACAGGGGATTTTTTGTGTCCAGATACTCCAAATAGATCTAAATAAAGTAGATCAAATAGAACAAATAATCTGAGCCAAATAATAGTCTGAAATAAGCTTAATAAGAGTGGCCGCAATCGGGGCAAATAATATAGGTAGGCTAAGGCTAGTTATATGAATCTCCCTGGTATGTGCTGTCAATTTATCCACTATTAGTAAAACTTATTTAGAATCATTCTAGAATTACTGCGTACCTGGTACGCGTTTTTTTTAAAAAGATTTGTTTATGCTATTGACAGGCCTTTTCAAATGCCTTTGTTTATAGCCTGTTCTTTGACATTTCTCTACTTCTCCTCTTTGGCTTTGATCGGCCTTTGATGGGTAAGAAGCGTGAATGTTTAACAGTGAGTTGAGAGCGGGATTCCTAGTGAATCGCTCGACTTTTCCGCATTTTTTAAATGTCTGTTGAATCCTAGAATTCGCTACTGAGAATCCCTAAAACTAAAAACTAAACACACACACACACACATATATGAAAAAAGTAAATGCAGAAGAAGTACTCGCACTCGACATCACTGAACACGCTTTGAACGTAGAGTTCAAAGAAGTTCGTATCAATGGAGAGTATTCGGCAACAGTTGGAAGTGACCGTGCTGTTCCTACGTTCGAGCAATTGCTCGACCCGTTCGTCAAACTGTCAAACGGGATGCAAAAAGAGTTTAACCCTACGGTTAACCTTATGCGTTCGAGCCACGGAGCAGAAGGTACGCTCTATAACATATCAATGCCATTCGGAACGGTTGACCTTGGCGGTCGCTCGACTGAATGCCGAATCAGTAGATTCGGGAGTTTGAATAGTTCCTGTTCCGATAAGTTTGGATTACAAATGCTGGTACAGATTTGTTCCAACGGGATGATGGGATGGAAAAGTGAAGGAACTGCAGTCACACGCTTTACAGCGAACTGGCAAGGCCTTTCCAACGAACGCATTCAATTTGCTTTGGATGGATTCAGCGGGATGAAGCAACACTATATCCAACTGGCCGATGATTTGAAAGCAATTCGTTTGTCTGCTCCCGAAGTTGACGAACGTTTGGAAAGAATTGTAAAAGGTGAGTCTAAGCGTTCGGAAAACATTCGTGAAGAAATTCGTGAATTGTTTGTAAGCGGGAAAGGGAATCGCGGAGAGAATTCGTGGGACTTGTTTAACGCGGTCACGGAGTATGAGAATCACTTCAAGTCTTATCGGAATACCAATGGTGTTTCGAGTGACGAAAACCGCGCCAAAGGCGTCTTATCGATTGATACCGATAAGCTGGCCGAACTAGTGGCATAAATCTAAGGGACTTCTTCGGGAGTCCCTTTTTTTTGGCTTAATAATTCGGAATCAAATAGCGTAAATAAACTAAGCCAAATATTAGAAATAATCTAAGCCAAATATAGTAAGCATATTGACGTTAACCTATCACCCTATTGCATCGATTCCCCTGGTATCTTATTGCATCGATCACCGCCACTATTAGCGGATCTTATTTAGAATGGTTCTAGAATTACTGTGTACCTGGTGAACTTTTTTAACGTTTAGCTTGCAATCGCTATTCTATTCTATTCTATTTGTGGCATGGCGCTATTGCCATTCTAACCTAAAGGTCGCGATTTCCTTAATCGCTTTTCTACCATGTTATTCCACTCCATCCCATCCAAAGATTTGCAAGGTGTTGACGTTTCAAAGGAGATTACTTTGAAGGAGTATGGCTTTGCCTACCATGTCTTGCCACGTAAGGGTATATACCGCTTTTACATTGGTCAGTCTCACGCTATCGATCACAACTCAGATTGGGACAGTCATGACTATACTTGGTTCGAGTGTCTTGAGTTGCCACTTGACGTTGCTATTGAAGTCGAGTTCGACTTTATCAATGTGCTAGACGTTGCAAGCTGTTGCGGTCTCACAAGTGAGGAGTGGCTTGAGACTAGCGCTCCTCGCAAGTTGTATGACGCAATTAGTTACTATGGCCCTGACAACTTCTGAATCGATAGAAGGATAGTGGGAGGCCTGACATTGTTAGGCCTCCTTTTTTCCTGTAAATAATAGCCAAATAATAACTCAATAATAGCTTAATAATAGCCAAATAAAATGATATTTATCATCATCTTTATACTTCTACTTTGCATCAACTTATAGCGTGATCGGCTCTTTTCATACTATATATATGCTATGATTTATTTTTAAAAAGATTCATTTATCCCCTTGACGCATACATTCATTGCCCTACTGTGATGTTGTCGGGGGGCAATTCAGCCCAAACAACTCGACCTTATAGCACATGAATAAACTAACTGCACTCCAAACCATCCGCAAAGGCTCTTTTGCCATTGCTAGAATCGTATCCGA
>TARA_R110000765_G_scaffold173679_2_pt1 | contig 10056 bp, 10 predicted proteins | sample TARA_R110000765 | Tara Oceans TARA_R110000765 (sample SAMEA4398168) | marine metagenome | biome: Polar Biome; feature: [MES] marine water layer (ENVO:01000295) within the mesopelagic zone...; material: water (ENVO:00002006), including particulate matter (ENVO:01000060) such...
GTATCTTGTATAGCCTGAACGATGTAGAATGCGAAAACAACTGCTTTACTTATCCATAGCCTTAAGTGGAATACTCTCCCAAGCACAGTTGGAATGCCCAACAATGATAAGTCCCCCCAACGGTTCCGTAAACATTAGTTCCCCTACAATTATTTCGTGGTCGGAAACCCCTTCGGCATCAGGCTACCTTTTAACTCTAGGAAGCTCCCCTACTGCTGATGATATCCTGAGCAAAACAATATATATGGTGAATTATAGCGAAGAAATCAATTTTCCAAACAATGCTACCATCTATGTCACCATTACTCCTTTCAACGATATGGAAATTGCCAGCGGCTGCCCAAAATGGTCCTTTAGCACTCCTCAGGAATGTGACTTTTATATAAATCCAAAAAAGGATATATCGGTATGTTATACCGAAAACGTAGGGACCAATGAAATTTTTGTAGATTTTGCTAGTATTGAACGGGAACTTATAGGTGCACAGGAAGATCTTTTGTTAACCTATTATGATTTGATAGGTAATGCCATTGATCTCAACCAACTTTTGCCAAACCCAAACTCGAGCCCATATACCCTTCTGGTTAAAGCTTCGGATACCAATGGCTGCTTAAAAGAGACAATATTTAGCCTTAGGTTGGTAAAGCCCCCTATAGTTGAAGTACTGGAGGATATTAACGTTTGTGAAAGTTTTGCGCTACCAGTACTTAGTACCAACAACAGTTATTTTACCGGACCTAACGGCACAGGCAGCGAACTCCAAGCTGGCAGTAGAGTTACCAACAGTCAGCTCATCTATATTTTAAACCAGGTTGGTTCCTGCATGGAACAATCCAGTTTTAGAATTAACATTGACCCTTTAGTTTGTGCTGGACAGGCCAGCGCAAAGCAATACCCAAAATTCTTCACGCCTAATGGAGATGGCATTAATGACTTTTGGCAACTTAATAGGTCGGAATTAAATATTACGGAAAGGTCACCAGTATTTATTTATGACCGGTATGGAAAACTAGTACGAATGTTGGAATTTGACAGCCAGGGCTGGGACGGCAGCTACGAAGGATCACCAATGCCCTCGTCGGATTATTGGTTCTTTGTGAATTTAGGCAACAATAAGTCCTTAAGCGGACACTTCAGCTTAAAACGATAAAAATATGGCCATCCATTTACCTCATTAATAAATGACCATCATTTCATTTTCCTAAAGATTCTTTTTTTAATCGCGATATTCATTGATGTCTAGCGCCCAATTTCAGCTTTTATCTTGATAAAATGCTCGGTTAGCCCGTCAAAATCCCTATCTTGAATAAGCTTTTTATTAAAGAGCGAACTGCCCATACCTACCCCCACAACACCAGCCTCAAAAAAGGATTTGATATTTTCCAAAGAAACCCCGCCAGTAGGTAAAACTTTAATATCGTTAAGTGGAGCCGCAATGTCCTTTATATATTGAACCCCAAGCTGGGAGGCCGGGAATATTTTTACGGCCGATGCCCCTAAACTCCATGCCCTATAAATTTCCGTAGGAGAGTAAGCTCCTGGAAAAATGGGTATCTCTTGGGCTACGGCAGTTTTAATAACGACCTCATCAATGATCGGGGTCACAATAAACTGGGCCCCGGCAGCAACGGCCATTTCATAATGCTGCAGATTGCAGACCGTACCAGCACCCACATTGAGCTGCTGAAATTCGTTTCGCAACATGGATATCATTTGGGCAGCTCCGGGAGTATTCATGGTTATTTCTATGGTGTGAAGGCCTGCCCGCTGATACGCCTTGGCAATATCCCGCATAACGCCCATGGATACTCCCCTTACAATACCCACAATGGGGGCCCTATTGTAGAGCTCCCAAGAAAATGATTCTTTATTTGACATGTGTTTCCAAAATTTTTCGCTGGCCAATCAGTAGGGCCTTATCTATAATTTGTGGCTCAAAACAAACTATTCGGGCCTCCGCCAGAAACGATTTCAAAGCCAATTGGTACAATTCGTTTTGTATTCCAGTTACCGCAAGATATACCGTTTCCTTCCTATCTTTCAAATGGGACAACTCGGCTCCGATCAACAATCCGGATAGAAAATAATAGTTTTCAGAACTGGAGGTTTCATGTATCAAACTGTTTGCCCTAATGGAAAAAAGCGATGCCATCTGTTGGTTGTCCACTCCTTGTTTAACTCCTTTCAAAAAAATATCCTTAAATAATGGGCTCCATGGCAATTCCTCCAGGGAGGCGGACAAAATACTGTGCTTCCCAATAACCTCAAATAATTCCCCGGTCATATAGGTAGTGAAATCCATAAATTGCCCATCGTTGAATTGGATGTGTTTACTATGTGTTCCGGGCAACAAAAGTATCCCCCTTCCACTCTTAGGTAGGTAATCCGAAAGCCCTATGGCCTGGATTTCCTCCCCCCGCATTACATCACTATCGGTTCTAGCGCCTGAAATTAAAAGGAGGTCCAAATCCTTACCCATAGGAATCCAATTACTAATCAGATCTTCCCCAGAAAATGCAATGGGCAATTTGCAATACTCCAATTCCTGCATGCCTATGGAAGAAGACAGCATTCCTGAAGACACCAAATAAGGCTTTCCAACTGCCTGCAAATCCAACTTCTCCAACTGTGCCAACAAATAATTGGAAAAAAAGGCTTGCTGGGATAGCTCCTTTTGCTGTTTGTATAACTGATAACATTTTTTAATCCCCAAGTCGCTCCTAGTTTCCGAAAGGATCTTTAAGGAATGTGTTTCCACCAAACGGAGTCTAAAATTGGAGGTGCCCCAATCGCAACTGATAAACTTTTCGGGTAGCCCCATATTTATTATAATGCTTTATTTACTATTTATTAAGTCAGATTATGGTAAAGCGCAATAGTTGTACAAGCCTCTTCAACATTGCTGATTTTTATTCCCCTTTAGGGCCTGTAAATATCAAAATGAAATCTGGGATTGCTCCTTAGATTCCACTATTTCCGAAAAATACGTTAATTATTTTCATCTTTAAAATATATCTCTAAAGCGAAACACATATTGGCACAATTTCCCTGCTTACTTCTTGAGGTCTGGATTACACCATTTTAGATTTCCTCCAAAATACTTGTAACACAAAAAAATTGACAGGATAGTCCCTTTGCCAAATAAATCATCTATGAAACAGGGAAAGCTGCTAATAAATCAATATAAGCTATATGAGGAAGAGGTCAAGAACAATATAACTCCGAGCATTACAGAAAGTTATATACAATTGCCATATGCCATAGTGAATATATTGATTGCCAAAAACAACTGTGAAGCATCCCAAAAGGAAGAAGAGAGGGTCAAGGCCATCCTAACCTTAATGAACCTCAAAGGCTTGGAGGAGGAACTTCCAAAAGATAAATTTATGCGCGTACATCGCTCTTTTATAGTTTCCTTACAGGCCATAGATGTTATAGAACGCAGTCAGATCATAATCGGAAACCAGCGTATTACAGTTTCGGAAAATTATAAACCTCATTTTTTGGACTACATTGCCAAAAATAGCTTGGATTGATTTTTTTTAATTTGAAATCTTCACTAAAACAACCCCCATTCCAGATTTCCCAAAGAATAACATTTAACTCCGGTGTAAGTTCTAGACCCTAGAAGAAACCAGGTATAGGGTGAGAGCATCAAACATAAACCCCGCCAAAGAAAGCGGGGTTTGTTCTGCCATAACAATTCCGTGTTATAATTCATTAAGACCTGCCAGTAGTTAAGGTAGGTTCAGCTTTGAATGAAATTCAAATAACTGATTATCAATTAATCCAAGTTACTGTTTCTGTCTCCTCGAGCCTGCCATGTCGGCCAGACAGGCAGGCTCGACCGGACAACATTACCATAAACAACACATTATCAATTCAAAATCCATCGAACACACGTTAATCGGTTTTTCGCTTCTTAAACCACAAGTCTTCCAAGCTTAAATTTAGGGTAAGTACATGGTAATTTTCCTTGACGAGTATATTTTCTATTTGTCCGCTGGACCCATAGGAATAGGATAAATTGAGCATGGAATTATTACCCCGGCCAATAGGCAAACCAATACCGGCGGTAAAATTATAGCCATTTATTTTTTCATCGTTGATGGACAAATACCCAGTGTCGTAATTGAAACCAGTCCTATATCGAATACGCTGGTTAAATTTATAACTGGCAGCATTTTTTACGAATTCCAAACCCACCGCATAGATATCCTGATCAACGTATGTCCCTATATTCTCGGTCTGTCCGGTATCACTCCAGTAATTCTTTTTATAATCGGCGTTTAGGGTAAAGGATTTTAGAAAATTGGTACTTAAACCCACCCCCAGTTCCAATGGCATATTAAAATCGGCAACAGTATCACTTTCATCCTCTTCCACGTCTATTTCAACCCCATCAAGACTTTTAATTACAGATCGCCTAACACTACCCTTTAGACTGGTTGGAAGTTGGACCGTACTTCCAATAGTGATTTTATTTGTTAGGTCATATTGCAGTCCAAGACCTACACGCGCGCCACTGTAATTGGTATCCTCCGTAGAGACCAGGGCACTGCCGTAAACCTGAAAGGATTCTTCCTCCTCAATCTTCCCAAATAACAAGGAGAAACTGGCTCCAAACCTCAAATTATCAGTAATTCCATATCCTAGGTTGAACTTAAGATCGCTCATTCCTCCAAGACCGTTTACGTTACTTTCAAAGGATTCTTCAGATCCCTCAATATTGGTTTTTACCCCAACCAGGGTATACCCAACGTCGGTATATGGAACTAGGGCTATTCCCGCCCCTAGTCTGTCCATTATCCTGAAGGCAAGGGCCAAATTTGAAAAATTGAACGTAGTTTTTGCCTCATCATTTATCCTATTGCTATAACTGTTATGCTTTCCCCTTATCCCGACATCATAAAAAAATGAATTCTGGGGTGTCAAGGCAAAATTGGCAGGATTCAAATTATTTATTTCTGTGTCGGATTTCAACCCTATTCCGGAATATCCCATGCCATTGGTGCGGCCAATACTGGTCTGGTTTATTACACCGAGACCATATAGGGAATAAGGTGAACTTGTGAGCCCCTCGGATTGGCTCAAAACAGGAATTGCGGATAAAAACGTTAGAAATAGGGCAAATAAAGGTAATTTATTCATCTTCATCATATATTGCATAGGTAAGTTCCAATTTTACACCTTGGTCAGTGCCCTCTTTTCCCATTAATACAAAACGGTCTACAGTACTGTTGTAATTCTCTGGCAAAAGAATAAATGCATAGTCGGCATCCCTTTCTGTGGACAATATTCCTTCTATATAGGTAGTTAGGGGTATTTCATAATAAATGTCATTGAATTCCTGACCATCGCGGTTTAAAGTGGCTTGTACCGCTGCATTATCCGTTCCCAGCAATTGCTCCGTTAAATCGTTGTTTTGATCTACTATATAAAGCGCTAGGTTGTCCCTTAGAGCCAGTTCATCACTATAGGATCCCAAAACCGGTTTTATTTTAAGAACAGCATTCAACAAGGTGCCCTGTCCCGGAATATCGAAAAGGGTTTTTAGATTCGTAAATTCTATTTTGGTGGTGTATCCAATACCGGACTGCACAAAACTTTGGTTATCCGATTCGGAACTATTGAGAAGAACCTCCTTATCGGTTATTGTCTTCAAATATTCGTTGGTGTCAACTACGGACATCTGATTAAAGAAAGGTATTGGACTGCTGGTCGTGTTTATGGTAAAATCTGCGGTAAATTGTGTTCGACTTTCCTCTCCGGGAATACTATAATACATTCGCATTACACTTGTAGAAAAATCAAACCCTATTATGGACCCATCGTCGTCTTCCCCCGGTTGAAAGGTAATACCATGAAAGTAATCCTTAAATTCCTCCGTGTTGGTAATATCCTTTTGCTGCAACTGATCAAAAAGCCCAAGGCCCAAAGTGTCGCTCAATTTTACAAATAAAGAATCGGTTCCAAGGGGCCTTGGAGTGTAGGTTATGAAACCTAAATCTTCCTCTAAATATCCTACCTTACTGGTATTGTAGAAATTGCTCCCATCCGCTGGCTTTAGCAGTTCACTTAACTCCTTAATATGGATGGTGTTGCTTTTAAGGGTATCATTATAGTAATAAGCGTCATATTTCAGAAAGAAACCGATACTGTCATACTCCGCTTCCGAATCGATAGAATAACTGTTGGGCAGCAATTCCGCATAGGTTGCACTTTTCACAGCCCCAAAAACTGGGTCTTTATATTTCCCTATCAACATTCGGGTGGCCTGTGAAGTTACAAGACTATCAAACTTCATGGTATAGGTTTCCACGTTCATAGTATCAATTTGTACAACCCGTATATTACTGTTGGTAAATGTCCCGCCAGCTACAAAATCGGAATCATTAATAGTATCTTCGCTACATGAAACAATTAATGCCAACAAAGCTATAAGTCCAAGGAGTTTTCTCATTCGTTCATTATTTGATACCAAAAGTAAATGCGTTTCCCTAGCCCGGAAACCCCAATAGACCAATCCACAAACTTATAAGACCAAATGGGGGATTTTAGCTATTAAATAGTCTCTACCATTGGTAGATAAAATAGCCGTTTTCATATGTTAAATAAGTGACTTTATCTATTTAAGTTTCAAACCCGAGGTTCGGCATCTAGTTTTGAAAAAAAAATAACTAATGAAATACATTTATAATATGAAGGAAAGGGTAAACCACATTAGAATGTTAACTCTGGCTAGCTTAACACTTTGCTTAATGGCCAGTTGCTCTAGCGACGATGAGGATGAAGATCTAGGAAACTGGATAGACAAATCTGTATTTGATGGGAGTCCCCGTAGTGGTAGTGCCTATTTCACAATTGGAAACATTGGATATAGTGGTGTAGGTTATGATGGCGATGATTACCTAACCTCCTTTTGGGCCTATGATATGGATGGTGATTATTGGTCACAAAAAGCCGATTTCCCAGGAACAGCAAGGAATGCCGCAGTAGGCTTTGCCATAAATGACAAGGGATATATAGGATCTGGTTATGATGGTCTTGACGAACTGTCGGATTTTTATTCTTACGACACAAGCACCAATACATGGACGGCGATCGCATCCTTCCCATCTACCCCAAGACGAAGTGCTATTGCATTTGGAATAAACGGCTATGGCTATTTTGGTACCGGTTTTGACGGTGACAACGATAGGAAGGATTTTTGGAAATACGACCCATCTACCGATAGCTGGTCCGAGTTAGTAGGCTTTGGTGGTGACAAAAGAAGGGCTGCAACCACCTTTACCATAGGTGAAACTGCATATATGGGAACCGGGGTTTCCAATGGTATTTATTTGAATGACTTTTGGGCTTTTGATTCCGCCACAGAAAGTTGGACACAGAAATTGGATCTTGACGAAGAAGACGATTATTCCATTGTTCGAAGCAATGCCTTAGGTTTTACTCTAAATGACTATGGATATATAGCCACAGGAACCTTTGGGGGAACCTTACAATCTATTTGGGAATATGATCCCAATACCGATACTTGGGAATCCAAAACAGATTTTGAAAGAACATCCAGACAGGATGCAGTGGTATTCTCCAATAACGTAAGGGCATTTATAGGTCTAGGCCGTACAGGTAGCCTCTATTTGGATGATTTGGAGGAATTTCTACCATATGACGAATACGACGACGAAGATTAGTGATTTTGATTATGTTTACTTATTGATTAGTAAAAAGAGCTATGCTGTTTGGCATAGCTCTTTTAAAGTTTAATAAAATGAAAAGAATTTTAGTATTATACATTTTGATAGCGGTCGTATCTGGACTTTTGTTTTTGAACTTCACAGGTTACACCTTAGGTTCAACAAAAAGCAAAAACCCGCTGCTTTCCGAAACATTTAAGGTAGGGAATGGCTATGGATATCAAATAGCACTAGAAGACAAAGTACTTATTAGACAGGAGTATATTCCAATTTTAGAAGGAAAAAAGCCGTTTACATCAGCTGAAGATGCAGAGCGCACTGCCAATAGGGTTATCACCAAATTATTAAGAAAAGAGAGTCCAATCTTGACACTTTTAGAATTGAAGGAACTGCAAATTCCTGAATTTAACTCAAAATAAAGCAGCGCATGGCTTTTGACAAGAAAAATATACCACAATGGCTTGTTCACACCCTATTATGGTCCACACTATCCATTTTGCTGTTTTTTCCTTTCCTATCAGAGTCTAGGACAATTCCATACGGCTTAGGTGCAAAATTACTTTTGGCCATAGCACTCTTCTACCTCAATTATTATTATCTGGCACCAAAATTATTACTAAAGGATCGGATGTGGACCTATATTGGCCTATCTGTTCTACTGTTACTGGCCACAGGTATCTTGTCCAATTTAGTCCATCCGCCTATGGGACCCGACGACCTTCCCAGACGGGCGGCCCGTATGCGCTCATTTACAAATAATGGCCCAGGAGCTTTTCGTTTTTTATTGATGACGACCATTATTTTCGCCGTTCCCTATATTTTTGGAACAATGTTAAAGGTGTATACGGAATGGCAAAAAAACGAAGATCTCCGTAAATTGGTGGAAAAAGAAAAAATACAGTCAGAACTTCAATTTTTAAAGACCCAATTAAACCCGCATTTTCTTTTTAATTCATTAAATACTATCTATTCCCTTTCGGTAAAACAATCTCCCGATACCTCCGAAGCGGTAATCAATTTATCCGAACTTATGCGGTATATGCTCTACGAGGCGGACAAAAGACTAGTGCCCCTTGCCAAGGAATTGGAATACATTAAAAGTTACGTGGCTTTACAGCGGCTGCGACTTTCCAACAGTGAGGATGTGTCCCTAAAAATATCCGGTGAGGAAAGGGGAAAATTTGTCCCACCACTTTTATTTATCTCCTTTATTGAAAACGCATTTAAATATGGCACCGATTACAATGGAAAAACCTTTGTGAAAATAAACCTTTCCATAAATAATGAGTCTATACATCTACAGGTAACGAACATAATTGGAACTTTTAAAGCCCAATCGAAAAGTAGCGGAGTAGGCCTCGAAAACGTAAAAAACAGATTAAACTATTTGTATCCCCATGCCCATGTATTGCTTATAGCGGATGATGGAAAGACCTATGAGGTAAATTTAACCTTAAATTTCAAGAACTATGAATTGCATAATAATTGATGACGAGCCTTTGGCTATAGATGTATTGACAGACTATTGCAAAAAAATAGACTTTACCGATGTAGTAGGCACTTACACCAATCCTTTGGATGCCATTACGGTTATTAAGGAAAAAAAAGTTGATTTAATTTTTTGTGATATTGAAATGCCCCAAATAAGTGGTCTGGAATTTATAAATGCTTTGGAAAACCGGCCATTATTTGTTTTTACTACAGCCTATACCCAATATGCCGTGGAAGGTTTTGAACTTAACGCAGTTGATTACTTGGTTAAGCCGATTCCCTATCATAGATTTATAAAGGCCATCTCAAGAACCAAAGAAATTTTGGCCCAAAAGGTAAAACCAACGGAAGCCAATATTTTTCCTTCCTTTGGGGGAAACAACGATAACCAAAAATTTATTTTTGTAAAATCCGAACACGAGAATATCAAAATAAATTTGGATGATATAGAATACATTCAAGGTCTCAAAGATTATTTAAAAATTCATATTGCAGGTACCAATAAGACCATCTTGACACTTTTGAGCTTCAAGGATCTTATGGAAAAACTACCCCATTACCAGTTTATAAGAGTGCACAAATCTTTCGTCGTCAACGTTAATGTGATAAAGACCATACAAAGGAACCGAATTGTAATCAACGATACCCGTATTCCTATCGGAGAAAGTCATAAGACCCAATTCTTTGCATTTTTGGGCTTATAACTTATCAAACTTTTAATAGCCATTAGGTGGTCTGAATAACTGGAATTCTACTAATCATTCCAATGGTCAGCAATGATTTGATGAATTTCCTCATTACCTTCATCAAGATCGCCTAGCATTTTACGCTGTCTAAGAATTTCGGCTTTCATTTCGGAAATAAC
>TARA_R110000765_G_scaffold242538_1_pt1 | contig 10053 bp, 6 predicted proteins | sample TARA_R110000765 | Tara Oceans TARA_R110000765 (sample SAMEA4398168) | marine metagenome | biome: Polar Biome; feature: [MES] marine water layer (ENVO:01000295) within the mesopelagic zone...; material: water (ENVO:00002006), including particulate matter (ENVO:01000060) such as......
GGCTATGCCCTGCATTAGCTCACCAATGCCGCTGTTAACCGCTCCCTGTTCCGTCATCATAATGGCTGGCTGGGTTAGCGCCAAAACCGACTCAGGAGTTTGCTGCGCATCCTCGGGACCTACTAAATCAGCAAGTTCCGCGTACCGCGCTTCAAGGGGCTGTTGATTGCCGCGTATTCCGTCGATCAGGCTTTGGTAATCCTGCGCCCCGTCGATGTTTTGCATAATGCCTTCCGCAGCCATCATGCCCATCTCTTGTCCCTGCATCTCCGCGCCAGATAGAGCTTGCTCTGCGCCCGCGTCTATCGGAGGCATCATGTTGGGGTCCATCTGCGGTTCGGATGGGGGCATCATGTTGGGGTCCATCATGGGTTGCCCACCCATGTTCAAACGTTGCGGATAAACATACCCGCCTTGGTTGAACATCTGACGGTTCATTATGTTACGATTCATTAAAAAATCCCCGCAGTTTTTGCGCCTGACGCGGCGGCTAGTCCACTTATACCCAAACCAAGAGTGGTTTGAAAGGGTGAAACTTGTGGTGCTGAAGAAGACGTCATGGTTGATTGCGACGTCGGAGTTCCAGAGTAAATATCAGAAAGAAAACCGTATTGCTGGTAAGGCTGAGAATAGCGTTGTAAGTTTGTTAATCGAAGTGCATCCAAGCCCGCTTGATTTACGCCGCGCTCGGTAGCACCCGTAGTCAAAAGATTGTTTATATCTTGTGTGCCAAGACCTGTTGCCATCTCGCCCAACCCAGCCTGTTGTATACCTAGTTGCCCAAGACCTGTTGCCATCTGTCCGGTCATTTGACCTAACTGTTGCTGACGGTTCATTGAGGAATCAAACGCTCCCATAGCTTGTTGTTGCGCGTTTTGATAACCCGCCGCCCGCATTTGAGCTGAGGTATTAGCTTGTTGCTGCATCGTGTTTCGATCTAATTCAGACATAGATAACTGTCCGCGAGAGCCCCCGAAGGCCCCTGATCCAATAGCCTGAGAACGTAAACCCTCACGTTGAATATCCCCAGAGCGTTGAATATCAGACATAGCTGTTTGAACGGCTTCGTTTTCATAGGGGTTCATGTACGACTGATAGCTGTTGGGGTCGTACATAGCACCCGTACCTTGCAAAGCACCGATACCCTGCAACATGGCATTCGAGCCTTGATTGATAGTGGCGGAACCTTGGTTTAAATAAGGCCTGTACGCCCCCAAACCAGCACGAGCCGCGGCAGTAGCCGCTTTTTCCCCGCCGCTTAATCCCGCTACTTGGTAGTCCGGAGGCATGTCTCCCGAAGATATTTGCTGACTAATGTAACCCTGAACGTCGGCCAGTAATCCTTTTCGGTAAGCCTCAATTTCGGGGTCTTGGCGATTAATTACTGTAGAGTTTGTTGTTGTAGTTGTCATGCTACAGCACCCCCTTCAAAGGCCCTCATCATATCGTACATCTTTCGAACGCCGCGCTCCCTGCTACCACCGCCCGCTCCGCGGACGGCCTTGGCATTCATTACAAACTCGCCGTCAGAAAGCATCGCGGGAATACTGTCGGAAGTCTCGGTTCCGGGACCACCTATGTAACCAGTGCGTCGAGGGAAGTTCTGCATTTCGCCGCCCGCGGCAGCTTGTTGAGGGAATAGGTACTGTTGGTAAAGAGGGTCAAGGCCCGCGCTGGGCGTCTCAACCATAATGTCGGTCATGTTTGCGCGTCTATAAGGGCTTTGGGCAATCCCCGAGCGGTAAGCCTCGGGATTTGCTGCCAACAGTTCCTCCGCTGTTACTCCGCCAAACGGCTCGGGCGGTTCATCCTGTGGTATAGGGTCCAATAAACCAGAAAAGGGCGCGGCAAGGGCTGTAACTCCAGCTAACTTAGCTAACTTATATCCACCGTCATACTTGTTGCTGAGATTTTTTAATTGTGCGTTGAAAACGTCTTGATTTTCTGGCTTATAGCCCGCTTGCATTAAGTATTTACGTTGGTCCGCCGGAGACATTTCTGCGCGTTTAAAACTAAACATGCCGTCGTCCTCGGGAAGCTCCACGGGAGGTTGCCTGCCTTGTTCAAGAACAGGGTTATTTGCGTCTATGTAGGCTCCAGACTTCTCCGCCGCTGTATTGGCGGAATCAATAACAGGAACATCATAAAGGTTTTTAAAGCTGTATTCTTGTGGCTGAAACCCTTCTGCTCTTGCCACCTCGGGATTAAAGCCAAGAGTGTCTGTTTTGCCCGAGGTTACATAACCGGGTCCATCCTTGGCACCATCTCCAATACCTAACCTGCTTAAAACTTCGTTGTATTGGTCGCCAATTTTGGCGCGGTTTCTCTCAAACATGCCAAAGTTCTTGGAACCCGTGAACTGCCCTTCGGGAGATAAGAACTTGCCACCACTGCTATAGTTCTTAAAGCCCTGCATGATGCCGCCCATCGCGCCACCCATAAGACCCGCTTTTAAACTGTCCTTGAAATTATTGCCCATAGCTAAAGATGTAATACCCGACCCAACAAAACCAGACGCTATCGCACCCATGCCCGGAAACATGACGTTCATTACCGCGGGAATAACAATAGGTGCAGCCGCCTTAACGACCTTCATAACACCCTTTGCAATCTTCTTAGCACCCCGAACAAGCTTCTTTAAAAAGAACTCGCGCTGACCCGTGTACGGATTAATTGAATTAGCCGCGTTGCCAACCGTGTAACGGGCTAGGTCCAAATCATTGTCCCTAAAAACCTCCGCCACAGCGTTCCTGATCCGCGGATCGCGGGCCATGTTCCGGTCTATAATAATCTCGTCACGATTAACGTGGGCAAGTTCCGTGTCACCGTTTCGACCCATCTGGGCCAACTGAGCCATCCGGTCCGCCACGTTCCCCATAGAGTTAATGCCGCTGGACTGACCAAACGCAATCACGTTGTCTGGAATTTCATCCAGATTGGATGTTAAAAACGAACCTATTCCTTCGGGAGGATAAGAGGGCGAAGAAGCTACATTCTGTTGATACATGGTAATTTCCTAGCCTTTCGTAGACAACGTTATCAGAACTTTTACACATATCCTACGCATTTGTCTATCCAATCTCTAATATGCTGGCTACAACGGCTAAGTCCGTAGCGGCGTCCGCACTTATTTTTAAAGCTTCGTCTGCTTGCAAAACTAAAGGTGCCGTTAAAAGTTCTACCGTTGATCCCGACGCGATTGATTTAACATCAAAAATAGTAAATTCAGAGCTGCCAGACAAAATAACAGTTAGAAGTCTGGCAGAACTATTATTTGAGTTGCACACCAAAAGAGACTTTACAATTGCCGTTTTAAACGGACCACAAGTGTACAACACCGCCTCGGAAGTTGTGGGCACCTGTTTTGCATTTACATATACATTGGACATTACCCTAAAAACCACCCTACTGCATTTGAACGGTCTTCTTCGCTATTCTCTTGCGCCGCTGAATATTGGCCCAAGAAAGTGGAAAAAGAACGGATTATTTCGTTAAAGTACCGCTGATCGTAGTCCTCGGGAGGCACAGGAAAAAACGGGAGAGGGCTGTTTAAAGACATTATCTTCTTCCATCTGGACGTATTTCGATGCGCGGAACGCCTAACCTCCAAAGAACGTTATCGTCCGTGGAGCTAACTTTAAAACTAAAGCTTCGGCCCCTAAGACGCGTAAAGTATTGGTAAGTATACTGGTCAACAGGAGTCGTAGACGTTTTGAGAATAGAATTGGTTGAAGAACTCAACGGAGTTTTAGGGTTAGTGCTAGGGTCTAAAAAAGCTTGGCCCGGAAAGTCCCTTACCGTCAAAACAAAGTTCAAAGAAGTCTCGGTGGTTTTAGAACGAAAATCAACGTCCGGAATAACTCGCCGGATAAAGGCAAACTGATTACCCTCCGAAAGACTTATGTCACCCGAGGTAATATAACTTTCAGAATCTACCTCATCCGAAAAGGTTGATCCCGTTTCGTGGTTGTACAGGTAGTTTGTCGCGGACGTGGCTAAAGGTAAAGTAGAAATACCCCTGTCCAGCCAAGCGGAACGGTTTAACGTTCCCGTAAACCACACTTTTTCCAGATAATTATAAACCACGTAACGGTCATTTTCTGTAGAATCCTCTGAAGGATAAAACCACCAAACTTCCGAAAAAGAAACGTTTGCGCCGCCGATTATTTTTTCTCGCTGCTCGTTGTTTAAGTTGTTGAATACAAAGTCGCGAACCGTACACGGTATTTTCTGCACTGCGCCCGCATAAATGTAAAACTCCGCTGACCCCATCCAAAACACGCTGTCATCAATAGCTACCGCCGCTTTAGGACTAGCTATGGTGATGTTTTCAGAAATAAGGTTAATTCCAAAGGTAAATGGGGCCCCCAAAAACTGCATTGCGTGTAAAGAAACATCCGTAAAAACAAGTATTTGCTGTCGAGTTTCTACAGCTTGAATGATGGTTGATCCGGAACTAATTCTTAAATCACCCGCGCTGTTAAATGAAGTAGGATACCACTGAACAGGGTTTTCACTACTGCTAAAGCGAATTAACAGGGGGTCCGACAAGCCGTCACCATCTACATCCGTAGAACTCGAACCGAGTCCGTCACACCCAAAAGCAAGGACATGCCTGTCTCTGTCCGAAAGCATGACTTGAAGGGCGCGGGTCGGAACAGACGTTCTGGTCACAGAGTTGCCCGCTATGTCCGTCAAAGTCGCAAGGTTCTGGGACCGATAACCCGCAGTCGTGGCATACTTCTGCCTGTCCCAGAAAAAGATACTGCCGTTGCGGTCATTGTGAAGAAGGTTTTCTCCAAAATTATCTTGCGACCAGATTCTTAAAGTGCTGTCAGGGTTTGCTGCGTCTTGATTAATCGCCTCACCCCAACCAACGTAATCGTTGGATGCGTTTGCGTTGCCTACCGCCAGTACACAAGGTTGAGAGGTGTGAAGAACATCCGGTGTTCCAAACATTCCCCGTTGCACAGTCAAACTCGTAGATGAAGGAATCCCCGTTACCTTAACAAGCTCCGCATAACTAGCCGCAATAGGGTCGTTAAACCCGCCAGTACCTGTGGAAAGCGCAGCTTGAGACAAAACGGCTGTTTTAGGAGAAGCAGAAAGGTCCATAGAGTCAACGTTTACATTGTTCGGTATGCGAAATGAGTTGTCGCTTCCTTGATTAAAGGCTCTATCGGAGTTTAAAGTATAATTAGTTACATCTTTGCTATTAAACCAATTACTACTCTGTGCGGTAATAGTCCTAGACCCCTCTACAAAGCCTACTCTGAACTGTCCGCCATGCACACCGTCCCAATCTATATGAAGAATATCCCCAATAGAAATTAAACCTATTGTTGCAGCGGGGACATTTAAAGTAGTATCCCCTGCGGCGATAGTAACTCCGGGATTGTTAAACTCCGCAATCACTGAAGCGTTACTGGTTGTTCCACCCCAAAGACCAACGCCCCAACCCGCACCACCTTGAACGGAGGAGTTTAAACCCGTGTTAATTTGGTATGTCGCCACAGTGTTAATGTTAACGTCTGAGGACTGTCCAGTCCCCGTGTCGCCCGTAGCCGAAGTAACCGCAATCATGGAGTCATTGATGCCCCCCGAAATAGTGATAGAAGAAATACTGTTTCCGGCTTGACGCGCACGAATCGTGTAAACGTTTCCGTTTATTATGTTCAGTATCTTATACTCTTGATTTAAAACGCCCGCCACGATAGTTCCACCAAGAGAAACAGCCCCCGAAAACGTCACAAAATCGTTTACTGTCGCGCCGTGATTGGGGTCCGTTACCGTAAGAATGGAAGAAAAAGGGCTTGCCGTAACCGCCGAAAAAACCGCAGTTCTAGTCGTGGTGTTTCGAATAGGCGTCACGTCATTAAACGCCGTTCCCTGTTTTATGTAAAACTTTTGCTCCGTACCAAGCCCCAAAAACCTGTCGCTGTTTAGTGCAACAAATTCATGTAAACCGCGGCAAATACCCAAAAAGTTGTTGTTTGTGTTTCGAACCCATCCACCTAGCTTTTCGGGATACCCTAGCCTAAAACGTATTTTATCCCCGTCAGTCCACCCGTTTTCTTCAGAAAACGGCGTGATTTCGTTGTTAATTCCGGGTTTAAATTTTAAGTCTGCTAGAGGCATCTTAGTCTCCTCAATAGTCGAACGATTTGCGTATACCGTACATCGTAATACGACCTTCGAGTAAATTACCCGTACTGAAGAAAAACCTAATACCCTGTATGTTTTCCATGGGCTTATACACCATTGCACGGGTACTGGTTGATCCGTATGCGCCTCCGGAAACAAAATTGCCGCCGATTGAGGGAAGAAAACTACTCGACACGGCTGTGTTGTGAGCGTTGTAAAGGGTATGGCTTTGAGTAAGACCGTGCCCCGGACTACCCCAAGTTGCGCCAGTGTAATTTATCTGGAAATAAGCACTAAGAACGTTACTACTGTTATATGAAGTCGCTGTGGTATCAAACCCGCCTAACGCCGCAGTATAAACTTGCGCCCGCATATTAGACGCATTGGTGACGGGAACAACATTCACTATCTCAAACACGTAGGAGTCAAATGCAAGGTCGTTAAACATGTTAATAGAATCACGGGGCGCAGGAAGCTTTTCATCGTCCGGAAGTCCAAATAAAGCATACGGCTGGTCAGAAATTGTTACAGAATGAATAAACTCCATAGCACTGGGTGACCGCGACCATTGTGGAGAAGCATCGGGCCCACGACTTGTTAAAATTGAAAAGGCGGCTCCCCCCGTGGAACTAGGGGAAGAAGTTCCTACGCCTATAGATTTATCAGACGTAAACCGAACCGAACCGTCATTAAATATCTTTAAATGAGTAGTGGGCGTTGACTCAGTAGCCGCCGTGGTTCTAAACTCCATTGCCGCAGGAATGTCGTTTACGTCAGGAGTGCCGTCAACAACCGCTTTAATTTCCGCAGCAACATTGTCTAAATCCACGCCATCGTCACCCGCAAAACTTATTGTTCCAAGAGTGTCACCGTCTGCAACAATGGTACTGCTACCTATGGTTCCGTTCTTGGATTTTGCCAAGGTCAGTAACGGTCCCGCAGTAGTGGTCTGGCTTTGCGTAACAGAAATCCCCGCAGGATGGATACTATCACCCTCCACTTGAACCAAGTGATTAGCCGGTCCAGAAACTCTAGCCGCGTTTGTGCCAGCTAAAACTTTATCTGTAGACGCTTCTGTGCCGAATAAATTTGGAAGGGTATCACCTTGTACCCGAAAATCTACGTCACCTCCCGCGGTGTTTACAACAACCTCTGCCTGTGCGCTTTCGTGACCTAACTCTAAAAAGGCCACGGGTGACCCACCCGACGCCACATAGAAGTTTAACTCCCCGTTTTCAGAACCATCCGTCGGAGACTTTATTCTAGATTGCACAGCCCCGTAAACAATTTTCTCTGGAGTTCCAGTTGCGGCGTTGTATCCCGTGAAGAGTACCCCACCCAAAAAATCATTTGCTGTCCCCACTTCAGACGGGTTTCTTTCCAAATTTATAAAGGGTCCAGAAAGACCCGTCGTATTTGTAGATTCCACGGTTAACTGAGGTGTACTTGCGTCAGCCGTTCCGTCAATAATTGTCAAAGCCTTTGTAAGCGGGGATATGTCCTCGGTAACGTGGCGAACACTGGATGTAGAGGCCCCCGAACCGTCCGCAAGAAGAATTGCAAATTGTTCTTTTGCAACCTCCGCAGCCCGCGAGGCGCTAAACGTACCTTGAAAAACCACTATGTTAATACCCGTATTCGCCGTGGTGTCGTTCTGCATCATATAAACACGGGCGTTATTGTCTCCCTCAAGTTTTAAATGCGTGTCCGCTATCAAGGTTCCTGAAGAAATTAAACGAATAGCTTTATAATGCCCTATTGAAAGAAGTGCTGTTGGAGAAAGAGGCAAAACGTAGGGGTTGGCACTACTTCCCGCAGTTCCAGAACCGCTAGTATCTAGCGTTTGAATGTCCAACGTATAAAACCCGTTTGACGCACGATCAAGAATGTCAAAGTTGTTGTTGGTACTGTCACCCCATGTTCCAGATTCATCGCCCGTGGCTATCTTCTTAATGTTGTTAGCTGGAGTATATGCAACCATGAGTTTTCCCCGAAAAAGTTTAACCCGTTATACCTTGATAACGTAGTTTAATCAACTACGCAGCTTGTGTCTTTACCCAACTCGTAGAGGGCGCGGGGTTTATGGGCGTCCAACTTGACGTTTGGGACGGAACAATCTCCGCGAAACTTGCGGACTGTGATGGATTGGTTGGCGTAAAAAAGGGTGTTTGAGATGAAATGATTGGAATAAAATTAGCTGGCTGATTAGGTATTATTGCCGACCAAATCAAAACAGTGCCGACAACGCCCGTAGCAGTGATGCCAGTGTTGTTGAGGGAAACCGTGACACCCGTGCCCTCGGTTACCGTTACATCATTGATCGCACCTGTCGCGTCCAGAGTTGTGAAAGCAATGTTTATACCTTCGTAGGCACTTAAATTGCCCAACATATAGGCGCTCATCGGGCCTTGTATGTAAGCTGTGATAGTGGCAGAAGAAATCCCTGCTTCCCATTGCGCCGCCGCAATACTATCAAAAATAGTTACAGAGCCGTTATTGTCTATATCACCTAGTTTCCGGCCATTAACGTCAACGTTAAAAAGAGTTTTTTCTGGCTCAATATTTAGAGATGCCCTAGCTATAGGTGTGGATAAATTGTTGGCAGTTCTTGCAATTTCTTGACGGTTATTAATGTCAATAACCTGATCCGTCTCAATCGTCGTATCCGTGCCAACAACGCCCGTAGCAGTAATACTGACATTATCAACGTCAATAACCGCACCCGTCTCAACATCAACGCCATCAACCTCAACAACACCCGTAGCCGTTATGTTAATATTGTCCAGAGAAACACTGACGCCTGTGCCTTCGACAACCGTTACGTCGTCAACAACGCCCGTAGCCGTTATGTCTAAGTTATCAACGTCAAAAACCGCACCTGTCTCAACATCAACGCCATCAACCTCAACAACGCCCGTGGCGGTGATGTTAATATTGTCCAGAGAAACACTGACGCCTGTACCTTCGACAACCGTTACGTCGTCAACAACACCCGTCGCCGTTATGTTTAAGTTATCGACGTCAATAACCGCATCCGTCTCAACGGTTGTATCCGTTCCAACAACGCCCGTGGCGGTGATGTTAATATTGTCCAGAGAAACACTGACGCCCGCGCCTTCAACAATCGTTACGTCGTCAACAACACCCGTCGCGTCCAGAGTTGTGAAAGCAATGTTTATACCTTCATAAGCACTAATGTTTCCCAACATATAGGTGTTCATCGGGCCTTCTATGTAAGCTGTGGTAGCGGCAGAAGAAGTCCCTGCTTCCCATTGCCCCGCCAAGATAGCATCGAAAGAGCTAAAATTTGAATCATTGGCTATGTCGCCAAGTATTCTGCCATTAACTACAACTTCAAAAAGCGTTTTTTCTGGCTCAAAAGCAACCGCTCCCCGAAGAATGGGGGCGGCTAAATTGTTGGTAGTTCTTGCAATTTCCCGACGGTTGTTAACGTCAATAACTTGATCTGCCTCAACATCAACGCCATCAACATCAACAACGCCTGTCGCGGTAATACCTACGTTGTTAACGTCAATAACTTGATCTGCCTCAACATCAACGCCGTCAACATCAACAACGCCCGTGGCCGTAACACCTACGTTATCAACGTCAATGACCTGACTCGTCTCAACGGTGACGCCCGTGCCAACCGTACCTACCCCCGTAGGAGAATTGAAAATAAGTCCAATACCCGATGGCCCAAACGAACTGAAGTTCGCTATCATGTAGTCGTTCATCGGGCCTGAGATGTAAAGTGAATCATTCAACGATAGGCTTGCGTTATCAAAGTCCCACTTTTGCGCGATAAACACGTCTTGACCATCAAGGTTTCCGTCATCGTTTATGTCGCCAAGTTTTCTGCCGTTAACAAGCGTGTTAAAAAGCGTAACATTTGGTGGTTGATTTCCT